>Ga0318528_10000279_pt1 | contig 15580 bp, 16 predicted proteins | sample GRESIP052b4f26_FD_202500 | JGI IMG/M metagenome (GOLD analysis project Ga0318528, IMG submission 202500) | Tropical soil microbial communities from Luquillo Experimental Forest, Puerto Rico - GRE.SIPMG.052b4f26 | ecosystem: Environmental > Terrestrial > Soil > Tropical forest > Bulk soil...
GACCGCCGCGCTGGCCTTCAGCCCACCGACGGAGTGGTCTATCAAAAGATAGGACAGCGTGAGCGACGCCAGCACCACCCAAACGACCAGCAGCCTCTTGCTGAATTTGATCACCGATCACCTCACCACGTAGAGCAGCGCGAAGATGAGCACCCAGAGGAAGTCGACGGTGTGCCAGTAGGTGGCGCACGTTTCGACGAGCTCCTGGGATCGCCTCGCCGGACTCCGCAGTTGATAAATGACGACACCGAGGACGACGAAGCCGATCAGCAGGTGGACGAAGTGGATCCCGGTGAGAAAGTAGTAATACGTAAAGAAGTCGTTGCTGGCGAAGCCGTTCCCCATCTGGATCTGCCTGGCCCACTCAAACACCTTGGACACCATGAACACCAGGCCGAAGAACGCGGTGAGGTAGGCATCTTTCAACGCGGGCCGGTAGGCCCCGACGCGGGCCGATTGGACGCAGCGCGCCACCGACCAGGAGCTCAGCAGTAGGACGAAGGTGTTGAAAACCCCGATCCGAAGATCCAACTGGGCTTGGGCGCGCAGGAAGAGTTCGGGGCTCTGCGTGCGGTAGAACAGATAGAAGCCGAAATAGCTCGTGAATATCAGTGTTTCGAATAGGACGAAGACCCACATGTCCGGCTGCCCGGGCACAAACCTGGCGGGCTTGTTCGCATCCCGCGCCTCGGCAACGTCGGTCATCGCGCCGCCTTGACGAGGTCGGGCAGCGGCCCGGTTCTGAAGTCCTCGCGTTGGATCATCTGCCTGAGCAGGAAGATGAAAACGCCTGTGTAGATGCCGAACACGACCACGTCGAGCCACCACGCGATCTGGCCGTTCCAGGCCAGCACGCCCTGCCGGAAGATCCACGCGGGTGACACCACGACCTCGGTCAGCGCGTTGCAGAGGTTGAGATAGCCGAACCACTTGGGGAACACCCCGTTCTTGTCGATGAGAATCGCGAGCATCCACACCAGCGAGCCGATCAGGAACACCCCCATAGTTCCGACGAACGACAGGAACGCGAAGTCGTAGATCCAAACGATCAGCCGGGGATCGCGCTCGGGTCGCAGGGCCCCCACCGTCAGCGCGACGCACATCAGGATCATGCCGGGAATCGCGCTCAGCGAATACAGGATGAGGTACGCATACGCGAACGCGCGACTGACCGACATGCGCCGCATCGAATAGGCGATGAGGGCATTGCTCATCGTGGTCATGCCGGTGATGACGAACATGATGGCGAACCCGGCAAGAAGCCCGAAGTGGTTGTCGTGGAACCACTGCACCACCCGCGATGTGTCCCATGCGGGGCTCGGCGGGGGCTGGACGCGCGTGATCACGAAGAACACCAGGAAGAAAAAGTTGTAGAAGACGACGAGCGTCCACCAGGCCAACCACAGCTCGCGCTTGGGATTGTGCCCGCCAGTCTGCGCGGCCAGCGCGCTCATACGGCGACCGGTTCTTCGACGCCCCGCGGGTGCTCGGCGCGCTCCCGGTAAATGGCCCTGCCCAAAACGACGCCCATCACAACGATCCAGACGGCGATGGCGATGTTCTTCAGCCAGAACGACAACGTTCCGTCCCATGCCAGGGGGCCGGTCAACGCCAGCCCGACGAACGCCGCCGGCACCATCGCGGCCGCGACGAGAAGATTGAAATGCGCCACCCACCGGTCGAATACGGGACGCGGCTGATCGTCGAAGTAGATCGCCAGCGCCAGGATCATGCTTTGCGCGATGAGGAAGGGGACAACGGTAGTGAACGTGATCCACGCGAAATCGTTCAGCATCTGCGTCAACTCAGGGCTGCGCTCCGGGCGGAAGGCGGCCAGCAGCCAGCAGATGTTGGCGATGAGAAACAACGTGGGACCGCCCGCGACGCAGCCGAGCATGCAGTAGGAGAAGATCGGCGTGCGATGAGCCATCCTGCGGATCTGCATCACCATCAGGATCAGAATCGGGACGAGGCACACACCGAACCAGTTGAACAAGATCATGCTGTAGCGGATCCGCGGGAGGTTCGCCGGATCGCGATAGAACGCGGCAACCTGGTCGGCCGACATCGTCGGCGACATGGGCGGGTTGAAGCCCGGGAAAAGGAAGAACGCGCCGACCCAGATGATCACCGCCGCAGGCAATGTCCAGAGCAGCAGGACCTCACCGTCGATCCGCCGCAACACGGCTCGTGGAGATGGCGGGCCTTCGTATTCACCGATGTCGGACATCGGGACTCCTTTCCGCACCCGGAATCGTTGGCTGCGATCGGCTCGTGAGCGAAGCTAGCCGATCGGCTACCCGGCAGTCAATAGCCGATCGGCTACGCTCTCGGTGTGGTTTCGCCGCAAACCGGGAGCCGGTTTCGATTCATCACTCGCAGCGCCGCGCAGACACGCATCCTGGACGCCGCACTGCAGTTGATCGCCGAGCACGCCGTCGGCGGAACCTCGCTGCAGATGATCGCCGATGCCGTCGGGGTCACCAAGGCGGCGGTCTACCACCAGTTCAAAACCAAGGAGCAGATCGTCATCGCGCTCACCGAGCGCGAACTCGGGGGTCTCGAGGAGGCCCTGGAGGCGGCCGAGGCGCTCGACCACCGAACCGACGCACGAAAGGTGCTGCTCGACCGGGTTATCGACCTTGCCGTCGAGCGTCGCGGGGCGGCGAGCACCCTGCAGTTCGACCCCGTCATCGTGCGGCTGCTGGCCGAGTACGAACCCTTCCAGCAATTCATCCAACGGCTCTACGGCGTGCTGGTCGACGACACCGCTGAGGATGCCCGGGTGTCGGCGGCGATGCTGTCGGGTGCCATTGCGGTCGGAGTGCTGCACCCTCTGGTCGCCGACATCGACGACGACACCCTGCGTGCCCAGCTGCTACGGATTACCCATCGTCTCTTCGACGCGGTTTAGCAGCGTGGGCCGGTAACACTTTGCGCCGGTGTCCTGCGGCCGCCTGGATGGGGACTTGTGACTGTGCGCTCAGGGCGACGCCGCGCGGAACCGCCATGGATTCACGCCCGACGAACAGGCAGCTACGTGTCGGCGCGGACCCAGCTCAAAATACCGTCATGGGCATAACAGATTAGGAACAGACCATCGGGCGCCTGCGCGACGTAGTTCTGGTAGTTCTGGCACGCGGCGCCTTCGTCCTTGATTCCCGCCATTGGCGGTGACCGGAACCATCGCGGCTGGTATCTCCTCGGCGAGCCGCAGAACATCAGCCGTCCGGGCTCCGAGGCGAAAGAAACGTAACCGTCGGCGACGCCGAAGGCGTAGTAGGTGGTGTTGTCACACGGCGCGCCTAGAACCTGATGCGGCATGATGCCCGGGGTGCAGGCGGGGTAGTCGCAGACAGTCGGCCCGGCCAAGGATGGCGGCGCCGCCACCACACCGACGCCGAGCAACGCGGCAACCAGGGCCACGATGAACCGCACCCGATTACTGTGCCACACCCGAAAAGAAAATTCTCCTGGTTGGAGAGGATCAGCTGAACCCAACAGCCGTCGGCGCCGGGCCACCCCGACGCCACTGGGCCCCGTTCCGTGGCGAGTGAGCATTTCCCCATGTGAGGACCACGAAGGCAGCTGCCCGATGACGCCGTTGAGTCCCGGCTGAAGTGATAAGCTCCTTCTCCGTGCACGATCTGGACGGGCCTGACGTCGACCATTGTGATGACCCGTTGACGTGACGGATCCCGACGAACCACAGCCGAGCCCAGGGGTCGACCTCGGCGCCACGGCGCCCGTCTCGGAAGTGGACGCAGAAGACGAAGTTGCCAAAGCTGAAGCGCGCGCCGAGGCGGCCCGGGCACGTCTCTTAAGGCTGCGCGACGCAGCTGAAGCCGAGGACGGCGCCGCCCATGATGCCGAGCAGCACCCCGCAAAGTCGCCACGGGCACGACTACGGTTGCCGCGGCGTCCCGGGCGACCACCGTGGCTCCGACGCCCGAGACGGAAAACAATTGCTGCCGGCGTCGGCATCGTGCTCGCCTCCGCTTCCCTCGCAGCGACCGGTTACATGGTTTGGCAGCACCGCACAACCGTGCACAAACAACAGCTCGCGGCCGAGTTCACTGCCGCAGCCCGGCAAGGGGTCACGGCGCTGCTGTCGGTCGACGCCAACCATGCCGAGGAGGACTTCCAGCGCATCATCGACGACTCCACGGGCGACTTCAAGAGCCAAATGTCAGCGATGTCAAGCCTGATGGCCAAGCAGACGGCGGAATCGAAGGTAAGCAGCAAGGGCACCGTCGAAGCCGTCGCCGTCGAGTCGGTGAGCGACAATTCGGCGGTCGTGCTTGTCGCGGCGAGATCCGATGTCACCAATGCAGACAACACAAATCGACCACCTGTCGTGTGGCGGATCAGCGTTGACCTCACGCGGGATGGTGGTCAGCTCAAAATGTCGAAAGTCGATTTCCTGCAATGACTGTCGAACATGGCTCGTCGCTGGACGACATGGAAACCACACCGTCCGACGAGACGGGGCCGCCACCGGCTTCCCCGGAATCGGCTCGCACCATCGGACTGGCCACGATCAAGCGCTGGATCCGCCGGTGTTTGGCGAGGTGGCGTTCGATAGTCGCGACAGTGTTGGTCGTTACCGCGGTGGGCGTCGCTGCCGGTTCGTTCTTCATTCTGTACCGGCCGGATCAGCAGGTCTCCGAAGCGGCGGCGCACCGGGCAATCCAGGCGGCGTCAGAAGGTTCCGTGGCGGTGCTGTCGTACACTCCCGAAAACCTGGACCATGATTTTGCCAAGGCGAAGTCATATCTCACCGGTAATTTTCTGGCCTACTACACCAAATTCACAGAACAGATCGCCGCGCTGGCACAGCAGAAGCACGTCACGGAGACAGCCCAGTTGGTTCGGGCCGCCGTTTCAGAGTTGCACCCGAATTCAGCCGTCGTACTGGTGTTCATTAACCAGACCGCCACAAGCAAGGAGAAGCCGGAACCGCAGACAACCGCGAACAGCGCCCGGGTGACGTTGACGAAGGTCAAGGGTTCCTGGCTGATCTCGAAGTTGGATCCGCTGTCGTGACCGCTGCCATTTATTGGTCAACCGGCCGCCGGTCGGTGGCGCCGGTGTTATTCTCATCGCGCGAGAACGCCGCAACCGATACCGAAAAGCTGCCGTAGGCACTGTCGAATTATTGCCGTCGAGGAGCACCCGATGCGTTCAGTTCGAACACTCACCACCGCAACGCTGGTCGCTGCCACTGTATTCGGCGGTTTGGGCACGGCATCCATGGCTCGGGCAAAAACCAAGGAAGAAGTGGCCGTCAACGGGACTTTCCGCGCCACCTCCATCGGCGATTGGGCCCAGCGGAACGATCAGTACTACGGCGAGCCGACGGTCATCCAGACATGGACGATCAGCTCGTCGTGTATCACGTTTCAGGAATGCCACGGCACGGTGACCAGCGACCAGGGATGGAGCGCGCCCCTATATATGAATGATGGGGAGATGTGGAAGGTTAAACGCGACGTGCCGGACTGGGAGCGGTGCGAGGACGGTACCGCGTACACCGGACAGCAGACCTTCTATTTCTATCCGGTGAACGAATACGGCGGATATCAACTCGGGTCGCCGACCTTCGCCGGAAAGGACAAGACGATCGGCCCGAGCGGCGCCTGCGGGCAAAACCAGTGGCTTGATATCACGATGCCGTTACGCCTGGACAAGCTGACCTAGGGCGTTCGTTACCTCAGGTGGGAAGCATGTCCTGCCACGTCTTGGGCGCTTTCGGGGCAACGAGATCCGACTGCTGGTACAACTTCCCGTCCGGACCGACATAACGACCCGTACGCGGGTCGTACCGGGCGATCGCGACGGACGGCACCCGCTTACCGGCCCCACCACCGAATGAGCTTGGAGCAGCCTGCGGCCCTCCGCCGCCGGCCATGTCGGGAGCTGCGGGATCGGGAGCAGTGGGCGGTGCCGGCGCGGCGGGTGGCGGGGGAAGTTCCCCCGCTGAAGGGACGTCGAGTGGCGCTATGGACGACAGGTCAGCCGACATTCTCGACATGGGCGCCAACGCGGGTCCCGACGACGGCACCGGCGGAACAGCCGCTCCAACCGTGCCGGGTGGTGGATTTTCTCCGCGCGGGCCCGCGGGTGTGCCGCGCGGCACCGCCCCCGGCGGCAGCGGCGTTCCCTGGACCGGGCCGAAGATTCTGTCGTTGGCGGTGACCCGGTCATCGGGCGGGACGCCCTGGGAGAGCAGGTTCGGATCGAGTGGGTACGGACCGAGAACGTGCTGGCGCATCGCCAGCGGCATGTACGGCTGGTCGCTGTTGCAGATTTCGACGGTGGGCGCGCGCTTGCCAGGGTGACCCATGCACGGATAGTTGCGGGCACCGCGAACCCCAATCGGTGAATCTTGCGGGAGTTTGCAGTACAACCCGTCCGGTGTGTCGATGTCGGTGAGGTCGTCCGGGGATCGCCATGTGTTGGGTGGCATGAAGCCGACCGTGCAAATAGGCGGATCGTCGATCGTGAGTGCGAAGTCGCCTTGGGCCGTACCCTCGGGATGGTTTTCCGCCTGGGCGGCCTGCTCGATAGCAACCGCCGACGGCAACAACACCAGCAGCTGCTCCAGCGAGGGGTGGTAGGTGACGCCGATCTGCCCGATGGTAGTCAGGTTGGCAAGCAACACCGGCAGCGTCGGTTTGATTTGTTCGAGAAGCCGGGACGCCTCGTTCGCGGCCTCTGGACCGTTCTGCAGCACGGTGCGAACCCGGGAATCGTCGTTCGCCAGCACATCCGAGATGCCGGCGAGGCTACGTGCCCACGTTCTGATCGACTCGGTGGTGCGCGCTTGCGAATCCAGCAGCGGCCCGGTGTCTTCGGTGAGGGTTCGGGTGCGATCGACGACGCCGCTGGCGTCGCGGGAAATCGTCGATGTGGAGTCGAACAGTGACCCGAGGTCGTAGCCGGTTCCGTTGAACCCCTGGAAGGACTCGTCGAGCAACTGGCCGAGTTTGGTCTTCGGGATGCTGGTGACCAAGGCACTGACCTGATCGAGCATCGGCCCGACCGGCTGCGGAATCGTGGTGTCGCGCGCGGCGATCACTGAGCCGTCGTGCAGGTAGGGCGGCGAATCGGTTCTGGGCCGCAAGTCCACGTACTGTTCGCCCACCGCGGAGACACTGAGCACGTTCGCTGTCAGGTCCGCGGGGACCTTGGGTGAAGTGCTAAGCGACAGCGTCGCTTTCGCGCCGGTCGGCGTCAAACCCACCGATGTGACCTTACCGAGCTGAACCCCGCGGTAGGTCACGTTGGAAAACCGGTACAGGCCACCGGCGGCCGGCAGCTCCAGCGTGACCGTCATCCGACCGATGCCCAGCAGGGTCGGCGCTTGGATGTAGAAGAGGACCATCGCGATCACGCCAATGGTCCCGACGATCGTGAAAATCGCCAGCTGGATCCGAACGAAGCGCGTCAGCATCTATCCACCGCCCCCCGCCGGTGCCGTTGCGGGCGGCGGCGTTTGACCAAGACCCGCGGCTGGCCCCGGTGCAACAGTCGGCGGAGGTCCGGGCAGCGGAGCCGCGGCAGGTGGAGGCCCGGGCAGCGGCAGCGCATTGGGATCGACCCACGGTGGCCTCACGGGGTCATGCATCGGATCGTGTGTGTATTGCAGGTAATACGGGTCCCCGGGCGCCGGCACCAACGGCTGGTCCAGCTGGCCCCAGTGGGTGCCCAGCAGCAGTCCCCGCTTGAGCCGTGGAATCGACAGGTCTAAATCGACGTGCAGGTTGAAGTAGTCGCCTCGGACCGCTCGGTCGACGAAGTTCTGGGTGAATGGGAAGACCGTCGCCGCCGCGATCGCCGTGCCGAGCTCCGGTCCGACGTCGGCGAGCCCGCGGAGGGTCGGCTCCAGGTTTTCGAGATTCTTGACCAGGTCGGCCTGGGAGTCGTTGATCAGCCTGGTGGCGGTGTTGCTGAAGACGCGAAGTTTGTCCAGTGCGGCCGTGAAGCGCGGCCGCTCCTTGATCAGCACATCGAGCGCGGGCGGTATCTTGCGCAGCGCCTGGGTGAGAACGTCACGTTGGTCGGCGAATGTCCCGGCAAGTCGGTTCAGCGCTTGGATGGAGGCGACGATGTTGTCCCGCTGTTGGTCGAGTGTTCCCACGAACGTGTCGAGGCGAGTGAGCAGATCACGTACGGCGCCCTCGCGCCCGGACAGCGCGGCTGAGAAATTGTGGATGATCTCCTCGATCTGTCCCAGTCCCCCGCCGTTGACGACCGCTCCCAGCGACGACAGCGTCTGCTCCGTCGACGGGTAGGCGGATGACCGGCTGAGCGGGATGGTGGCGCCCGGCTGCAGGCGCCCGGTCCCCGGTTGGCCGAGCGGCGTATTGAGCGCCAGATGCATCGACCCGAGCAGGCTCGTCTGACCGACGCTGGCTACCACGTTGGCCGGGATGACGACATCGGGCTTGACTGAAATCTCTACGTCGGCGTGCCAGCCTTGCACCCTCATCGTGCCGACACTGCCGACTACGACGTCGTCGATCATCACCGGCGAATTCGACTCCATCGTACCGACATTCGGGATCTCGACGTGGTAGATGTTGGCTCCCGGGCCGCGTCCGACGGCGCCGGGCAAGGGTAATGAGTTAAGGCCGTGAAAGGCGCATCCCGTCACGGTCAACATGACGCAACAGCCGATGGCGAACAGGCGCCGAGCCGCAACCCGGGCGATCATGGTTGCGGCCCCGGCGCCGGTGGTGGCGGTTCCATCGGTGTCGACGGCGGGGGCGGCAGCGGCATCGCCGCGCCCGGTATCCGCCCCGGCGGCACCGACCCCGGCGGTCCCACGGGATCGCCCGGCAGGCCGGTATAAGCCGACACCGCGGGCGGGATCTCGGGTGGTCCGGGTTTCGGGCCCTCGCCGCCGGGGGCCAGGCGCGGTTCGGTGTAGAGGATCTTGGAAGGATCTATCGACTTCTGCAGGAATATGTTGATGGGGATCGGCAGGTTGTTGAAGTTGAGCAGCCGCAAACCGGGACCGAGAAACAGGGAGCACAGCTTGCCCGTTTCGACCGCGGTGACGTTCTCGATGGCGCCGAGTGCCGTGCACCCAGGTACGGGCACCGGAAGCAGCAAACCTGAAAACGTGGAATTTGCGAAGTTGATGATCCCGAACCCTCCCACGATGGTTCCGGTGTCGGCGTTGTAGTCGTTGAAGAAGTTGCCGAGCGCGTTCGGCGAGGTGTGCAGAATGTTTTCCAGAGCCATGTGCTTATCGACCAGGATCTGCGTGACATCGGCCAACCGGGCAATCTGCTCGCTGGTCTGGTTGCGGGTCCCGGCGATGAATCGCTGCACCTCGCCGACCGCCGTCGACAGGTCGGTCAGGGCCGCGTCCAGGTCGGATCTGCTGTCGTTGACCACGCTGGTGAGCGTGGCCAACCGGTCGTTGAACTGGACGATCTGGGTGTTGCTGTCACGCAGCGCGGTGACGAAGGTCTGCAGATTCTTGATGATGTCGACGATGTTGCCGCTACCGTTGGCGAGGATCCGTCCCACCCCGGACAGTTGGGCCAGCGTTTGCCGCAGCTTGTCGCCGTTGCCCTCGAGTGCATTGGCGGCGCTGTCGATGAACCGGCCCACCGACGTTTCCGACACACCGCTCTTGGGTCCCAAATCCGTTGCCAGCCGCATCAACTGGGTTTTGACCTCATCCCACTCGACGGGTATCGCGGTGCGTTCGACCGGTATCACCGCGCCGTCCGCCATGACCGGGCCGCTGGTCCGGTAGGCGGGAGTGAGTTCGACATAGCGGGCGGCCACCAAGTTCTGTGCGACGATGACCGCTTTTGCGTCCGCCGGAATGGGCACGCCGTGGTCGACCTCGAGGGTCATCTTGGCCTGTGTGCCCTGGGGCTGAATGGATTTGATGTTGCCGACTTTCACACCCGAGACCCGCACCTCGTCACCGGGGTAGATCGCGGTGGTAGTCGTGAAATAGGCGGTGATCGTCTTCGGGCCGAAGAACGTATTGCGGATGAGCAACCCCGCGCCGGCCAGGACCAGCACTATCAGTACGACGGCGACCGCGAGCCTGCCGCGCGGGGTTCGCAGGATCATTGTGATCCCCCGACCCTGCCGCCCAAGGTGCAGCCAGGGCACACCGGAATACCGTTGTACGGCCAGGGAGTCAGCGCCCGAGGTAACGGCGAAGGGTAGCCGGGACCGCGAGCCGTGTCGAAGGTGCGGAATCCCCAGAGGTAGTCCATGATCGGTTGGAAGAGCTGCGGGGCAAGGAAGTTCGGGACGAAAGCCTGATAGGCGTACATGCTGGAGATGCCCTCTCCGACCGTGATCTCGAATTTGGCGAGGCCCGGCAGCGCTTTGGAGATGTTGTCGCGGTTCTTTTCCAGCATCGCGGTCACCGAATTGAGCCTCTCCAGCGTCGGCGCCAACTTGCTTTCGTTGTCGTGCACCAATGCCGTCAGCTGCTTGGCCACCGCCGACGTGTTGGCCAGCAGGTCCACTATTTCTTGCCGGCGCGCCACCAGCACTTGGAGCAGAGAGTCAGAGTTGAGGATGAGCTTGTTGACCTGCTGGCTGCGTTCGGAAAGAACCCCGGTGACGTCGGCGGCGCTCTTGAATAGGTCACCCAGGTTCTTGTTGCGGCCGTTGAGGGTGCGTGATAACCGGGTGAGTCCGTCGAAGGCCGGCCCCAATTTGGGCGCGATCTGGTCGAGCGTGGCCGACAGCGTGTCCAACGACTGATTCAGCGACGCGGTGTTGGTTCCGGCAGCGTCGGTTGTGAAGTCGCTGACCGCTTCAGTCAACGAGTAGGGCGACGACGTGCGCGAGACCGGGATGACAACCATCGGATGCATCGTGCCGCTGCCGGCGGACTCCAGCGCCAGCATCCGCTCGCCCAGCAGCGTGCCGGTGCGGATGTGCGCGGTGGTCTCCGACCCGAGAAGAATGTTGCCCTTCATCGTGAACGTCACCAGAGCGTCGCCGTTGCGCAGCGACACATTCGAAACCGTGCCGACCTTCATCCCCGACACCGTGACGGGGTTGCCCACCGCAAGGCCGCCGGCTTCCGAAAACAGCGCCTGGTATCGAACCGCCGTCGCCCATGAGATCAACCGTTCCGGCGCCAGCCCCACTAAGATGACCAGCACGATCAGGACGGCGCCGATGAGTCCGGCCTTGATGAGAGCAACTCCGCGATACCTAAGCATTAGGGTTCCGTGCACCTTCCAGCATCTGACCTGAAGATGGGGGCCTTCACCGTCCTGCCCTGAAGATCCGTGCCGCGGATCTCTAACATGCACAGGTAGTAGGGGATGGTGGCGCCGTCCGCGCCGAGCCGGACCAGCTTGCGGTAGTTCTTTGGCGCCTTCCCGATCGCGGCGTCGAGGCGGTCCTTGTCGTTGTCGAGTATCGGCGCCAGCCGATTCAACTGATCTATGGTGCCCGACAGCGGCGGCCGCGCGCTGGTCAGCAGATCTGCCAGCGAGGCGGTTCCCCTGTCGAGGGCGTCGATGGCGGGCCCGATGGTGTCGCGGTCGTCCGACAGTCCGCTGACAAGACGTTCGAGGCGATCGATCGCGCCGGAGAACTTGGTGCCGTCCTTCGAAATCGTGCCGACCACGACGTTCAGGTTGTCGATCAGTTGCTGCACGGTTTGATCGTTGTCGGCCAAGGCGTTCGAAAACGACGTCGTCTTGGCGAACAGCGACTCGAGGGTCCCGCCCTGACCCTGGAAGACCTGCAGCAGTGCCGAGGTCAGCGCGTTGACATCCTTCGCATTCAGGCCCTGGATAACGGGTTTCAGTCCGCCGAGCAGCAGATCGAGGTCAAGCGCCGGCGCGGTGCGGTCGACGGGAATCTGACCGCCGGCAGGCAGGCGTTTGGTCGAGCCCGGACCATCGACGAGTTCGAGGTAGCGATCGCCCACCAGGTTGAGGTAGCGGACCGCCGCCCTGGTGCCCTCGGTGAGGACGATGTTGCGGTCGGCGTCGAACTTCACCACTACTTTTTTGTCCGGCCGCAGCGAGACGCTGTTGACCGTGCCCACCCGGATCCCGGCGACCCGCACCGACTGCCCCGATTTGAGACGCGACACGTCGGCGAACACCGCCGAATACCCGGTCGTCGCACCCGTCCGGTACTGGCCGAAGATGAAGAACAGAAAGGCGGTCAGCACCGCCATCACGACCGCGAAGATCGCGAACTTGATCAGCGTGGCGCGCGTCCTCATCCGGGTTGTCCGATCTGAGCGGAGTTGCGCGGTGGGCCGGCGATGGGCCCGTACAACAGCTGTTTGAGGAGATCGGAGTTGATCAGCAGCTGTGGGTTTCCGTACCCGACCGGGTCGGCACCGATATCGGTAATCAGTTGCTTCGGGTTCGTGTTGAACGGCAGCCTCGGCAGGCCCATGCACTGCGGGCCGCCCGTCGCCGCAACCTTGGGCAAGTTCGTCGGATATCGATAGCGTTCGCCGCCCCACGTGAGACTCGCCGAAATGTTGATGCTCGGTTCCGACAACGGCGAACCGTGGCTTATCTGTATGAGCCCGCCGAAACCGCAGGTGAACACTTCGTGGTACTCGTTGGTCAGATCCGTGGTCGGCACCAGCAGATGCAGCACATTCGTCAGCGGTTCGCGGTTCGTCGACAAGACGTCGCTGCCGACGTTGGCCAAGCCGATCGCGCTGATCAGCAATGCATCCAGGTTGTGCTGCTCATCGACGAGTGTCTGGCTGATCCGGGTCGCGTTGGCGACGGTCTTCACCAGGTCCGGTGCCGCGTCGGCATAGGCGTTGGACACCGCCGGTAAGGCTGTGAGGTCATGACTCAAGGCGGGCAGGCTCGGCTCCAGCCTGGCCAGAAACGAATCCAAGTCGCTCAGCGATTGGCCAAGCTTTGCGCCCCGCCCGCTGAACGCTTTTGCCAGCGCGCCCAACGACTCGTTGAGCTTCGGCGGGTCGATCTCGGCCAGCACCGACACCAGTTGCTGAAACACCGTGTTGATTTCGACCATGACGTGCTCGCCCTGCAGCGTCTGGCCACTGTGTAGCCGCTGCGCGGAGGGCTGGGCGGGCGCTACCAGCTCGACGAACTTGGCGCCGAACACCGTCGACGACGTGATGTCGACCAGGACGTTGGCGGGAATGAATTGCAACTGCGACGGGTACATCGCCAAGTGCAGAGCCGCTTGGCCATTCGACAGCGATTCGATCGAGGCGACCTTGCCCACCTGCACGCCGCGCAGCTTCACCTTGGCGTCTGGATTCATCACCAGGCCGGCGCGCGGCGACAACACGGTCACCGGCACGGTGGGCGTGAAGCTGCCCTGAAACAGCCCTATCGCGAAGGCGAAAATCCCGCATATGACGAGGACGGTGATCAATCCCATCAGGGGTGGCACGTAGTTGTGCGGCCCGCCTCGACGGGTTGGCCGGACGGGGGCGGCACCGCGTGGAGGCTGCCCGGCGGCTGAGCCGCGACCCGCTGGCACATTGTGCGTCACTGCCGTCCCACCTCCTCTGCCATCTCTGCTATCCGGACAGGTTGAAGTTGCCGTTCGAACCGTAAATAGCCAGCGAGACCAGCAGCGTTACGGACACCACGACGATGAGCGAGGTGCGCACCGCGTTTCCTGTCGCGTTGCCAACGCCGGATGGTCCGCCCGAAGCGAAATAGCCGTAGTACGTATGTATCAGCAAGATGGTGAGCGCCATGAGGACGGCTTGCAGGAACGACCACAACAAGTCGATCGGGTTCAGGAATGTGTCGAAGTAGTGGTTGTACAAACCGCTCGACTGCCCGAACAAGAATGTCGTGGTGAACTGGCTGGCGACGAATGACAGGATGACGGCGATGCTGTACAACGGTGTGATCGCGAGCATTCCGGCCAGGATCCTGGTGCTCACCAAATACGAAATCGGGCGAATGGCCATGGCTTCCAGCGCGTCGATCTCTTCGTTGATCCGCATGGCACCCAGCTGAGCGGTCACCCCGGCGCCGAAGGTTGCCGCCAGACCGATCCCGGCGACCACCGGTGCCGAGATGCGCACATTGATGAATGCCGCCAGAAAGCCGGTCAGCGCCTCGATCCCGATGTTGCCCAAGGAGCTGTAGCCCTGAACGGCCAGCGTGCCGCCCGCGGCCAAGGTCAGGAAGCCCACGATCACGACGGTTCCGCCGATCATCGCCAAAGTGCCTGCACCCATGCTGATTTCGGCGATCAGCCGGATCACTTCGCGACGGTAATGCACCGCCGCGAACGGTGCCCCGGCGATCGCCTTCCCGTAGAAAATGGTGTGATCGCCGATTCGGCTGAAGGTGCCGACGGGCCGCTCGAGTTGGCGGAAAAGGTTGGGATAGGCGGCTCGCAGCGTCATTGCATCTGCCCCATCACTTCGCCGTCATCTTGATGCCGATCGCGGTGACGACCACGTTGACGACGAACAGGGACATGAAAGCGTAGACCACGGTTTCGTTTACGGCGTTGCCGACAGCCTTGGCCCCCCCGCCGCTTATTATCAGGCCGCGATAGCAAGCGACCAAGCCCGCGATGAGGCCGAAAAGCAATGCCTTGACACAGGAAATGATCACCTCGGGCACTCCGGTGAGCAAGGTGATACCTGCGGCGAACGCTCCGGGATTGACGTCTTGCACGAACACCGAGAAGGTGTAGCCGCCCAGGATGCCGATGATGCACACCAGGCTGTTGAGCAGCATCGCCACCAGCCCGGAAGCAAGCATGCGAGGCGTGACCAAGCGTTGCACCGGGTTGATGCCCAGCACCTCCATCGCGTCGATTTCTTCGCGAATCGTTCGCGACCCGAGGTCCGCGCACATGGCGGTGGCACCCGCGCCCGCCACGATCAAAACCGTGACCAAGGGACCGACCTGGGTTACCGCACCGAAGGCCGCACCGGCACCCGACAGATCCGCGGCACCCAGCTCGCGCAAGAGGATGTTGAGGGTGAAGCTGACCAGAACGGTAAAGGGAATGGCTACCAACAATGTGGGGGCCAGCGAGACTCGCGCGACAAACCAGGACTGCTCCAGGAATTCCCGCCAGTGGAACGGCCGGCGGAACGCGAACTTGATCGCGTCCGCCGACATCGCGAACAAACCCCCGATCGACTGCATGGGCCCGGAGAGGTTTCTCAGTCTCAGCGCGGGCAGTCCCGGTGACCAGCGATCGTCGCGCTTATCTGCCATGGGACGCACACCCTTCCGGCACCGCGAGACTGGTAGTCTGAAAAGTCGGCTGAGCCGACCATCGCGGGTGCTTGCTGTGGGCGGCGAAATGCGCAGCGGGCAGCCACATTCCGGGAGTTATGCCCGGCGTGACAACCGCTACCATCCTCACGCCACTCCTCCGTTCCGTTGCGTGAGTTGGCATTCCCAACGCCCGGCGATTATGACTCATGCCGCGTCCAGGCGGAGCCAAAAATGCAGAACCGTTATCGGACAGCGCATCGCGGAAGCGCTAAGGTAACGCGGGTAAGTCGCACCGGAACCGGCGTTCGGCTCAGGCATTTCAGACGCTCCGGTCCCTGTAGTACTCAAGTGACGGCGCCAGC
>Ga0318528_10000288_pt1 | contig 15418 bp, 11 predicted proteins | sample GRESIP052b4f26_FD_202500 | JGI IMG/M metagenome (GOLD analysis project Ga0318528, IMG submission 202500) | Tropical soil microbial communities from Luquillo Experimental Forest, Puerto Rico - GRE.SIPMG.052b4f26 | ecosystem: Environmental > Terrestrial > Soil > Tropical forest > Bulk soil...
ATCGGCTTCGGCGGCCTCGACCTGAACGGAGACACGCTTGGCATCGACCCAAGGCTCCCGCCGCAGTGGCGCAGCCTGTCATTCCGCGTGTGCTGGAGGGGCCGCTCCGTGGCGATCCGCATCGCTGACAGAACCGTGCAGGCGACGCTGGTGAGGGGTGAGGCGATGGATCTGCGGATCGCGGCTGCGAGCCGGAAACTGACGGCAGGCGCGACGGTGCAGGTGTCGGTGTAAGCTACCCCTGCAATCGCGAGCGGGCTAGCTGAGCAGATCCTTCTCGAATGAGCCCGCGGTTGCTCGCCTCGTGACGCTGGAACTCGAAGACCGTCGCCGCTAACCTCACATCGTGCTCCTCTCCTGACCCGAGGTCCTTCGAAATGCTACGATCGCATATCCTTCTGCTTTCTGCCGCAACTCTGACATTCCTTAATATATCGGTGGTTGCGCAGGCACAGTATCCACCGAGTCAGGGTTATACCCCTCCCCCCTGCCAGGCTGTTACCCCCGGTCCGGTCCGGGGTGCTGCTCGAGGCGCTGCCGGCGGCGCCATGATCGGGGCGATCTCAGGAAATGCCGGGCGCGGCGCCGCAATCGGGGCCACCTTCGGTGGGGTTCGCAATGCGGTACGTCGAGGCTCGGCCCGCAGCGCAGGCGCTTGTTACTAAGATCCCGCGACATACAGGGGGAATACCAATGAAACGATACACCGTGGCGGTTCTGCTGGCATGCTGTCTTGGCGCGTGCGCACAGCCGTCTGCGCCACCAGCGCAACAAGCCGCACCGCAGCCGGAGGCCGCTCCACCGCCCCCGCCGCGGGTCACCTCCGAAGCGCAGATCGCACCGGGACGATGGGTCGTCGACCGGGTGAGGTGCTCCGACCTGCTCGGTGCCGCGGATGAAGACCGGGAGGCCGCGGCCATGTTTTATTATGGTTATTTGGCAGCAAAGGCCGGCATCCACGTCATCGACGTAAACCAGATCGACGGCAATGTCCGAAAGGTGATGGACCGATGCGCTGCCGCGCCGAACATCACTGTTCCGCAGGCCTTCCGCCAAGCGCTCGGCCGTCGCGGGTGATCGGCAGACCGCGGCGCGTTTCGATAGGCGGCAGCCGTATTGCTCCAGAAGGTTCAGCCGCCGCGCCCTCTCAATGAACGAGCCCGCTCGCGCTGATCGAAGTGCAGAATATGTAACGATTGTTATTGTTTTCGGACGGTGAACTCCGTGGTCAGTTTTTTCGGCATCGCCACATTCTGCAGCTTCACATAGTCGGGTAGGCCATTCTTAAATGGCGGATAGGCTTCGCCAAGGATCAGCGGCGCCAAATACCGGCGGGCCGCCGCGGTGATGCCGAAGCCGTCCGCGCGGATGAAATCGGGGGGTAACAGCTTCTCCTGGTTGGCGACCTCAGCAAGCGGTGCGGCGATGATGTCCCAGCGATAAGGCGCATCGCTAAGCCGGCGGATCGCCGGCATCACCGCGTTCCTCCCGTTGATCGCGAACTCCACCGCCGCGCGGCCGACTGCGTAGGCCTGCTGGACATCGGTCTCGGAGGCGATGTGGCGGGCCGATCGCTGGAGGTAATCCGGAACCGCCCAATGGCATCTGCACCCGAGCTTCGTGCTTATCAGGTTGGTGATCACTGGTGCTACCCCGCCCAGCTGTGCATGTCCAAACGAGTCCTTTAATCCCGACGCCGAGAGGAACTCTCCGTCCGGCCTCTTTACCCCTTCCGACACCGCGATCACGCAGTAGTCGTGCCGCTCCAACGCCTCCTCGACTTTGGCAAGGAACCGCTCTTTATTGAAGATCACCTCGGGTAGCAGCAGGATGTGTGGAGCATCGCCTTCGTGTTCAGCGGCGAGCGCGCAAGCGGCGGTCGCCCAGCCAGCATGCCGGCCCATCACTTCCAGAGTGAATACTTTGGTCGAGGTCCGGCTCATCGCCGCCAAGTCGAGCGCCGCCTCGCGAAGCGAGGTTGCAACATATTTCGCTAGCGAGCCGAAGCCCGGTGAACAGTCAGTCATCGGTAGGTCATTGTCTATTGTCTTGGGAATACCGATGCACACGATCGGGTAGGCTAGTTCAGCGCCCAATTGGCTGACCTTGTGGGCGGTGTCTTGCGAGTCGCCGCCGCCATTGTAGAAAAAGAAGCCAATGTCGTGCGCGCGAAACACTTCGAGCAAGCGCTCGTACTGCGCACGGTGCTCCTGAATCGACCCGAGCTTGTAGCGACAGGACCCGAACGCTGCACCCGGGGTGTGTTTGAGCGCGGCGAGCGCGGGTTCGGATTCAACGCTGGTATCGATCAGGTCTTCAGTCAGGGCGCCGATGATGCCATTGCGCCCGGCATAGACCTTGCCGATCTGCTGCGGATGTTGGCGCGCCGTTTCCAGCACGCCACAAGCCGAGGCGTTGATCACCGCGCTAACCCCACCCGACTGGGCGTAGAATGCATTCCTGAGCGCCATGACAACTCCTAGAGAAAGATAGCCGTCAAGCTTACCGAGAAGGATCCGCTCACGAGATGATGGCTGGCGACGATAATTGCACTGCTCAGCGATGACGAGTAGGTCACGATGGCGAGTTACTGCTACCAGGCAGGGGCCTGGTAGTAGGGGGGCGGATAGCAGTAATAGGGCGGATAATAGCAGGACGGATAGCTCGAAGCCGCTGCCGCACCCACCGCGGCTCCCGCGGCGGCGCCGACTGCGACACCTGCCGCCGCGGCGCCATAACCGTAGCCCGGCGCGACGACGGTAGTGTTACGATACACCGTGCCGCCGCCGTAGGCGGGCGGGCGATAAGCGGTTCCGCCATATGGGCCTCGCGCGGCGGCCCCGCCATAGGGACCGCGAACCGCCGCTGCGCCGGATGGGGTGCGGACGGCTGCGCCGCCCATCGGCCCGCGATAGGCGGCCCCGCCGCGCGGCCCCGTCACCGCTCCCCAGGCGAAAGCATCCGGCGCCGCCGACAACGTCAGCAGAGCACCTAGGCAAACGATGGTCAGGCATTTCATGAGTCTTGTCCTCGTGTATGGGCGCCGGTGCGCTGCTAAGTCAATGGCACTTTGGCAGCCGCTCCCGCGACCCCAGAAAAATGGGCCTTGGAGCGCAAGATCGGAAGGAGCAAGTAACGATGTTTGCTCCGCCGACGCCGAGCATCGATGCCCGGCATTTCCTGATCTGACGGACCGATGCCTGCTGAGCATCCGTCATGAGGGCGAGCCCCCTCCCTGTCGCGCGAGCCTCTGCAAGATATCGACCAACTCCTGGTGCGGGGCGCTGGTCGGATCACGAAGCTCGGCGCCCGAGTGCGCGTCGGCAAGCCGGCTCAAACGCAAGACCTCACGGACCCGTTGGCGCCGATTGAGCTGTAGATCGGATGGACGAGAGGTGAAGAACAGCCGCCGCAGCTCGCCGTGACCAAAGAGGTGGCTGAATTCCGAAGCCGTCACATAGATTAGGAAGAGAACGAGTATCCACAGAGAAATAGCGGAAAACCGGTGCCACGAAAAAGTCGTAACCAAATAAGTAGGGAAATCGCTGGGCGGATTACCTTCGAGCGAGAAGTGGACGAAACGCTCCAGCAGCCGGGCGAGAAACACAACGACCCAGTAAAAAGCTGTCTTGTATAGGATCGGCTGGATCAGCGGCGCCCGATCATACCTTCTCAATAGCGACATCTTATTGGCGACGAGTACCGCCTTGCCGACAACGAGCGCCGCCATCGTCGCGAGCATGAAATTGCTAACAGCGACCAAATATTGAGCGACAAGAAGGTTCGTCGTCAGCACGATAAAGTTGAAGCCGATGAAGAAGAAAATTGTCGGTGGTAATGCCTCGCGCGCCTCGTGCAACAGCCGAGCGCCGATCCGGCGGGCAACTCCCGCAGGTTTCTGTAGGGAGACGTCGATCCCGGGACGGTGATCGTCGAACGAGGCGGGTTGGGACCTCATGTACTCTCTCTCCTAAGCGACGACACCCACTGAGTAGCTGTGCGTGGACTCCTTTATAGCACTCCAAGGCTGAACACGTTGAAGTGCCAGGGGGTATGATCGATGTAGAGGCCGTGATCGACAAGCTCACTGCCGTCGCGATCGTAGACCTCGGTCCCATCACATCTGTCAGGCGTACTTGCTTGCCCCGAATTTCCGGAAATGATAGCGGCAGTCGGCACTGGCCCTGGTTGCCTGCGTAATTGAGGACGACGAGATAGCGACTGCCGTCCTCGCCGGCCCACCCATAAGCGACAAAGTCATCCGAGGTCCAGTTGCCGGCCCAGGCCGGCTGTGGTTGGATCTGCGACCACGCGCCGTCGCGAAAGGCAGTCTGCTTCAGTACCGCCAACAGAATGACATAAAACGCAGCGATCTCCGGGTTCGCCGGATCGAGCGGGCCGCGACAGAGATGAGTCGGCACTCGGACCCGGGCGCCCTCCTTTGGCCGTCATAAAAGAAGCGCAGGCCAGGAGCCAAGAAGGTACTGACGGCCGCCGCCTGATGCTGCGGGCAGGGAAATTCCCATGCGGCGCGCTCGCCAACGCCTCCTCGCTGCCTTGGACGTAGTAGCCGGGATGAGTCCTTAGCCACGGGTGGTCTGGGGCGGTATGGTTCGGCACGAAGTCGAGCATCAGCTCGATGCCGCGCCTGGCCTGCTTTTCGCGAGACAGACGCTCGAGCCAGACACGGCTATTGATCTGAAAAAGCGACGGGTAGCGTGGGGCGTCAGCCATGGTCATTCCCTCCCTTTACTGTTTCCATCTTCTTCCGAGCGATCGACATCGACCACGACAACATCGAGCTCGCGCACGACGGCACTGCTGAATGTCCGGGTCGGAACCGCAAAAGGCGATCAGTTCACCGAGGTGTCGAAGTGGCGAAATCACTGCTTGATGTCAGCTCGCCCGTCGCAAAGGCAAGCGCAGCCCCGTTGATCAGGGACTGCGCGTGTGCCCGGACCACCGCGGCGCGGGCCGTGGCGAGCCCGGTTTGCGCGGAGGTCGCGTCGGTCAATGTACCGACGCCTTGCGCATAAGAATCGCTGGCGCTGCGAAAGGCGGCCTCGGATGCGGTCTGCAAGGCGATGGCAGCATCGTATTGTTGCAGCCCGGTATCGACCTGGTCGTAGGCGAGCGCTACCTCGTGCAAAGCCTGATCAGTGCGCTCCTTCAGTGCGGCCTGTGCTTCTTCGCGCTTCGACTGGGCGAGGGTCAATTTGTTCTGCAGCAATCCGCCTTCATAGAGCGGCCATTCGAACTTCAGCAACGCCGCGCCCTGCGGCTTGGTGACCGGGAAATAGGGCGAATTATTCACGCTGAGCTGGCCGATATTTCCCTGCACGTTCGCGCTCAGCGAAACTTTCGGGAACAGGGCGGAGCGTGCGGCCGCGATTTCGGCATCCGATGTGCGCAGCTTCGCCACTTGGGCCAGCAGGTCGGGCCGCTGGCGCAACGCGTCGCTGAGCACGTTGTCGACCGCGCGCGCGGTGCGCGGCGGCAGCGGGCGCTCGGCCGCGTTTGCCACGCGCAGCTTTGTGGTCGGCGGCAAGTCCATGGCCGCGAGCAAGGTGTACATCGCATCGTGCTGCGCGGTGTCGGCCTGCGCGAGATCATACTGCGCCTGCGCTGTCCCGCGGCGGGCGAGCTGCACATCAACGATGGTGTCGAGGCCGCGGCCGAACAGCGCCTCGGCGGATTGCTGCACCACTTTCGCATCCGCCAGGGCTTGCCGCGCTGCGCGCAATGCGGCATCGGCACCGTCCAGCGTGAAGTATGCGCGGGCCACGTTGAAGATCAGTTGCTGATGCGCCGCGGTGAACGCCACGTTCCCGGCGATCGAAAGCTGACCTGCCCCTTCGACCGCGGCTGCGCGGCCGCCGAAATCGAGCAGCAGATAGTTTACGGCGAGCTGCGGGATTAATTCCTGAGCGTTGAAGATGATAAAGCCTTGCGGGACGAGGTTACTGGGGAACGGTGTTACGAAGTGCTCCCAGCCGGCGACGGCACTGGCCGTCAGCGCCGGAAGATAGGCGGCGCGCGCGATGCCGACATTGATCGCCGCCTGCCGCGCCTGTTCCCAGGCGACGCGCGTCGACGGGTTGCGGCGCTGCGCGAGATCGATCAGCTCGACGAGCGAATAGATATGGTTGGGGTCGATGTCGGCGGGCGAGGGCAACTGGACTGTCGCGTTGTCCGGCACCGCGAACCGCTTGGCCGCGACTGGGGCTGCTGCAGGGGGTGCCGGCGCTTCTTTGGACGCCTCGAATTGCCACGGGGTGTCGGGCGATGCCGGTGCCAAATCGCGCGTGTCGTTGCAGGCGCCGAGCAGCGCGCATCCGGCCAGCGCACTGCGTCGGAACCTAGCCGGCGGCATGCCATACATCTCTTACCGGCTGCGGGACTAGCGGCGTCGCTTGTGGGCCAACCTCGTCGAGAATTTTGCGGATGTCCTGGTGCAACACGCCGTACCATGTCGCGAGGGCCGTAAGGTGATCACCGGGGCCGGATAGCGCCGGTGGTTCCGGCAGACCGTCCACCACGTCACCCGCTCCCGCGCCGCTCCGGGTCCACGACGCTGCCTGCCGGAACCACGCTGCCAGCGCCTGGTGATGCGCGCGGATCGCGTCCTGCGTTGGCTGGGGAAGGTCGTGCCCGGCCCGATCGGTACGCAGATCGAGGATCGCCGAGACCGGGATGAACAGCCGGCCGACCTGCTCTACCACAGTCGCGTCGATTGCCCGCCTCCCGACGGCGCGCCGCACCTCGCTCGTTTCGAACGGATCATTGACCAGGACCCCGCGCGCCTGCGCGATCGCCTGCCCGAACGCCGTGTCGGCCGCGGGCCGCGCGGCCTGCGAAATCTCGCCATCGGCTCGGGCACCTAATCCCACCAGCGCCCCCAGTCGCTCCAATGCGTTGGCGAGGTGCGTGCGCACAACGTTGCCGACGCTCACCGGCCAAATCGTCGTGAAAATCACGAAGACCACAATATTGCCGAACAGGATGCCGATGGTGCGGTCCCTCGCTGTGTACATGGAGATCGTCGGGCCGTAGCCCTGCAACACGACAAGATAGAAGGCGAGCCCGATCTGCCAGCCGGCATAAGAGATGCGCTCGCTGCCGTAGCCGACCCAGGCGGCGAGCAAGGTCACCGGTGCCAGCAGCAGGAACAGGTCGCCAAGATCGGTCATTCGCGGCATCAGCAGCAGGATCGCGCCGAGACCGAGCCCCGCGCCGATCAGGCAGCCGACAAAGCGGAGTGTCGCCTTGTGCAGCGTGTCGCTGACGGTGCCGAGCGCGACGAAAAACGCGGTAATCACACAAGTATGAATACCCGGCCAGTCGGTCATGCTCATGACGACGTAGCAGATCATCACCGCTAGCGTGACCTTGAGCGCGAACTGAACGTATTCCGGGTTGCTGAACGCATCCGCAGCCAGCAGCCGTCCCGGCGTTTCAGCGGCGGCGTTTTCTTTCGGAGAAGCCGTCCCCGGTGTTGCCGCCAATGTCTCGTAAATCGATCGCAGCGTGCGTGTGATCGCGTCGGCCAACGGGCGGGCGGCGCCGGTCGCCGTGATCGTGACCGGTTCGGGGCCGGGGGCTTGCCCGTCCTCGAGCGCCCGTTCCGCCCGGCGGCAGGCGCCCGCCGCCGGGACCAGCGGATTGCGATCATTGCCCTCGACACGCAACCAGCTGAGCAGCAGGAGGCCGAGCCGGCCGATGTCGTCGATCAGCGAGGCGCGCCAGACCAGGCGGCGCTGGCCGCGGCCAAAGACGCCGGCGAGATTATGCAACTTGTGCAGCTGCGCGGTGCCTTCGAAAGTCTGGGCTTCGAGCCGGCCTTCCGCTCCGCTCGCGCCCGCGCAAAAGCGGGCCGCCGTCGCCAGCCGCTCGGCTAAGGCTCTGCGGAGAAGGCGCGCCGGGTCTCGCCCGGTCAGCAGATTGGCGGCGATCAGCAGCGCCACGGGCACGACGACCGCCAGGCTAAACCACAACAAGAAGCGCACCAGCGCTTCCTCAGGCGGCACGAAGAAGATCTCCGGCAACTCGAACTGCGGCGCGTTGCCAATAGTCGCGGGCAGCAGCGCCAGACCGAGGACCTCATCGCCCAACGTCAGCCCGTAGGCGATGACAAAGCCGGCGACGAAGAACACGGGTCCCAGCGTCGCGGCCCGAGACAGAAACATCGCGCCAAAGGTCATTACCGCTATTAGTGGAATACGGAGCGCTGGCTCCGACAGGCTGAGCATGAAAGCCGCGATTGCCGCGAAAATCGCCAACACAACGGCGATGCCTGCGGCGAGCGACGTCCGCACGGTGGTGACCGCCTCGCGGCCCGACAGGAACAGAACGATATAGGCCGAGACGGCTATCTCAGGGATGCGGAACGTCTCCGCGATGGCCACCGCGGCCAGCACCACAATCACGATGCGCACCGAGTCCCCAAGTCGGCCGGGGGTTGGACGCAGCTCGCGGCGCAACAGCGCGACTAGGTTGCGCGCGTCGCCCTCGTCCACATCCGGCGGCGGGCCGCGACGTGCGGCATGCGCCTTCATTTTTCGATCACGATTACGGCCGTGGCGCCATAGCGCATCAGGTCGTCGGGCGGCGCGTCGAGCAGCACGCGCACCGGGAACCGTGCCGCGATACGTACCCAGTTGAGCGTGCGCTCGACATGCGGCAGGCCACCAAAGGTGGCGCTCACATCCGACGCGACACCCCAGCCGAGGCTGTCGACCTCGCCGCGCACCGGGCGGTGTGGTTGCGCCATCACGTAGACGGTCGCCGGCTGTCCTGGCTCGATTCCGGCGAGGTCGGTCTCGCGGAAATTGCCGATCGCATACCAGTGCTCGGTGTCGATGATCGTGAACAGCGGATGGCCGGTGGCGGCGAATTCCCCGGCGGCGATGTCGAGCGCGGTGATACGGCCATCGCAGGGGGCCTGCACGACGGTTTTGTTCAGATCGCGCTCCGCCAGCGCGAGCGTCGCACGCGCGCCTTCCAACTCCGCTTCGGTGGGCTTGGTGTTAATGATAGCCTGGCGCGCCTCGTCCGCCTGCAGCCGCGCTTGCTGTAGCGCGATTTGCGCGGTGCGCTGCGCCGTGCGCGCCTGGTCGACCTGCTGTGCGGTGACGAAGCCGCGCCCGAGCAGCGGCTCCATCCGCCCCAGCGTGCTGGAAGCAAGCGTCCGCTGCGCCTCGGCGCTGCCGATGCCGCGCTCGGCGGCATCGGCCTTGGAGGTCTGTGACGCGACCTGATCGGCAGTCAGAGCGAGCTTTGCTTCGAGGCCCTGCACCGCCGCGCGAGCCTGATCCACGCGCATTCGGTAAGGGTCAGGGTCGATCCGGAACAGCACGTCACCTTTATGCACTTTCTGGTTGTCGCGCACGTCGAGCTCGACGATCCGGCCGCTGACGTCGGGCGCCATGTGGACGAGGTCGGCTTGCAGATAGGCGTCGTCGGTGCGTGGCCGAAGATCGATCCGGCGCGTTGTGAGGACCACGGTCACCAGGACGCCAACCAGCGCGATGAGGCTGACGAGGACGCCAAGCACCCTGCGAACGGTTAACATCGTTCAGTGACCGAACCAAACTAGCCAGGCGAGCAACGTGGCGGATACCGCGAGGGCGGCGTAGGTCAGCAGCGGAGCGACGACGTAGTCGCTAATGCCGGCCACCGCGAGGACCTGACGGATAATGATGGCGGCGACGATGCCCAGCGCGGCGCACAGCATCCAAGCCGGGAAGTAAGAGCCCAACAGATCCATTGTCGGCGCGTAATTGCACCCGGCAACCGGCAGCGCGATCGCGGCTCGTCCTAAGACGAGTGAACCGCGGCGGCGGCGAGCGGCTCGAAGCCACCTGCTGCTCCCTACAGGAGCCGACCTCACGGACCCGGTACTTGATTCAAGAACGATCCACATCTTGCCCCCACCGAGCCGATTCTAACCGGTCACCGCCAGGTCGGAACAGGTTTAAAAAGGGTCGTTCAAAAGGGGCGATCCGTTGGAGAATTGGACTTGGGGCCTGTCTAAAAACATGACTCGGCGATGATCGCGCGCGGATTCAGACTTGGCCTGCGCCGATGTAGGCGCGCTAGACCCAGTCGCGTCACCGACGGCGTGCGCGCCTGGCAACAGCAAGAACAGCTCGAAGCTGAGACGCCAGGCAGGGCTTAACGATTGTTGCACCGCCGCTAAGCTATGTCACAGGGAGTGATCCGCGCTAATGCCGACGTGCCTCAGAAGGGCCTGAACCGGAAGAGGATGATCGCAACCAAGGCAAAGACCGTCGCGATCAGCCCGCCGATCACAAAAAAACCGTTCGGGTTGCTGCTGAACGGAATGCCGCCGACGTTCATGCCCCAAATACTTGCGATCAACGTTGCTGGCAGGAATATCACCGAGAACATCGTCAGTATGTAAAGGTTGCGGTTGGTCTGCTCCTCGACCTGCGCCCGCATCTCTTCGAGCAAGTGCTGACAGTGCTCCGCGTTTTCTTGTGCATCCTCGATCAACGCCGCGTAGCGATGGATTTGGCGGTTAAGCGGTCGAACTCGTCGACAGAAAATAGCGCCGGCCGTTCGCGCGCAATTTCAAGCATGGCCGTGCGCTTATAGGCCATATCGCGCGCGACGCGGACCGCGTCACGTCGCATTTCCAGGATGTCCTCGCGATACCTGGCAGGGTCGCGCCTGGGAGCCTTCGCCTCCATTGCGCTGAGATGCTCAGTGGCTTCCTGCAACAGACCCTCGCCGATGTCGTTCAAGGCCCGAAAGAATTCCGTGATGAGTGCGAAAGGACTCGCTGGCTGAACGCTCCTAGCTTCGACTCTGTGCCGCAACTCGTTGACTGAGCGCAGCGGGATGCGCCGACCCGTGACCAGCAGTGTCCGAGAGGCGACAACACAGAGTGATCCCGCTTGCAGGGTGACCGCGCCGGGCTCCTCGCGGAAGTCGCGCAGATGGCCGTAGATCAGATCCGGCGTGATGAAGAGCCCGCCCCGCTGGATTGGAGCAGCTACGGTCTCGACGACATCGGCCGGCCAGGAGCGGCGGCTCAGCCACGCCTGCGCCGCGGCATCAGCAAGGTCGAGATGAACCCAGACGAAATCGGCGTCGCCGGCGGCGGCGGCTTCCACAAAATCGCGGACCGCCTGGCCCAACCCGCCACGGAATGCGAAGGCAAACTGCGGACGACCGTCACTCACGCTTTGCCCGACCCTTATCACCCTGCCAGAGCCTTATAGACCGAGTTAACGCCCAGGATATCGATAGAACGAGGCGCTAACTTCCGCCGTAGCGCGCTGACGAGCGGGAAGCTCGGCCGGAATTTGGCATGCGCCGAAAAGAGGTTGCGGATTTCGTTTGACTCGAAGATGCCGTGTGATTTTTGTTGCGCCGCAACAAACTCAAGCAATCGGTCGTCTTTTGATCTAGATCAAGAGATCGAGCTAGCCGCTCCCGCTAGGCTTGGATAGCGAGATGGCCGGTTCACAAAACTGTAAAATAAAAGGGAGATTTTATCCCCAATCGATGAACCAGGAGGCTGATATGAACGATAATCCTGAAGCGAGAATGATGCAGAAAGCCGCGAATTTATCATTCACTTGGCCGTTCGTCGGGGCGAACGCTTTGCTCGACTATTGGGTCGACGCGTACCAGCGCTCCATTCTAATGCTGGATGTGTTACGCCAGCGCGGCAACAATTGTGCGGAGCACAATGCCCGCAAGCTGCCGAATGTACTGAGTTTTGATTTCGAAACGGTGATCGATGGACGCTCGCTCCCGCGGCCGGTGAATTACGGATTGGTGCGTATCATTCCGCCGGAGGGCACCTCGATTGACCCGAGCAGGCGGCCGTTCATCGTTTTCGATCCGCGGGCCGGGCATGGCCCCGGCATCGGCGGCATGAAGCATGATAGCGAAATCGGGGTTGTGCTCGCCGCGGGTCATCCCTGCTATTTTGTTGGGTTTCTGCCCGATCCGGTGCCCGGGCAGACGATCGAGGATGTGTGCGAAGCCGAGGCCCGCTTTGTCGAGGAAGTCGTCAAGCGCCACCCCAATGCCGAGGGTAAGCCCTGCCTGATCGGCAACTGCCAGGCCGGCTGGCAGATCATGATGACGAGCGCCATTCACCCGGAAAAGGTCGGCCCGATCATGCTCGCCGGATCGCCACTCTCTTATTGGGCTGGCGTGCACGGCAAGAACCCGATGCGCTATCTCGGTGGGCTGTTGGGCGGAACCTGGCTGACCTCGCTGGCAGGCGACCTCGGCAACGGCATCTTTGACGGCGCCAACCTGGTTGCGAATTTCGAGTCACTGCACCCCGACAACACGTATTGGAAAAAGATCTACAACGTATACTCAAAGGTCGACACCGAGCCGCCACGGTTCCTCGAATTCGAGAAATGGTGGGGCAGCCCGGTGCTGCTCAATGCCGAGGAAATGCAGGCGATCGCCGACCAACTGTTTGTCGGCAACAAGCTCACCTCCGGCGAATTGCGCAGCTCCAATGGATTGCGCGTTGACCTGCGTAACATCAAATCGCCGATCATCGTGTTCTGCTCGTGGCGTGACGACATCACCCCGCCGCAGCAGGCGTTGGACTGGATTCTCGATCTCTACGATCACGAGGACGAGATCGTCAAGGCCGGTCAGACGATCGTCTACTGCCTGCACCAGAGCATTGGCCATCTCGGAATCTTCGTCTCCGGCAAAGTCGCAACTAAAGAGCATGGCGAGTTCGCGCTGGCCATGGACATGATCGACCTGATGCCGCCCGGGCTTTACGAGGCTGTGATAACCGGCATCGACGAGGATATCGAAAACCCCGAGCTGATCCAGGGAAGCTATCTGTTCAGTCTTGAGAACCGAACGCTCGATGCCATCCGCAAGTTTGGCGGCAACAGCCCCGAAGACGACCTCGCCTTTGCAACAGTCGCCCGGCTTTCCGAGATCAATCAGGGCATCTACAGCACTCTGATGCGGCCGGCAGTCCGCGCGATGGTCACTGAAACTAGCGCGCAGCTGATGCGGCGCAGTCACCCCGACCGTCTTCGGTTCGAAATGTTCGCTAACGAGAACCCGTTCATGCGGCCGGTTGCGGATTGGGCCGAGGCGGTTCGCGGCAACCGCCGACCGGCGAGCCCGGACAATCCGTTCCTCGCGTTCGAGCGCATGATGTCGGACATGGTCACCAGCGGGCTCGAAATGTGGGGCAAGGCGCGCGACACGGCGACGGAGGCGTTCTTCTTTAATACCTACGGTTCTCCCTTTTTGCAGGCGATGGTCGGCCTGCGTGCCGACGAAACCTCGGTGAGCCGACGCACCGGGCGCGATGTCGCACGCGAGGCCGCTGCCAAACAAGCGGCCGTGCATCTCGAGCAGCGTATCGACCAGGGAGGCCTGATCGAGGCGGCGGTGCGCGCCCTGATCTACGTGCGCCTTCCCGAAGGCAAGGTCGACGAGCGCGGATTTGCCGCCCTGAAGCAGATCAGCGCCGAGCTGCCGGCGGCCAAGCGCGTCGGGCTCGCACGATTCAAGGAGATCGTGAAGGAGCAATACCTGATCCTGCTCTTAGACGCGGAGCGGGCGATTGCCGCGCTTCCTAAGCTCTTGCCGGCCAATCGCCGCCAGTGCGAGGAGGCGCTGGCGTTGGTGCGTCGGGTGCTGGCGGCACGCGGCCCCCTTCCCGAAGAGGGCCGTCGCAGGCTCGAACGGGTCGAGGCGGTGTTTGCCGGTCCGCCTCCCGAGCTCGGCCGGGATAAGGCAGCGTAACTCGCCCGGGGTGACACGAAGCGATGGATAAGGAACCGATCCGTTCAAACGAGCGGTACGAGCGGCTTCTGCGTCACGCGCAAGGCCTGCCGCCGGTGACGACGGCAGTCGCGCATCCTTGCGACGAGGTCTCGCTCAAGGGTGCCGTCGAGGCGGCAAGACTGGGCCTGATCGCCCCGATACTGGTCGGTCCGCCCGAGCGTATTCGCGCTGTCGCCGAGCGGGCCGGCCTCGACATATCGGGCTTCCCGCTAAAGGCGTCGGCGCACAGCCACGATTCCGCAGCCAAGGCGGTCGAGCTTGTCCGCGAGGGGAAGGCCGAGGCCTTGATGAAGGGCAGCCTCCACACGGACGAGCTGATGGGTGCTGTCGTTGCCCGCGAGACCGGTATTCGCACGGCGCGGCGCATCAGCCATTGCTTCGTCATGGATGTTTCGGGCCATAAGGATCCGCTAATCATCACCGACGCCGCGGTCAACATCGCGCCCGATCTGGAGGCCAAGGTCGACATAGTGCAGAACGCGATCGATCTCGGGCATGCGTTGCTGTTCCCGGAGGTGCGGGTGGCGATCCTGTCGGCGATGGAGACGATCAATCCCAAAGTCCCGTCAACGATCGAAGCCGCGGCCCTGTGCAAGATGGCCGACCGCGGGCAGATCACCGGCGCGATCCTCGACGGTCCGCTGGCGCTCGACAACGCGATCAGTGAGGAGGCGGCAACAATCAAAGAGATCGTCTCTCCGGTCGCCGGACGAGCCAATGTGCTGGTGGTTCCGGATCTCGAAGCCGGGAACATGCTGGCTAAGAGCCTGTCGTTTCTGGCGGGTGCGGATGCTGCCGGCATCGTGCTCGGCGCGCGCGTGCCGATCATCCTGACTAGTCGGGCCGACTCGGTGCTGACGAGGCTGGCATCCTGTGCCGTCGCAAGCCTGGTGGCTGAGGCCCGGCGGCGCAACGCCCGCGCGGCGATCCCCTGACGGAGGCGGGCCATGCCGGAACCAGCCTTGGAGGCAGCGCGTCCGCCGATCCTGCGCGGGCAAAAGGCGCTGATCATAGGCGTCGCAAACGAGCGGTCGATCGCCTGGGGATGTGCCCAAGCGATGCATCGATCCGGCGCCGAGATCGCCATGACCTATCTCAATGATAGGGCGCGGCCCCATGTCGAGCCGCTGGCGAAGGCGGTTGAAGCGCCGTTGTTTCTGCCGCTCGAGGTGCGCGACGCGGCGCAGGTCGACGCGCTGTTCGAAGCGATCGCGACGAACTGGGGACGGCTCGACATTCTTGTCCATTCGATTGCCTTCGCCCCCCGCGAGGCGCTGGCCGGGCGGGTCACCGATTGCCCGCGCGACGGCTTTCTGACTGCGATGGACGTGTCGTGCTGGTCGTTGCTCGACCTGACGCGCCGCGCCGAAAAGCTGATGACCGGCGGCGGCACGATCTTCGCCATGAGCTATCATGGCGCCAACGAAGTCATCGAGAATTACGGGATCATGGGGCCGGTCAAGGCGGCGCTCGAATCTGCCGTGCGCTACCTTGCCGTCGAGCTTGGGCCCAAGGGCATTCGCGTACATGCCATTAGCCCCGGCCCGCTGGCTACCCGCGCCGCCTCAGGTATCCCCGATTTCGACGCGCTGATGGAGAG
>Ga0318528_10000289_pt1 | contig 15393 bp, 9 predicted proteins | sample GRESIP052b4f26_FD_202500 | JGI IMG/M metagenome (GOLD analysis project Ga0318528, IMG submission 202500) | Tropical soil microbial communities from Luquillo Experimental Forest, Puerto Rico - GRE.SIPMG.052b4f26 | ecosystem: Environmental > Terrestrial > Soil > Tropical forest > Bulk soil...
CCCTGGCAACTCTCGCGGTATTCCTCGACCGCCTCGGACGCCTCGAACCGGCAGCCACCATCGCCGGTTTCGCATTCAGTCCCCTCACCGCGTCGGGATTCCCCCAACTCAGCAGAGTGATCGCCCATCTCCGCGAGGTCCTCGGCGAGGCGACCTACGAATCGCTGGCCCGCAAGGGTGAGACGATGACCACCGCCGCGATGGTGACCTACGCATACGACCAAATCGACCAGGCCCGCACAGAACTCGAACACCCGAGCTGAAACGCGGCGACGGGAACCGCGTCGCTCACGCGGCGGCCTCCGGCTCGGGTCGATAGCGGCCATCGCACGTACTGCTTTCGGTCAGGCGTGGCGGGCTGCTTCTTGTGCGAGTTGCACGCGGGAGGTGAGGCCGAGCTTGGTGTAGACGTGGCTGAGGTGGGTTTGCACCGTGCGCGGTGAGACGAACAGCCTTGTGGCGATGTCCTTATTGCCAAACCCCTCACTGACCAGTCGCACCACGTCGCGCTCGGTGGGGGTCAGCGACGCCCACCCGCTGGCCGGTCGTTTGCGTTCACCGCGGCCGCGCTGGGCGTAGGCGATCGCCTCCTCGGTAGACAGGGCGGCGCCCTCGGCCCACGCGGCGTCAAAGTCTTCCTCGCCCAAGGCATCTCGCAGCGCCGCCACCGAGGCATCGTAGCCGGCGTCGTAGATCTTGAACCGGACCGCGCCCATACGTTCCCGGACGGCCGCTGCCGCGCCGAAAAGCCGGGCGGCTTCGCGGTGACTGCCGGCGACCTCGGCCAGCGTGCCGAGGCACTCCAAAGTGTCGGAAATGCCCAGGTAAGCACTAACTTCGGCGGCACACGCGAGCGCGTCGTGGGCGTCGCGCTCGGCCTGCTCCGGCTCACCCTGCGCGATCGCCACGCGGCCGCGCGTGGTCAGCGAAAACACCAATTGCCAGCCCACCGCCATCGTGACGGCCTCGTCGGCGCAGCGGCGGGCCGCGATCAAATCCCCGCCCGCCAGTGCGGACTGCGCGCAAAGGGCGCGCCCCGCCGCCGCGCTGCCGGGCGCGACACTCAGGTGCTGCCAGGCCGCCTCACTCGCGCGCGCCGCCGTCGCAGCATCTCCCGTGGCCAGGGCAGCGGTGGCCGCCGCCGAGTAGGCGCTGCCCACGTAGATCTCGCCAAGTTCGGAAGCGGACTCAAGGGCCGCGTCGGCCGTGTCTCGGGCCCCGCTGATGTCACCCTGCCACGCGAGTGCGTGGCCCCGGCCCGCGAGGCTATTCGCCTCAAGGAGTCCATCTTGGGCTGTCTCGGCCTCGGCAACCAGGGCGCCGAATTGTGCGGCGGCCCCGGCCAGATCGCCTTGCCAAAGCTGTGCCCAACCGAGGTTCACGCGGTGAATGCGCGAGTTGAACCGGTCACCAATCGCGTCGGCGAGGTCGAGCCCTTCTTCGGCGGCCGTGTGCGCTGCGCTCGGGTCACCCGCCACGGTCGCCGCCGTCGCCTGCCACCCGAGGATCTGGCTGAGCCTCCACGGATCGTCCAACTCCCGGGCGAGGCCGCCCGCCTCGGCGAAGTACGGCCGGGCCACCTCGGCGTTGAACGCAGCAGCCAAGCCGCATGCGGTGAGCGCCCGAGCCAGCACGGCTGGGTCATCGACGTCGCGCGCGAGCGCCACGGCTTGTTGGACCGCCATGTTGTCGACGGCGCCCAACTGTGCGTCAAGCACCGCCTTGTCTGCGAGCCCCCGGGCGCGCACCCCGGCTGAAACCTCGCGGTGATGCGCGTCGAAGTCGGTGAGAGCGGCGCGGAACCAGGCCAGCCCTTCCAGAATGCGTCCGCGGCTTAGCCACAGCGGCTGCAGCGACGACGCAAGCGCCAACGCGTGCTCGATGTCTGAGTTTTCGCGGCTCCACGCGAACGCGGCGCGCAGGTTGTCGATCTCAGTTTCGGCTTGCTCGACTCGCTGCGCATAGTCACTGCCGCCCGGCGCGTCGAGCAGCGCGGCCATCGCCGTGTAGTAATCCCGGTGACGCGCCCGCATGGCGTCGGCCTCGCCAGACTCCCCCAGTTTCTCGAGCGCGTACTGGCGCACCGTTTCGAGTAATCGGTATCGAGTTCGCCCCCCGGTGTTTTCGGCGACCACCAGCGATTTGTCCACCAGCAGGGTGAGCAGATCCAGGACCTGATACCGCTCCACATCCCCACCACCGGCGACCGCCTGGGCTGCGTCGAGATCGAAGCCGCCCAAAAACACCGCCAACCGGCGAAACACAACCCGTTCCGGTTCGGTCAACAGCGCATACGACCAGTCCACCGAGGCGCGCAGCGTCTGCTGACGGCGCACCGCGGTGCGCGCTCCCCCGGTCAACAGCCGGAACCGGTCACGCAGACCATCGAGGATCTCGGCCGGCGACAGCGCCCGCACCCGCGCCGCCGCCAGCTCGATCGCCAGGGGCATCCCATCCAGGCGCCGACAAATCTCACCCACCGCCGCAGCATTGTCGTCCTCGACGGCGAAATCGGGTCGAGCACGGCGCGCGCGGTCGACAAACAACTCGATCGCCTCGTCGGCCAACGACAGCGACGGCACCCGCCAGCTCACTTCACCCGCAACGCCGATCGGCTCACGACTCGTGGCCAGCAGCGTCAGCCCCGGCGCGGCACCGAGCAGCGCGACGACGAGTTCCGCGCACGCGTCGAGCAGATGTTCGCAGTTGTCCAACACCACCAGCATCTGACGGTCGCGAACAAACCGCAGCAGCGTGTCCATCGTGGAGCGGCCGGGCTGATCAGGCAGACCGAACGCGCGGGCCACCGCGACCGCCACCACGCCGGGATGGGTGATCGGCGCCAGATCGACATACCACACACCGTCAGCGAACTCGGCCGCGATGCGAGCCGCGATCTCAACGCCGAGACGGGTCTTGCCGGCGCCGCCTGCACCGGTCAGGGTCACCAGCCGGTTGTCGACCAGCAGCTTCTCCAGGTCAGTCATCTGTGCGCCGCGGCCGACAAAGCTGGTGAGCTGCACCGGAAGGTGAGAGACAACGGTGCTGGTTGTACGCAATGGCGGGAACTCGTTCCGAAGGTCGGGATGGCATAGCTGCACCACCCGCTCCGGGCGGGGCACACCGCGCAGTTCGTGACGGCCGAGGTCGGTCAGCCAGGCGTCGGCCGGAAGCACATCGGCGACCAGATCCTCTGTGGTGCCGGAGAGCACGGTCTGGCCACCGTGGGCCAGATCCCGGATGCGCGCGGCGCGGTTGATGGTGGCACCGATGTAGTTGCCCTCATCACGCAACTGCACCTCGCCGGTATGCACCCCGATACGCAACCGGATCGGCGCCAGCGGTGCCCGCTGGAGCTCCAGCGCGCAGGCCACCGCATCGGAAGCGCGGCCGAACGCCGCCACGAAACTGTCACCCTCACCCTGCTCGACCGGCCGCACCCCGCCGTGAGCGGAAACGAGATCACCCAGCGCGTGATCCAGGCGCGCAAAGGCCGCTGTCATCTCCTCGGCCTGGGTCTCCCACAGCCGCGTGGAGCCCTCGACGTCTGCCAAAAGCAGCGTCACCGTTCCCGTCGGCAAAAGCCCGCTCACGCCAAGATCGCTCCAGTTCACCAGCGCGCTGTGGATCGATCTCGCTCATGTTAGCCAGCGTGCGGCCACCACATACCCCGAATGATCAGCTGAAAGTTGAGCACCGCCCGCCGCGTCAAGCGATCACTGGGACTGGAACTTGGCCGGGAACGCCATGCAGCGGGTAGGGAGGCACGTCGTGCTCGCGGCCTGCAAATCGGGCGTCCGAAGGGCTCTCGACAAGTCAAAGGTCGGGTTGGCACGGCGCATGCATGCCAGCGGCGAGTCGGCGAGCACCATCGCCAAAGCGCTGGGCGTAGAACTGGCAACGGGCTGCGAATTGACTGTGTAACACCGCAGCGGCTCCTAGACTTTGCCGGATGGAGACCGACTACATCGTCGTCGGGACCGGTTCCGCGGGTTCGGTTGTTGCCAGCCGGCTCAGTGACAATCCGGAAGTTCGGGTCACCGTGCTGGAGGCCGGTGGGTGGGACAAGAATAAGTTCATTCACATCCCGGCCACATTCACCGTCAAACTTTTCTGCAGCGAGGTGGATTGGGACTACCTGACCGAGCCGCAGAAGGAGCTCAACGGGCGCCAAATCTATTGGCCGCGAGGAAAAGTGCTCGGTGGAACGTCGTCGACAAACGCGATGATGTGGGTTCGTGGGTTTGCCGCCGACTATGACGAGTGGGGCGCGCTGGCCGGGCAAGAATGGGACTTCGCGCACGTCGCGGAATACTTCGAACGCATCGAGCATGGTCCGCTGGTGTTGTCTTCCCAGCGCAGTCCGCGCAGCTCGACCGCGGCCTGGCTCAAAGCGGCCGAGCAGTGCGGATACCCGATCGAGCAACCCAATCAAGCGGCCCCGGAAGGCTTTTGCCAAACTATCGTCAACCAGCGCCAGGGTGCCCGCTGGAGTTGCGCGGATGCCTATCTCAAGCCGGCACTGCGGCGAAAGAACCTGACGCTGTTGACGGAGGCCGCCGCCACCCGTGTGCTGTTCGATGGGACGCGCGCCATCGGGGTCGAATTCGACCACGCCGGGCAGCGACGCGTGGTGCGGGCGCGTCGCGAGGTGGTGCTCTGCGGTGGCGCCATCAACAGCCCGCAGCTGCTGATGCTCTCCGGCATCGGGGATCGCGACCAGCTCGCCGAACACGGCATCGACGCGGTCTGCCATGCGCCCGAGGTCGGGAAGAACCTGATCGACCACCTGTGGGCGAGGCTGTGCTTCGCCGTTGAGCGCGACACGCTGTTCGCCGCCGACACACCGCTGCAACTCCTCAACTATCTCGCGCGCCGTCGCGGCATGCTCACGTCGAACGCCGGTGAGGCCTACGGGTTCATCCGCAGCCGCCCGGATATAGAGCTGCCGGATTTGGAGCTGATGTTCTGCCCGGTGCCATTCGTCGACGACGGCATCGGCCTGCCCTATGAAGGGCACGGTGTCGTGTTTGGGCCGGTCCTGCTGCGCCCGCAAAGTCGCGGCAGGATCACGCTGCGATCGCGCGACCCGAGGGACAAGCCGATCATCGACCCGCAATACCTCAGCGACGACGCCGGTGCTGATCGGGCCGCCCTGATGGCCGGTTTGCGCGCCTGCGCGCGGCTCGCCGAGGCCGCTGCGCTGCGAGGCGTCCTCGGCGAGATCATCCGGCCGCTGGGCGCGGCCAAGCTCGACGACCACACCCTCGAAGAGGCGCTCACCACCTGTGCACACAGCTGCTATCACCCCGTGGGCACCTGCCGGATGGGTCGCGACGACGCCAGCGTGGTGGATCCGCAGCTGCGCGTACGTGGGGTGGACGGGCTGCGGGTGGTCGACGCATCCGTAATGCCGGCCATCATCCGCGGGCATACCCACGCGCCCAGCGTGCTGATCGGCGAGAAGGCCGCCGACCTAATCCACGCCGACCAGTCTCAGCCCGAGCGCCAGCATCCCCAACGCGGGAAACATGATTACAGGTAACACTGGCACCGACGTAGCCGACACCTCTTTAGATTACGTTGGGAACGGTCGTACACCCCAAAATACGTACGGATAAGCGGTCGCCTTACAGTCCGCAGGCAGTCCGCAATATCGTCGACGGTCCCCAGCCGCTCCAACGAAAACAACCCTTAAGCCTCGCAATTTCAGCACTGCCAGCACCCTTGAACTCGGCAAACGCCCAGGTGGTGTCTTTCGGGACGAAGAGGCCGTGCAGCGTACGGGCAGCCCGTCGGTCGACCAGGGGGCGCTCGACAAGTCGAAAGCTGAACTGGCGCAGCGGATGCACGCCGGTGGGGAATCGGCTAGCACCATTGCAGAGACCCTCGGCGTTTGCAGGGCAACTGTGTATCGCGTGCTGGGCGAGTAGGCGGGCAGCAGCGATACATCTCCTTAACGCGCGAGACGTGCCGGCGACGGTGACCGATTAAACTGCTTGTGAGCAGGGTCTAGCGCCCTATGCTGGTGAACTGGGACCTCGGGGGCCGGAACCCGCGGAGGGTCGGATGACCGCAGCGACCGCGTGTCGCATGTGTGGCACCGAGCCGCGCGCGGGTGCGCGATTCTGTGACGGCTGTGGCGCCCCGGTCACGGAGCGCGACGCCCATGCGGAGTACAAGCAAGTGACGGTGCTGTTCGCCGACGTGGTGCACTCGATGGACCTCGCGGCGACCGTCGGTGCGGAGCGGCTGCGCGAGATCATGACCGACCTGGCCGACCGCTGCGCGGCGGTGGTGCAGCACTACGGCGGGACGGTGGACAAGTTCACCGGCGACGGGATCATGGCCGTGTTCGGCGCGCCGGCAGCATTGGAGGACCACGCCGTTCGTGCTTGTCTGGCTGCCTTGGGCATTCAGGAGGAAGCGAAGCGGGTCGCCGTCGATGTCCAAGAGCGCGACGGTGTGGAGCTGCAGTTGCGGGTAGGACTTAACTCCGGTCAAGTAATCGCGGGCGAGATCGGTTCGGGGCATTTCGGTTACACCGCTGTGGGTGAGCAGGTCGGAATGGCGCAGCGGATGGAATCGGCTGCTCCGCCGGGCGGGGTGATGCTCAGCGCGTCGACAGCGCGACTGGTTGATGGCGCAGCAACTCTCGGTGCACCGGAGATGGTCCGCATTAAGGGTGCAGAAGAGCCAGTTGCCGCCCATCGCCTGTTGGGCGTTGGAGACCGGCATCGCGCTACAGATCGCGTTGAGTCGAAGCTGGTCGGGCGGCGGTGGGAGATGTTCGCCGTCGACGACTTGTTGGAGCGAGCAGTCGACGGCCACGGCGCGGTAGTCGGTGTGGTGGGGCCGCCGGGCATCGGCAAGAGCCGTCTGGTGCGCGAGGTGGCAACGATGGCGCGTCGGCGCGGCGTGGAGGTGTTCACCACCTTCTGTGAGTCGCATACGAGTCAGGTCCCGTTCCATACGGTCGCGCGGCTGCTGCGCGCGGCCACGGGCGTCGATGGGCTTGATGGGCAGACCGCCCGCGACCGAGTGCGCGACCTGATTCCCGACGTCGACCCCGAGGATTTGGTGCTCTTTACTGACCTGCTGGGCATCGCCGACCCGAATGCTCCCTTGCCCCAAATCGATCCCGATGCTCGTCGGCGGCGGTTGACCGCGTTGGTCAATGCGGCCTCGTTGGCCAGCAAAACTGCGGTGGTGTATGTCGTTGAGGACGTCCATTGGATAGATGAGGTCAGCGAGTCGATGCTCGCCGAGTTCCTCACGGTGATTCCGCAAACACCCTCGCTGGTATTGGTCACGTACCGCCCGGAGTATGAGGGGGTGCTGGCGCGGGTGCACGGTACGCAAACCATAGCCCTTGCGCCGCTGAGCGATTCAGAGACCGCAGCACTGGTCTCGCAGCTGCTCGGGCCGGACCCTTCCGTTCGCGAGCTGGGCCAGACGATCGCTGAGCGGGCCGCCGGTAATCCGTTTTTCGCCGAGGAGATCGTGCGCGATCTGGCCGGGCGTAGCGTGCTGCGTGGGGAGCGCGGCGCATACATCTCGACGGCAGAGCTTTCTGAGGTAAGCGTGCCCGCCACGCTGCAGGCGACCATCGCCGCGCGCATCGATCGGCTCGAACCGAAAGCAAAACGCACGTTGAGCGCGGCGGCGATCATTGGCTCGCGGTTTAGCCCTGATCTGTTGGCTGCCTTGCAGATTGACCCGGTCGTTGATGACCTCCTTCGGGCAGAGCTGATCGACCAGGTGCAGTTCACTCCGCGCGCCGAATACGCGTTTCGGCATCCGCTGATCCGCACGGTGGCCCAAGAATCACAATTGAGATCCGATCGCGCCGAGCTACATCGACGGCTGGCCGCCGCGATCGAAGCTTGCGAGCCGGAATCGACGGACCAGAACGCTGCACTGATCGCCGAACATCTCGAAGCCGCCGGTGACCTGCACGCCGCCTATTCCTGGCACATGCGCGCCGCAACGTGGGCGACCAACCGCGACATCGCCGCAGCATGGCTGAGTTGGGAGCGCGCCACGCGGATTGCCGACGCATTACCCGCCGATGATCCCAACGGAACAGCCATGCGGATTGCCCCGCGCACCATGTTGTGCGGGATCGCCTGGCGCCTCCGTGAACATGTGGCCGGTGAGCGGTTTAACGAGTTGCGGCAGTTGTGCACCGCCGCCGGGGACAAGGCGTCGCTGGTCATCGCGATGGCGGGGCTGGTGGCGGATCACGTGTCTCAGGACCGGTTGCGCGAGGCGTCACAGCTGGCATCGGAAGCCTGGACGCTCATCGAGTCGGTCGGGGATCCGACCTTGACGGTGGGGCTGTCCTTGCCGCTGCTCTACGCCAAGGTCGAGAGCGCCGAGTGGTCTGACGCGCTGCGGTGGTCACAGGGGGTTATCGACCTGGCCGACGGTGATCCCTCTAAAGGCACCTTCATTTTCGGGTCTCCGTTGGCGCTTGCCTTGACGACACGGGCTATCGCCCGTTATTGCCTGGGTCGTCCCGGATGGCGCGACGACCTGCGGCATGGCCTGGCCATGGCCCGCAGCGCCGACCCCATGTCCTACGCCACGGTTGTCACCTGGGTCTACTCCCCGGCAATACCGGCTGGCGTGCTGAGGCCCGACGATTCGGCGATGCGCGAGATCGAGGCTGCCCTGCGGATAGCCGAACGATCCGGTGATGACCTCGCGGTGGCCTTCGCCCGGATGACGTTGGGCGTTGCGTTGGTGCACCGCCATACGGCTATGGAACTTGCGCACGGACAGAAGCTGCTGGCCGAGGTCAGCGAGGTGTTCCTGCGCCGGGAACACAACCTGGCCGATTTACCGATCGTCAACGTGTACTTGGCGCGTGAGCAGGCTCGGTGTGGAGATCGCGATGAGGCCATACCGTTCATCCGCGCCGCCGTCGACCATCTGTTCCGCCAGGGACAGCTGCTGGGGTGGACCAGGGCTGCAACGGGTGTTCTGGTGGAGACACTGCTCGACCGCCGGACCGAGAGTGACGTGGCCGAAGCCGAGGCCGCGATCGACCGCCTGGCGACCGCGCCGAACGACGATGCTCTCCCTATGCGTGACATCTGGCTGCTGCGGCTACGCGCACTGCAGGCGAGGGCACGTGCTGACGAGACCGGCTACCGAGACTATCGGGATCGCTACCGCGACATGGCGAAAACGCTTGGCTTCGAGGGACATATGCAATGGGCCGAGGCGATGCCGTGACAGCGGCTGCCCCTTCGGGGGTGGTGACGTTTTTGTTCACCGATGTCGAGGGTTCGACCCGTCGATGGGAGTCGGATGCCGATTCCATGCGGGCAGCACTGGCCATCCATGACGAGGTGTTGCGCTCTGCGATTGAGGCGCAGGGCGGCTTCATGTTCAAGCACACCGGCGATGGCGTGTGCGCGGCATTTGCCTCCCCCACGTGTGCGGTGGATGCGGCGGTGGCCGCCCAGCGGGCGCTTCAGTTGCCGGTGCGGATGGGGATTGCGACCGGCGAAGCCGAGCTGCGCGAGGGTGATTACTTCGGGGCAGTGCTAAATCGGGCGGCGCGGGTGATGGCCGCCGGCCACGGCGGCCAGATCCTGTTGGCCGAGTCGACGGCGGGTCTGCTCAGCGGAGTGGATCTGGTCGATCTGGGACCGCGCCGGTTGCGAGATCTCGCGACTTCGGTTCAGGTGTTCCAGGTCCGAGCGCCCGGCCTGCGGACGGACTTTCCGCCGTTGCGGGCACTGGATGCGGGTCTGGGGAACCTGCGCCCCGCGCCCACGAGCTTCATCGGGCGCGAGTCCGAACTCGACGACGTGCAAGCGGCGGTCAAGGCTCATCGGTTGGTCACGTTGACTGGGGTGGGTGGGGTCGGCAAGACCCGGCTGGCGGTGGAGGTCGCGGCGCGTCTCGTCGATGAATTTCCCGACGGGGTTTGGTTTTTCGAACTCGCCGCGGTCGCCGATCCGGCCGCGGTGCCTGACGCGGTGGCCGCAGTGCTGGGCATCATCCAGCAACCGGGTAAGACCGTCAGCGAGTCGGTGGCCGCTGCGTTGGAGGGCCGGGTCCGGCTGCTGGTGTTCGACAACTGCGAGCACGTTGTCGACAGTGTCGCGGATCTGGTCGAGGCGATCCTGACCGCCTCGGCGACCGTAACGATTCTGGCGACCAGCCGCGAAGGAGTGGGGGTCAGCGACGAACAGTTATGGCGTGTCCCGTCGCTCGACGTCACCTCCGGAACCGAATCGGCCGCGGTGAACCTTTTCCTCGACCGTGCCCACAGTGTCGTGTCGGACTTCTCGCTGGCCCAGTCCAGCGAGGCGGACGCTGTGGTGGAAATCTGCCGCGGACTCGACGGCATCCCGTTGGCCATCGAGTTGGCGGCCTCGCGGATGGCATCCATGACCGCAAGTGAAGTGCGCGATCGTCTCGATCATCGCTTCCAACTCCTGGTTGGGTCACGGCGCGGTCTGGAGCGCCACCAAACGCTGCATCACGCGGTCGCGTGGTCCTACGACCTGCTCGACGACGCCGAAAAGTCCTTGTTGGCACGGTGTTCGGTGTTCTCCGGCGGATTCGACCTCCAAAGCGCCTGCGCGGTAGCCGGATCCGATGATCGCGACGAGTACGTCGTCCTCGATCGGCTCGATGCGCTGGTGCGCAAGTCGCTGCTGGTCGCCGACCGGTCTTCGGGGCGGACCCGGTTTTCGATGCTGGAGACGATCCGTCAGTTCGCGGAGCAGCAACTCGTCGCGGGCGGCGAGGCCACCGAGGCGCGGGCCGCGCATGCCCGCCACTTCGCCGGGCGCGAAGCCGACATCATGGCGCTGTGGGACAGCTCCCGACAACGTGAGGCCTATGGGTGGTTCGCCGTCGAGGTGGCCAATTTGCGCACCGCCTTCCGCTGGGCCGCGGACCACGGCGACCTCGACGCCGCGGCCGCCATCGCCACCTACGCGGGGCTCCTCGGCTTCTGCGTCGATAATTATGAGCCGATGGCCTGGGCCGAGGAGCTCGTCGAGCCCGCCCGCGCCATCGACCACCCGCGGCTGGCGTTCCTGTACGTGATCGCGTCGCAGTGCTTCATGACCGGACGGATCGAGGAGGCTGTCGGCTACAGCGAGGCCGGTCAGACGGTGATCGGCACTGGCCACTACGAGGTGCCGTTCGGCCTCGAGGGCGCGCTCGGCACTGTGTACCTAGTTATCGGCCAGCCCGAACGATGCGTCGAGTGGTGTCGCGCCCAGCCGGCACGCGGCCACGACACCCATACACTCACCCGGACATTCCTGGTCCTCGCGCTGACGGTCGCCGGGGCCGGTGAGGAGGCGCGGGCCGCCGCGAACGGGCTGATCGAAGCCACCGAGGCCACCCACAACCCCTATGCGCTCGCGACCGCGCTTTCCGCCTACGGCTTCGCCTTCGGCGATGCTGATCGCGTCCGCGCGCTGGAAGCCCTGCGCCGGGGCCTGGTGATCGCCCAGGACAGCGGCAACCGCTTGACCGAATCATCGCTGACGATCGTTTTGTCTGGGCTTGAGCCGGAACACGGCGACCCGCTGGCGGCACTCGATCACATCACTCTGGGCATCCGCAACTGCTACGACTCCGCCGACGTCGGATTTATCCCTTCCGCCCTGGCAACTCTCGCGGTATTCTTCGACCGCCTCGGACGCCTCGAACCGGCAGCCACCATCGCCGGTTTCGCATTCAATCCCCTCACCGCGTCGACAATCCCCCAACTCAGCACAGTGATCGCCCACCTCCGCGAAGTCCTCGGCGAGGCGACCTACGAATCGCTCGCCCGCAAGGGCGAGACGATGACCACCGCCGCCATGGCGACGCACGCGTACGACCAAATCGACCAGGCCCGAACAGAACTGGAACACCCCGACTGATGCTCCGCTCTGCCAGACATGACCCACGCGCACCATCGCCGCCGCTTAGCAGCGCGTGTGCGCTCGCAGGACAGATTTAGCGCCAGCCATTCTGGCCTCAGCCTGCTTAACCGCGGCAAGTATGCGTTCACTGAGATCCCGGCATTCCCGCTCCGACACGCCGCCGTCGAGGGAATATCCGAGCTGGCGCACCTGAATGGCGAATTGGCGTAGGTCATCGCAGAGCTGCTTCATGGCACCTTCTTGGCCAGGAGGAATTGATATGAGACATGATCTTGTTCAGGCGAGGGAGTTTCGGATGGTTGACGCGAGGAACGTACGACCGCCGATTCCGCGTCGGCAAGGGTAAGTGACTACCCTAATTGCTCCCTAATCCTAATTGATCGGGCTGCCTAAGCGACTGCCTGTGTTGCTCGCGCTCGTCGAGCAACTTCGTCCATCGGTGCGTGAGAATTTCCGCCCGGTGGTTGTAGCCCACTCGGTCAGCTCCCGGCGTTCATCCGGCAGGGCGTCCGCCAGGTCAAACGAGGGCAGTGGTTGGGAAAAGGGTCCGAGTCGGGGCCGGCCCCCCGGTGCGTGCTCTTATCTGTGAGAGCGGCCAATGCGTCTCTGATGATGTTGGGATCGGTAGCAGCGCAGGCGGTATCCACTTGCACACAAGCGCAGCCTGACCCGAGGCCGCTACCAAACAGGGGAGAGAAATCATGAAGACCAACGGCAACAACACCCTGGAGCTACACCCGTCGCCTGCCCTTGAGTTGGATGCTGAGATGTACGGCAAACATGCTCAGGGGAAATATCCTGAGCAGGTCAGTGTTTCGGAGTTGTGCAGCAGGGAGGGTGTGCATTGACGACACCACCTGGACCGCCACCGCCCCCACCTGGTTGGTATCCAGACCCAAGCGGCGCAGCGGGGCAAAGATACTTCGACGGATCCCGTTGGTCCGAGAACCGTGCGCCTGCGGTGCCAGAGCCTCCGAGGTCTGCTGCTGTCGCCGGCCTGTTGCAGTTGTTCTTCGGCTGGTTCGGCATCGGACGCTTCTACATCGGATCAACCAGCATCGCAGCAATCCAACTCTGCCTGGGAATCATCGGCATCTTCTTGACGATGTTTTGCTTTGTTGGCGTGGTCATCCTCGTGCCACTAACTTTATGGACCTTCATAGAAGCGATGATGATGTTCGCACGAGCCATTCCGGACTCTAGCGGTAGAAAATTGAGCTGAGTTCCCATCGAGATCTAACGTCAACAGCATCTGCTTTTCAACCCTTTATCAAACTAGTGCGCACCACCACCGTGGATTCTGGCGAGGTCGTCGGGTAGGGATTCGGCGGCGGTCAGTGTTTGTCGTCCGGCTTGGATCGTCACGGTGCGGTGGCGGCGTGCGGTGCGCACGAATTTCTTGATGCTCCAGCCGGTTTGGTGTTCGATCCGATGACTGGCCGCGTGGGCGGTGAACACGATCGGTCACGTGCGCCTCGATGGATTCGCGGGCCTCGAGGTCGTGCTTGGACATGCAGAAACTGCGCTTACGTACGTCAACCGAACGAAGCATCGACTGGCCGGGGATGGTGGGTGAGCGTCGGTGCTCGCACCATGTATGGCTTCGCGCCAAGAGATAGGCAGGGGAGTGTGTGCATGCGGAGTGGATTCGAACCCGCATTGTCGGCTCGCGAACGAGTCATGCTGGGATGCCGCCCGGCTAGGCGGTGTGTATGTCCGGTGTCCGTACATGCTCGGGGCGGAAGCCCCGTCCAACGATAATCGGTGGAACGAACTGCAGCGGGCCCCGGCCAACGATCTTCGGGATAGGGATCGGGGACAGGTCACCGTTCAAATTGGGCTCGATCGCCGCGTTCTGGAGGAACACCTGCCCAGCCTGGATGATGCGGGTGGGCAGCTCTCGCCGGCGCTGCACCTTGGCGAGGTCGGCGTTGGTCACTCGACCTTCGCGCAGCGGGGTGCACAGGATGTTGGCCGCGGCCACCGCATCGGCCACTGCGAGGTTGATGCCGACTCCACCGGCCGGTGACATGGCGTGCGCGGCATCGCCAATGCACAGCAGGCCCGTGCGCCACCAGGTCCTAAGCCGGTCCACCCGCACGTCGAGCTGGCTGGTGTCGTCCCAGGAGTGGAGGTCGTTGACGTGTTCACGCAGCTGCGGTCGCACGGAGACCAGCCGCTCCTTGAACGCCTCCAGGGAGCCGTCTCGCGGATTCGACCCCTTCGGCAGCAGATACGCGACCTGCCAGTAATCACCCCGGTAGATCATGCCCGCGAGCAAGCCCCTCCGGATTACCGCGAACGGCTTCTCAGGATCACCGGGGCGCCATTTCAGCCGGAACCACAACACGTCCATCGGGGAGTGCGCGCTGGCTGTCTCCAGACCCGCCGCGGCCCGCACCGCTGACTTGCGCCCGTCAGCGCCTACCACCAACTCGGCGCGCACCTGCAGTTCCGGCGTGCGCACCCCGGTCACCCGATCGCCATCAAAGATCAGGTCCTTGACCTCGGCGTTGCGGATCAGAGTGAATTCCGGGTAAGCAGACGCCTTTTCAGCGAGGAAGTCCAGGAAGTCCCACTGGGGCATCACAGCGATATACGGCTGCCTGAAGCCAAGCCATTTGAGCACACCGAAGTTGCCGAATGTGCGAATCGAGCCGTCCGTGTCGAAGGCAACACGCTTAATCTTGGTGTGCGGTAGACCCAGCAACTCGTCGATAAGCCCCAGCTCGTCCATGATCCGCAGGGTGCTCGGATGCACGGTGTCGCCGCGGAAATCGCGCAGAAAATCACTGTGCTTTTCCAAGACAACAACCCGGATCCCGGCGCGGGCAAGCAGAAGAGCGTGAACCATGCCGGCGGGACCACCACCGGCAACACAAGCCTGGGCATGCAGAACTTGTGTCACGGTCCGACACTACTCCGCGGAATGGCGGGCTCAATGGGGCAACTGTCTTCGCTCGACCGAGTCCGCACGCGCCCACGACCGTGTAACCGACGTGGTGAAACACCACACCTAGTGCACAAATCCGCACCAGCCAGCAGACGAACCAGCAGGTCACAGCCCTACTGCGTCGCGGAACCCATCACAATGATAAAAGTCAGGTCTTGACGATTTTCTGCTTCGTCGGCGTGGTCATCCTCGTGCCACTAAGTCTGTGGACATTCATAGAAGCGATGATGATGTTCGCACGCGCCATTCCGGACTCTAGCGGTAGAAAATTGAGCTGAGTTCCCATCGAGATCTAACGTCAACAGCATCTGCTTTTCAACGAATGTGGTGGCCTGCGCACCCGTTATCGTGGCGGGGTTTCCGATGTTTGCAAGGTCAGCGTTGTATCCGAGTCCTCGGGCTAATTGGGCGCAGACGTTGCGGGCAGTCTTGATGGCGCTTTGTGGATCGTAGATCTGGATGCCTGCGCCGCGGAGCGTCGCAATGAACTGATCGTCGCTTGCTGCCCCCAGGACGTCATAGCCGTGGACT
>Ga0318528_10000302_pt1 | contig 15156 bp, 13 predicted proteins | sample GRESIP052b4f26_FD_202500 | JGI IMG/M metagenome (GOLD analysis project Ga0318528, IMG submission 202500) | Tropical soil microbial communities from Luquillo Experimental Forest, Puerto Rico - GRE.SIPMG.052b4f26 | ecosystem: Environmental > Terrestrial > Soil > Tropical forest > Bulk soil...
GTGGGGTGGCTCGGGGGCGTAGGGGTCTGATCGGGTGGTGGCCTTAGTGGTTCTCTGCTTCTTTCGTTTGCGCTCGGTGTCGGCACGATCTTCCTGGGCCGCTTCGCGGTGGCGGCGGGCGGTGTCACGATGTGCTGCCGGCTCACCGTGGCGATGTTGGACGGCCAGATCATGCAGTCGAGCGACCTCCTCGTGCAGGCCGGCGGCAGTTTCGAAGGCGGCGGAAGCACGCTCCGGTTTCCTAGCCCATTCGTGTGCTTCATTGGCTCTGCGGGTGGCACGCTCTCGTCGGCCCGTCACCATCAGGAGGAACCCCGAGACCATCTTGGGCAGGTGGAAACCTGCGCAGTCGGAGCTTTGGCCAGCGTGCCAGGCCCGTGGCAACGCCACAACGCCTCCTTACCACTATCGTTCGGCGCAGGAGGACAGCGCATGTTCAACCGCATCAGTCACATTGGCATCGTGGTCAGCGACACGGAGGCGGCGCTCCGCATCTGGCGCGACAAGCTCGGCTTCAAGCAGTTCTCGGAAGCCCACTTCGACGTCGAGGGCATCCGCAGCGTTTTCCTTTCCCTCTCGGGCGAGGCCGGGGAGATGAGCATCGAGCTTATGGAGCCGGTCGACAAGTCGGACATGAACAATCCCGTGGCGCGCCGTCTGGCGACGAAGGGGGAAGGCTTCTATCACCTGGCGGTGGTGACCGATGACGTCGCCGCCAGCGGCCGCTTGCTCGCCGAGCGATCCCTCCCGACCATCGACCGGCCACCCGTCGAGTCGGCCACCCAGGCTCGCTGGCTCGTCCATCCGAAGGCCGCCAACGGAATAATGATCGAGGGCATCGAAGAGTGGGCCGGGAGTGATCAGTGAGCACGGGCAGGCTCGATGGCCGGGTGGCGCTCGTCACCGGCGCGGGGCAGGGGATCGGCCGCGCGATCGTCCTCAAGTTGATCTCGGAAGGAAGCCGCGTGCTCGCCAACGATCTCGATGCCGATAGCTTGCAACGGCTCTCGGCCGACGTCGCCGAATTCGGCGGCGCTTGCGAGACGTTCCCGGGTGACGTGACCGCGAAGGATTTCGGCGATCGCGCCGTCGCCGCCTGCCTCGAGCGCTTCGGCGACCTCCACATTCTCATCAACAACGCGGGCTACATCTGGAACTCGCGCATCGGGAACCATAGCGACGAGCAGTGGTACGCGATGCTGGACGTGCATGCCACCGGGCCCTTCCGCCTACTGCGTGCCGCCGGCCACCATTTCCGGGCGATGGCGAAGGAAGGCCGGACGGCGTCGGCGCGGAAGGTCGTCAACGTCTCGTCGGTCGCCGGGCTCTTCGGCGAGGCGACGCAATTCAGCTACGCCGCTGCGAAATCCGCGCTCGTAGGCATGACGCGCTCGCTCGCCAAGGACTGGGGTCGCTACAACGTCACGGTCAACTGCGTGGCGTTCGGCTTTATCGAGACCCGCCTGACCCAGACGTTTGCAAGCGAGGTCCCGGAGATCGAGATCGGCGAGCGCAAGCTCAAGGTGGGGCTCGATGCTGCGCAGGTCGAGACGATGAAGCGGCTCATTCCGCTCGGGCGTGCCGGCACACCCGAGGAAGCCGCGGGTGCGGTTTTGCTCTTCTGTCTCCCGGAATCGGATTACATCAGCGGCGAGATCGTCGTCGCCGCCGGCGGGCTCCGCATGTGAATCCCACGGTAGTCGCTATATGGCGGATACCAACCAAACGAACGCCTTCGATGGTTTGGCGAATTCGCGATTAACGTGCAAGACCGAAATGCGTTGTCGCGGATGTTCAGGGCACTCCGAAGAAGACCCAGGCTCCATTTCACGGGTTTCGGTCCCGGTCCTCTTGCGAGCACCGTTACGGGGCCGTGATCGGCTGTGCGTTCAGACATTATCATCTCATATAAGATATAATCGTCTTATGGCGTTCGATCGTGAACGGGTGTTGCGCGCCGCTGCGGAGTTCCTCGGTCGGCGGCCCAACGCCACCCAAGACGAAATCGCCGTGGCTGTCGGAGTCAGCCGCGCGACCCTGCATCGCTACTTCGCGGGGCGGCCCGCGCTACTGGAGGCGCTGGACCAGTTCGCGATCGCCCAGATGCGCGAGGCGCTGAAGACCGCCCGCTTGCAGGACGGCTCGGCCGCAGAAGCGTTGCGGCGGTTGGCGACGGCGTGTGAGCCGGTATCCGGCTATCTGTTGTTGCTCTATACGCAGAGTCAGGATTTCGATGCCAATCAGCCGACGGATGCGTGGGCTGAAATCGACGCCGAAATCAGGCAACTGTTCGAGCGCGGTCAGCGGGAAGGCCAGTTCCGCCCAGAACTGAGTGCCTTCTGGCTGACCGAAGCGTTCTTAAACCTGTGCTCCGGGGCGGCATGGGTCGTCCAGGTCGGAGAGGCTGGACGGCGCGAATTTTCCGACATGGTCACCGACCTGCTGCTGCACGGAGTGAGCCGGTCGTAACGCGCAATTGGCTGGTGCTGGTGGGCTCACCCTGGGGTGCTGCTGATCGGCATCGGCATGGCACGGGCGTTGGCGATCCCATCGGTTCGATCCTCGGGATGGCACCTCATGTCGATGGCCAACGCGATGAGCTCGCTGTTGAAACGGCATCGTCTGCCACGTTGCGCTCAGGTGGTTCAAGGGGTGGCCGCGGGCTTGGGTCGGGCGGTTTCGGTCGGCGGGTCGTCGGTGCCGGTTCGTGATGTGCTTGCCGCCGAGGACTTTTGGGAAGGCGCGGGTCGGCGGCCTGCCAGGAGTTCAATTCACACCGCCGCATGCGTCAACGCTCGTCACCGAGCGTGGTTATCTGCGAAGCGTGGTTTCGGCTCGATGGTCTGCAGCTTCGTCTGAGGTCGCGCTGACCGCGTCGGTGGATTGTCTGCCACGCTCAGTTGGCCGTCATGATGTCGCCGGGGGCACGCCTTGTTCGAACGTGAAAACGTTGAGTGGGTCATAGGCGGCTTTTACCCGCCGTAGCCGGTCGGCATTGGAGCCGTAGTACTGATCCTGCCAGTCGGCGGCCGCGACATTCGGGACGTTGACGTAGGCGCCGTCCACGTACGGGCGCAGGGCCCGTGCGAAGTCCGCTACCCAGCTCTGCGCTTTGGACGTCAGTTCGGTCCCGTTCCAGCCGGCGCCGGGTTCGCAGTAGAACAGGGCGTCACGGTGAGGGAATGCCGAGCCGCCGGGCGGTTCGTTGCGCACGGCCCCGCCGAAGGCGGACAGGAAGTAGTTGCTCGCCGCGGTGGGTGCGTTCGCCATGAACTGGCAGATCAGGTCGATCGCCTCGTCGGGGAATGGTTGTTTGACGAACTGGGAGAAGAATTTCCAGTTGTAGACGTCCTGGGGCGCCTTGTCGACGTCGGCGTAGAGGGCTGGCCAGGAATCTTCGATGACCGTCACCTCGGGTGAACCGATTTCCAGAAGTGGTCCAAGCGCGCGGGTGATGTCCCCGCGGGTACCGCCGTACCATAGCGCGGAAAATGTGGGTCCGCTTTTGTAGATTTCGATGGCGCTGGTCAGGCGCTCGTCGGCGACGGGTGCGTCGCGCTGCCAGGTCCGCAGGATGTCGGGAAGGTGGTCGAGCCCCTTCCACGTCGCGTACAAGAACGCGAGGTTGGCGAGTTTCTCGAGTTTGAAGGTGTAGGCGGTGGTGATACCGAAGTTGTTGCCGCCGCCGCCGCGACACGCCCAGAGCAGATCGGGGTGGTTGTTTTCGTCGATGTGAATCGCTGTTGCAGAGTCGGTGCCGGCGGCCACCACGATCTCGGCCGCGACCAGCTTGTCGCAGGCCAAACCCATGCGGCGAGTGAGTAATCCGAGCCCGCCACCCAGAACGACACCGCCGAGGCCGACCTGGCCCTCCGCGCCGGTGGGAATGGCGTAGCCGCGTTCGCCGAGTGCCGCGACTGCTTCTTTCTGGACGAGTCCGGTTCCGACGGTAGCTGTTCCGGATTCCTCGTCGACTTCGATGTCCTTCATCCGGCTGACGTCGATGACCAGACCGCCGTCGATGGCCGACCAGCCCTCGAGGTTGTGTCCCCCGCTGCGGGCGCGGAAGGCTATTCCTTTTTCACGCGCGTAGCGGACGGCGTTGATGACGTCGATGGTGTTGCGGCAGAACACGATTGCCTCGGGATAGCGCTGATACAGCCGGTTCCAGCCCTGCCGCGCCGCCTCATATCCGGGACTTCCGGCGCGCAGCACATCACCGTTGAGTTCGGTTGTCGTGGTGGCCATTTCATTATCCTCTCGATCTCAGTGGGAGAACACGGCGGCTTCGCCGGGTTCATTCGCGAGCACATCGCGCTTGAACATCACCATGTATGCGAAGTACAGCGCACCCACCCCCAGCAGGTTGGCCACGATCACGGCCGGCACAAGCGCGTTGGCCGGCGAGAGCAAGATGACCAGCGCGCAGATCGACCAGGCGAGCGCCGCGATTGAGACGGGTTTCTCGAAGCGCCCAAGATCGAAGGCGCCTTCCTGACGGGTGAGCCGTTTGCGCACGGACAGGTACAGAATGACGATCATGGCGTAGGTCAGCGCCGGAAAGACAGTGCCCGAGGTGATCAACTCCAGCAGCGCGTTGCCGGGCAGCACCGCCAACACCGCGATCCCGATGACGACCGGCGCGATGGTGGCCGGGATCGGGGTTTGCGTGCGCCGGTTCACCCGTCGCATCAGTTGGTGTGCGGGGAAGCGGTCGTCGCGTGACATCGCGAAGATCATGCGGGAGCAGCTGGTCAGCGTCACCATCCCGCCGCCGAAGAAGGCTATCGCGATCGCGGCGAGGAAGATCCGTTCGGTGACCGGGCCGAGTTGATCGTGCATGATCATCGCGACGGGCGAACCCGCGGCCGAGACCTCCGAGACGTTGCCGATCGCGATGGTCAAGGCGATCAAGAACGCCAAGCCCAGCACACTCGCGGCTACCACCGACAACACGATGGCCCGCGGGACACTGCGAAACGGATTCTTGGCTTCTTCGGCCATATTCGCCGCGGAGTCGAAGCCCACCAGCGTGCTCAGGCCCACGAGCATGGCGGCCATCAACCCGCCGCCGAAGGCGAAGTAGTTTGGCGCGCCCTCGGTGACGCCTCGCGAGGCAAGGTTGTCGACCGAGCCGTCTCCCGTTACCGCTACGGCCACCAAGAGCGCGATCACCAGCACTACGACGATCGTCAGCTCGATGGCGACCGCTGCCGAGTTGATCAGCGCCACGATCCGGGTCGAGGCGATCGCCAGCACCGCCTGGATCACCATCACCGCCGCGGTGATGAGGCGTGCGGTGCCTTCGTCGGGCGCCATGTTGAACAAGGGCACCAGGCACGTGCTCGACATCGCGTTGTCGATCGCCATCAGACCGGTCATCAGGTAGCAGAAGGTGAGCCAGCCGAAGAACCAGCCGATCTTGGGGTTGGCCAACCGCGAACCCCACTGATAGGAGGAGCCGCTGAGCGGGATGCGGGCCGCGAACTGCGCAATCACCAGCGCGATCAACAACTGGCCGCCCGATGCGATGATCCACGTCCAGATGCCGACCGGTCCGGAGCTGCGCAATAGATCGTCGTAGGTTCCGAAGATGCCGACCGCCACCGAGATGAACGCGAACGACACCGCGAACACCTGAAACGCGCTCAGCGTGCGTTTGAGTTCGGGTTGGTAGCCACAGTCCTCGCAGAATTCGTCGGCGGACGGTGCTTTCGGTATTGCTTTTGTCACTTCAGTCACTTGACCTTCGGTCGGGCGAACTCGAGAGGTATTCACGGGTTTCGCTCCTTTAGTTCGCGTACCTGCAGTTGCTTCGCCGAGGCCATCTGAGCGAGCCGTCCGTCGGGACAGATCGGGGTCATGAGGTCTGGCTCGCCGCTAGGATATGCTACAAATATGTCTTATGCAAGACGTTTTAGTCTCATAGCACTGGACCGCGAACAGCAGTCGGCCGCCCCTCCGCGACGCAGGACGTACGCCGCAGACGGGCATCTGATCGTCGATTGAATCCGCCGAGCCCATCCGCACCGAGTCCGGTGATCGGCCGAGTGCAGAAGATGTTGCTATCTCGAGCTAGACAAAAATATCTCAAACGAGATATATATGTCTCATGTTCTTCGATCGTAACCGCGCTTGCGTGCCGCTGCGGACTTCCTCAGCCGGCATCCCAACGCTACCCAGGACGAGATCGCCGCGGCACCTGCTGTTGCGCGGAGTAACCCGGTCATGACGCGGAATTGGATGGCGCTCGGTGTGCTCACCCTCGCGGTGCTGCTCATCGGCGTCGACGGCACGGTACTGGCCCTGGCCACCCCGTTCATCATTAAGGATCTCGCGCCGACGGCGACCCAGGTGTTGTGGATCGGCGACATCTACTCGTTCGTGCTCGCAGGTCTGCTTGTCACGATGGGCAGCCTCGGCGATCGTATCGGTCACAAGAAGCTGTTGCTCTACGGCGCAACGGGTTTCGCCGCCGCGTCGGTGGCAACGGCATACGCGCCGACGGCTGGTGTGTTAATCGGTGCGCGGGCGCTGCTGGGTGTGGCAGGGGCGACACTGGCGCCATCGACGCTTGCGTTGATCCGGGGCCTGTTTCCCCGGCCACGGCAACGCAGCATGGCCGTCGGCATCTGGTCCTCCGCGTTCTCCGCGGGCGCTGCGCTGGGTCCGGTGGCCGGTGGTCTGCTGCTGGAGCACTTCTGTTGGGGCTCGGTCTTTTTGATCAACGTCCCGGTCATCGTCGTACTGCTTGCTGGCGGCATCGTGTTGTTGCACGAACAGCGCGACCCCAACCCGGGGCCGTTGGACATACCCAGCGTCGGGTTGTCGCTCATCGGCATGCTCGCTCTCGTTTATGTGGTCAAGGAAGGTGCCGTCAACGGGCTTCGCGTCTCTTCGGTGGTGGTAGGCATCGTCGGCGCCGCGGCACTGACGAAGTTCGTGCGGCGACAGCTCAGGCTGCCCGCCCCGCTGATCGACGTACGGCTGTTCGGCAATCGCACGTTCTCGGGCGTGATTGCCGCCAACCTGCTGTCGGTACTGGGTCTTTCGGGCCTGGTGTTCTTCCTGTCCCAGTTCTTTCAGCTGGTCGAGGGATGCCGCCCGGTGCGGGCCGGCATGGCCGAACTGCCCGCCGCAGTCACCGCCACCGTGTTCGGTGTGCTGGCCGGCATCGCGCTGCGCCACTGGTCGCCACGCGCGGTCCTGACGACCGGGCTGTCGCTGGTCGGTGTTGCGATGGCGTCGCTGACGCTGATCAGCCCGTCCACCGCCTATCTACCGATCGGCATTGCCCTGATTGTCCTCGGCGTCGGCCTGGGCCTGGCCTTCACCGTGGCTAGCGACCTCATCCTCAACAGTGTTCCTCCGGAGCGGGCGGGCGCGGCGGCGGCGATCTCGGAGACCGCATACGAGCTCGGCATGGCGCTTGGCATCGCCACGCTGGGCTCCATCGTCATCCGCGTGTACCACGGGTTGTCGTTTGCGCCCGGCACCCCCGCTGCGGCTGCGTTGCATGCGCACGATTCCCTCGCCGCTGCCACCGAGGCTGCCGGACTGCTGCCCGCCGACGAGGCCCTTAGCCTGCTGACGGCCGCCAAGAGCGCCTTCACCGACGGGCTGGCCATCGCCGCGGGTGCCGGTTCCGCACTGCTGCTGGCGTCGGCGGCTGCGGTGTGGCTGCTGCTCAAGCCGCGGCCAACCCCACCATGCACGGCCAATGTCGGCGCGCAAAACCATCCAGGCATGTACCGCGATGACGACGACCGCGGTATTAATGCTGCGCGTGCAGCCCAATTGGCCGCCGCGAATGCGGCCGCGGCGGCCCCACCACCCGGGCCTTCCCGGCGCCGCGGACGGGGAGCGCGCGTATCAACAAGCTGTAGATCGAGGCCGATAAGGGTGCGTGTCAAGGCCGGCAGCGGCGCACAAATCACTGCTCCCGATTGAAAGGCAGCGGCTGCCGCGGCACGCATGGCGCGACTTGTGTCTCGGGTACCCGGGCCTGCACCCCACGGACGGGCCGAGAAAGCACACCCAACGAAAGTGAGATCACGATGCGCAACTCTTCATGGCCCTACCTCTGGCCGGTACCGGAAGTCGATGCTCCGTATCACTGCAATTTCGCACGATCCATGGCTACCGCCGTGGCTTCCGGGTCGCCGGGTCCGGACCCGCCCTGCTGCTGTTCCACGGCGTCGGCGCGGACTCTGCGACCTGGGAGCCCGTGCACGCCAAACTTGCACAACGGTTCACGGTCATCGCACCGGATTTGCTGGGCCACGCGCAGCTACGGTCGGATTGGGCGTGTGCCGCGGGCCCTCCTTGCGCAAGATACATACGGTCTGTATCTTCATACATACCGTATGTATCTATCGAAGGGACGGGTCTTGAATGAACGGCGCACTGAGGGCTATCGAAGAAGACCGCAATGCCGTCTTGGCGGTGTGCTCGCAGATTCCGGAGGCGGTGTGGGCCAAGGACAGTGGGTGCCCGGGCTGGTCGGTGCAAGACCTCGTGTCCCACATGGCGTGCAGCTTCTGGCTGGCCGTCGACCCAAGCAAGCTGCCTGATCCGGGGGGATTGCCCGCGGAACGCGCGGCGGACCTCTACGTCGACTCGCGTCGCTCGATGACCGTCGAAGAGGTTGTGGCGGACTATGAGCAGGTCAGCCTGAGGGGTCTTGAGGTGCTGGCTGCGGTCGCGGACCAGGACTTCGAGGTCCCGCTGGGCGATGTCGGTACCTATCCCGCTTCAGTGGTGCCGACTGCCTTCGCCTTCGAGGAGTTCATTCACCTTCGGTACGACCTGTTTTCCCCCGACGGGCCGTTGGAGGGGGAACCCCCGCCTGCCGACGAGCTACGGCTTGCCCCGACGCTCGACTGGATCGAGGCGTCGTTGCCGCAGCAGAATGCGAGCCTCCTTGACGCGCTCGGCAAGTCGGTCGAGGTGCGCCTTGACGGGCTGTGCGCGCGAACGCTGAACATCGGCGGCGGCGCGGATGTCGCCGCCCAAATCACTACCGATTCCTTGGCGTTCGTGCGGTGGGTGACTCAGCGGGGCACCTGGGAGGATTTGGGAGTGCGGGCCGAAGGGGATCCGTCGACCCTCGAAATGATCCGCAAGTTTAGGGTCTTCTGACGAGCGGTTCGGGCGCGGTGGGCCCGATCCCCCTGCAAGATGCGGTATGCATGAAACCGTGGGCTCGATGCAGGAAAAGCGCCGCACGCAGGCCGAACGTGCAGCCGACACGCGGGACGCGCTTATTGCCGCCGCCCGCCCCTTGTTTGCATCACCGGGCTTCGCCGACGTTTCCATGGAAACGATCGTGCGCGATGCCGGGGTAACCCGCGGCGCCCTCTACCACCATTTCGCCGACAAGACGGAGTTGTTCGCCGCGGTGTTGGAGAAAGTCGAGGGCGAAATGGCCGCGCGTATGGGCGAGACGATCGCCGCCGCAGGGGAGACCGACCCGGTCGAAATCATGCGCCTGGGCTCGGCGTTCTGGCTGGATGCCTGCGCCGACCGTGAGGTCCAGCGCATCGTGCTGATGGACGCTCCCGCGGTGCTGGGGTGGGAACGCTGGAGCGAGATCGGGCAGCGCTACAACATCGGATTGGTCAGGGGTCTGATCACCGACGCCATCGAGTCCGGAAGCATCCCAGCACAGCCCGTCGAGGCGACAGCATTGACAATGCTGGGGGCGCTGCGAGAGGCGACTCTCTACATCGCTCGCGCAGACAATCAGCAGCAAGCGCGCGACGACGCCGGCGCGGTGATCGACCGGCTGGTCGATTCCCTCCGCGCCGTTACACCACCCGAGCGACGCGGCCAGCCCCGGGCCAGGTCGTGACGTAGACAGTTCCCGGTTACTTCTCCAGCGTGTACTGGGCGATATCGAGGTAGCCCTCGTGGAACAACTGCGCGCATCCACTCAGATAGTGGTCCCAGCGGTTGTACATCTCTTCACCCTGTAGCGCGATGGCCTCATCCTTATGCGCCTTCAGCGCCGCCGACCACATATCCATGGTCTTGCAATAGTGCGACTGCAGCTGCTGGACGCGGGTGCAGGTGTAGCCGGCCTTAGCGGCATGGTCTGGCACCATCTCGAGTGTTGGGAGCCGGCAGCCCGGGAAAATCTCCTCGAGCATGAACTTGATGAAGCGTGCCTTCCGCAAGGTCAGTGGCAAACCCTTGGCGATCATCTCTTTGACAGTCAACACGGTGATGGTGTGCAGCAGCATCACTCCGTCAGTCGGCATCGACTTGTAGGTGATGTCGAAGAACTCGTCGTAGCGGTCGAAGTCGAAGTGCTCGAACGCGCCGATCGAAACGATCCGGTCGACCTTGCCTTCCCACTCTTCCCAGCCACGCAACTGGACCGACTTCGAGCGCTTGCTCGGGTTCATGTCGAGAAGCGACTGAACATGGGCAGCCTGATTCTTGCTCAGCGTCAGACCGATGACATTGACGTCGTACTTGTCCAGGGCTCGGTTAATACAGGCACCCCAGCCGCAGCCGATGTCGAGCAGCGTCATCCCAGGTTCCAGACCCAGCTTGCCGAGTGACAGGTCAATCTTCGCGATCTGTGCCTCTTCGAGGGTCATGTCCTCCCGCTCGAAGTACGCACAGCTGTACGTCTGCGTCGGGTCTTGGAAAAGCCGGAAGAACTCGTCAGACACGTCGTAATGCGCCTGCGCCATCTCAAATTTGGGGATCAGTTTGGAGGAAATGAGGTCACGACCTTCGCTCGAATTGCGCGGAGTCCGTCGGCTCCACATCTTATACAAGTGCTTCGGAGCCGCATCAGCTCTGGATGGGTGATAGCACAAATCGGTTTTGCGGCGGTTAACACGAGGTGAACGGGGCCAAGCGCTCCGGCGTCTCTCGCCGGAGTAACGCTTCAGAAGGCGTCGTCGCCGAGGTCCATCAGGTCGATGTCTACGTTCTCTACGATGGCCCGGGTCGCCGAGATCGCCGGCAGGATCGTCTTGGCGAAGAACGAGGCGGCGGCAAGCTTGCCCCGGTAGAAGGAGTCGTCGGCACCGGCATCGATTGCGGCAGAGGCGATCTCGGCCTGCACGAGCAGACGCCACCCGATGAGTGTGTCGCCGACGGCGTGCAGGAAAGCGACGGACACCAGCCCGATCTTGTACAGCTCCGCGGGATTGTGTTCTGCGGCAAGCAGATACGATGTGAGCGTGCCGGTCATCGCCTGCACGTCCGACAGGGCGGCCTGCAAAAGTGTGCGCTCGGCCTTGAGCCGGTCTCCGGCGGCGCCGTCGATGAACGCGGCAATTTGGCCGGCGACATGCGCCAGGGCAACCCCTCGGTCGCGCGCGATCTTGCGGAACACGAAGTCCAGCGACTGGATCGCGGTCGTGCCTTCGTAGAGCGAATCGACCCTGGCGTCGCGGATGTATTGCTCGATGGGATAGTCCTTCAAATACCCTGATCCGCCTAGGGTTTGCAGGCTTTCGTTGATCCACTGATAAGACTTCTCGGATCCGACACCCTTGACGATCGGTAGCAGCAGATCCAGCACACGCGCCGCCAAGTCGGCGTCCACGCCCGGCACCAGCGCGGGCCCGGACTCGTAGGAGTGCGCCGCGGCGTACATGTAAAGTGCGCGCAGCCCTTCGGCGTAGGCCTTCTGCAACATGAGGCTTCGCCGCACGTCCGGGTGGCGCGTTATCGGCACCCGGGGCGCGGTCTTGTCCGTGAAGCGGGTCAGGTCTGGGCCCTGTACGCGTTGCTGCGCATAGTCGAGCGCGTGCAGATACGCGGTCGACAGCGTCCCGATGGACTTGACGCCGACCATCATCCGCGCGAGCTCGATGGCCTTGAACATTTGCGCGATGCCGTCGTGCGCGTCGCCGACCAGGTACCCGATCGCGGGGACGTCGGTCGCACCGAATGTCAACTCGCAGGTCGGGGACGCTTTCAGGCCCATCTTGTCTTCCAGCGCCGTCGCGAACACCCCGTTGCGCTCGCGCAGGTCCAGCGTGTCAGGGTCGAACAGGTATTTCGGGACGTAGAAGAGGCTCAGGCCCTTCGTGCCGGGTCCGGCACCCACCGGGCGCGCCAGCACGACGTGGAACTGGTTCTCCGCGGTGTCACCGACGTCGCCGCCGGAGATGAACCGCTTCACACCCGCGATGTGCCAGGTGCCGTCCGGCTGCGGGATCGCCTTGGTGCGCCCGGCGCCGACGTCGGAACCGGCGTCGGGTTCGGTCAGCGCCATCGTGCCCGTCCAGCCTCGCTCCAAACCCATTCGCGCCCAACGCTTCTGTTGTTCGGTGCCGACGAGCGCGAGCACCTGCGACATGACCGGAGTGCTGTACCACTGAATCGCCGGGTTCGCGCAGACCATCATCTCGTTGACCGCCCAGGCGACCGGGGCCGGTGCCGGCATCCCGCCGATCACCTCGGATAGCCCTATCCGCCACCATCCGGCATCCTTGAACGCCGCGACGGCCGGCCGCACCGAATGCGGCACCGTGATCGTGTGCTCGCCCGGGACGAACCGCGGCGGGTTGCGGTCGGCATCGACGAACGAATCGGCGAGCGGCCCCTCGGACAGCCGCGCAACTTCGCGGAGAATCTCCCGCACCGTCGCCGTGTCCAGGTCACCGTACGCACCCGAATCGAGCACCGTGTCGAGGCCGAGAACCTCGAACAGGTTGAACTCGAGGTCGCGCACGTTGGATCGGTAATGGCCCACTGCGTGTCAGCTCCTCGGACTCGGTTGGCGGCTATTTGACCGCCGCTGCCTGTCTTATTGTGGCCGCAGCGTAGCCCGTCCGAGGTGTCGGCGTGTCGCTTTCACGCGGCAGGGGTGCGGATGGGGCGTGGATGACCGTCTTCTGATCCGCCTTGAACTGGCCGTACAGTTCGGCGGGCGTCGCGATGCCGTGACGTGCGAATGCTTGCGCGGGCGTGAGTGTTTCCTCGCTGACCGGCGGGATGCCCAGTAGTGCCGGTCCGGCGATCGGCACCGTCGACGGGCTGAGAAACTCCAGGGCGACCATCGACAGCTTCGGCCGGGCGAGCACGACGAAGGAGAGGCGAAGGATCGGCCGGATCAGCCAGTCGGTGACCTTGCTCTGGTGTGTGTTGGCCAGGTCGCGCTGCCAGTGCGGGAGCATCCGGATGACGCCGGCACGCAGCAGCCACCTCGCCGGCCACGTCAGCGGCGCCATGAGCGCCGGCATGTGGGGCAGAAAGACGTCGGCATTCATCAGGTGTTGCATCGCCCGCTGGGTGGCCTCGCTGGCCGCCAACCTGGGCCGCATCCGCTCGAAGTACTCACGGACTTCCTCGCGGGATCGCGGGACCGTCGCCGGGTCGATCGTCTGGAATTCTGCCGCCTTCGCGCAGCCCGCCCAGTACCGGCGTTCGTCCTCGTCGGACAACTTGCCGGGCCCATAGAGTTCGTAGGCGTAGAGCACGGAATGCCAGCCTGTGACGAGGATCCACAACTGCTCTTCGGGGCTGTTCGGATCAGACCAGACACCGGAGACCGGTTCCACGCATCCGGCCCGCGAATGCACTTTCATGAGCATCTCGGATGCTTTTGCCGCTGAGTGCGAATCGCCGAAGGCGATGGTCGCGAAGTAGTGAATGGTGCGTTCCAGCCGGACGGGGGCCTGGTTGTAGATGCGGCCGGTGGTGTTCACGGTCGCGGTCAGGAAGGGGTCGAGCTCCTCGACGACCACCGCCCGGCTAATGGCGACGGTGGGCGCGGTCGGGTAGGTCCACACCCGCCACGCAACGGAGTCCGGTCCGAAGATTCCGTAGTCCTGCAAGGGCTCGTACCGTCGCGAGCGACTGCGTCGGAAGGCGGCCCGCAACATGACGGTGGCCTTGACGGCCGCGTGTGCAAAACCGGGTTCACTCATTTGTCGGCTCCGCTCGTGTCCTTATGCCGCGCCGAAGGCGCTGCAGATGATTCGTCCGTAGAATTCACCGAGATCGTCTGGGGTCCAGTCACTTTCGGGGTCCAGCAGGGATCGGACCGCGGCTTCGCTGGACGACAGAAACAGCTCGATGAGCACGGGCAGCTTGCGGTCCAGGTCGGCGGTTGCCCACCATGTCTCCATCGCGGGGCCGATCCAGCGCGTCGAGCTCGCGGCGAGCGTTTCGCGGGCCGTTGCGATCATCTCGGCCACCGCGGAATCCGGGTTGGCGGCGAAGATCAGTCGCCAGGTGTCGGGGCGCGCCTCGACGACGCTCAGCAGCGCGCTAAATCCGTCGACGAACGCGGCCTGCGGGTAGTCGCCGCGGGCGGTGTGCAAGGCCTCGAGCAGGCCCTCGAGCATGAGGTCGCGCTCGCGATTGACCAACGCTTTGATGAGTTCGACGCGGTCGGCGAAGCACGAGTACACGACCGGACGAGTCACACCAAGCCGTTCGGCCACCGAGCCGATGGTGACCGCCGCAACGCCCGACGTGGCCGTGATTGCGAGAGCAGCGTCCAGCACCTGGGGACGGCGACGCTCGGGGCCCAGGTGGGCCGCCCGTTCGCGGGCCGCCCCCGGCGCGGTGGCAATCACCGCATCAATGTAGCAAAATCCTTCACCGTTGTATAATTTTCCTACATTCGTGCAGGTTTATAAGGGATCCGGTGCCCGCCGCAGCAGCATCACGTTGTCGGTGAGCACTGCTTGCTGTCCCGCCGGTCCGAGCGCGTCGCGCTCGACCGCCGCGACCCGGACCCGATCCCATTGAGACTCATCGAGATTCAACGATGCCACCACTTGTTGTGCGGTCGGGAACTCGAGGTGTTGATGATCCAGCTCCGATGCCCACGGCGGCGCCGCGCCATGATCCACCACCAACAGGATGCCGCCCGGGGCGACGGCGTCGGCCGCGCGCCGCAGCAGTCGCGCGCGATCCATCGGGACCGTTGAATGCAGAAACTGCGCCGACACCAGGTCGAATGCGCCGGACGGAAAACTTTGCGCCAAGTCGTGGCATTGGAAGTCGATGCGGTCCGCGAGATTACGGGCCGCGGCGTCCGCCGCCGCCCGGTCCAGTGCGGTTTGCGATATGTCCACCGCCGTCACCTGCCAGCCGTGCTCGGCGAGCCACATCGCATCGGCGCCCTCGCCGCAGCCGAGATCGAGCGCGCGTCCCGGCGCCATGGGCTCGACC
>Ga0318528_10000318_pt1 | contig 14904 bp, 15 predicted proteins | sample GRESIP052b4f26_FD_202500 | JGI IMG/M metagenome (GOLD analysis project Ga0318528, IMG submission 202500) | Tropical soil microbial communities from Luquillo Experimental Forest, Puerto Rico - GRE.SIPMG.052b4f26 | ecosystem: Environmental > Terrestrial > Soil > Tropical forest > Bulk soil...
CATCGATCTCGCGCACGAGATGACCCTTGCCGAGCCCGCCGATCGCCGGGTTGCACGACATCTCGCCGATCGTTGCACGCTTATGCGTCAACAGCAGCGCGCGCGCGCCGACTCGCGCAGCAGCAGCAGCCGCTTCGCACCCGGCATGCCCGCCGCCAACCACAATCACGTCATATGATCCGAGAGCCTTACTCATGGCGGCGAAATGTATGGAGCGCGCTCCGGTCTGTCGAGGTTTCACGTGAAACATCACTTGCGGAGCGCTGGATAGAGATCGAGCCACTCCGGGTTTAGCTCTTCGATCAGCCTGATTTTCCAATCACGCCGCCATTTCTTGAGCTCCTTTTCCCGCGCAATCGCTTCTGTCGGATCTTCATAAGCTTCGAGTCATGCCAGCCGAGCGACACCGTATTGAGCGGTGAAACCCGGCACGCTCCGCGTCTTGTGGCCTATAAGGTCACCTGTCACGCCGAGATAGAGTGTCCCGTGCCTCTGGCGAGCAAGCAGATAGACATAGAACGGCAACAGCGGTGCCCCAATTGTTTGGTCATTCCGGGACGGCCCGCTAGGGCCGGGCTCGGAACCTATGAACACGGACCTCTCAACAGAACATCCGAAGTATCTGTTAAAAAGGGTTAAGCCTGTGTTCACGGGCCCCGGGCTCGCGGCGTCGCCGCGTCCCGGAATGACATTTATAGCGAACTGTTTTACTTCCCGATGCAGAAGTCGCGGAAGATGACGTCAAGGAGATCTTCGACGTCGACGGCGCCGGTGACGCGGCCGAGGCTGCGCAACGCCAGACGCAGGTCTTCGGCGCGCAACTCGGGGAGGAGAGCGGAAATGGAGCGGCGCAGTGCCAAGACCGTTTCTTCTAGAGCCTGGCGGTGCCGTGCCCGCGTCAGGACCGGTGCCTCGATGCGGTAGCTTTGCGCCACCCGTTCACCGAGCACTGCCAACAAGCGGTCCACGCCCACGCCCGTCAATGCCGAGACCGGCACCGTTTCTTGCGGAAGCGCCAGCCTCTCGTCGTCATGGCCGGGCGTGTCCCGTGGGCCTTCAGCCCACGGACTGGTTCCGTGGGCATCCACGCCTTCGCCTCCGTCGGTGAGGTCCGTTATGGCCCCTTGCATGCCCGGATCAAGTCCGGGCATGACGGAGTTTGCTCGGCCCCGCGGCGATTGAGCGCGCGGCGGCAGCAAATCGATCTTGTTGGCGATGAGAATCGTGTCAGGCCCGGGCCACGCCGCCGCGTCGGCAGCCTCGGTAGGATGATTGGCGTCGAAAACGAAGAGGCGGATCTCGGCTGCTTCGGCTCGCTGTATGGCGCGACGCTTTCCCTCCTCTTCAATCTCGTCGCCGCTGTCGCGCAGCCCCGCTGTGTCGGCAAGGACGACCGGATAGCCCTCCAAATCGATGGCGACCTCGATAATGTCGCGCGTGGTGCCGGCGATCGGCGAGGTAATGGCCGCTTCGCGGCGAGCTATCCTGTTGAGAAGACTGGACTTTCCGGCGTTTGGCGGGCCGACGATCGCGACCATGATGCCGTCGCGCAATCTTTCGCCGCGATGCCCATCGGTGAGATGGCGTTCGATCTCGGCGACGAGTTCCTCTGTCTCTCCGAGGATGCGACTGTCGATCTCCGCCGGCAGATCCTCATCGGGAAAATCGATCGCCGCTTCGAGATGGGCGAGAATTCGGGTCAGGCGATCGCGCCAGCCGTAATAGAGGCCGCCGAGTTCGCCGTCGAGCTGGCGCAGCGCCTGGCGACGCTGCGCCTCCGTCTCGGCCGCGGCAAGATCGGCGATGGCCTCGGCCTGCAGCAGATCGAGCTTGCCGTTGAGAAAGGCACGGCGCGTAAACTCGCCGGGCTCGGCGAGCCGCATCCCGAGCCGGCCCAGCACGCGCATGACGGCGCCCAGCACGGCGCGGCTGCCGTGCACATGAAACTCGGCAACATCCTCTCCCGTCGCGCTCCGCGGCGCCGGGAACCATAATACCAACCCGTCGTCGAGATGCTCTCCGGTCTCTGGGTCGAGCAACCGCGCGCGCCGCGCCGAGCGCGGTGGCGGCAGCTTGCCGGCAAGCAGAGAGACTGCCCGTGCCGCCTCCGGACCGCTGACACGGATTATGGCGATGGCGGCCCGTCCAGCCGCCGTCGCCGGGGCGAAAATCGCGCCTGAAGGAGCCGCGCCGGCCCTCAGTGTTTCGGGGGCAACTGCTCGGGTTGCAGCATCAGCCGTCCGACCCGCCCGCCATTTTTGACATGCGTCTCCAGGATCTCGTCGATGTCCTGTTGGGATTCGTAGCGGTACCACACACCCTCGGGGTAAATCACCATGTTAGGGCCGAACTCGCAGCGGTCGAGACAACCCGAAGCGTTGCAGCGGATGCTCTCGATGCCCAGCTGCCGCGCCTTCTCGCGCATATAACCGCGCAGCTTGTCGACGCCCCCAGCTTCCGTGGCGCGGGCGCTGCAGCAGCCGCGCGGGTGGCCGTCCGGACGCACATTAGTGCACATGAAGATGTGCCGCGCGTAAAAGAGCCGGGGATCGGTGGGTGCATCTGCCATTCGAAAATCTCCTTGTTGATTGATTTGGCGGAGCGAGTGACGCGATCCACCGTTCTCGGTCTAAGATGCAAAAGACAGCCTAATCCGTCGAGCCCTCCGGCGGCAATGCTGCTATGAGAGCACCGGGAGCCCACATGGAACGCAACCGCCTCGACCAAGAGACGAGCCCCTACCTGCTCCAGCACAAGGACAATCCCGTCCATTGGCAGCCCTGGAGCGCCGAGACTCGCGCCGCAGCCAAGGCCGCCGACAAGCCGATCCTGTTATCAATCGGCTACGCTGCGTGCCACTGGTGCCATGTGATGGCGCACGAAAGCTTCGAAGACCCGCAGATCGCTGCGCGAATGAACGATCTCTTCATCAACATCAAGGTCGATCGCGAGGAGCGCCCGGACCTCGATGCGATCTACCAGCATGCGCTCGCACTGATGGGGGAGCAAGGCGGCTGGCCGCTGACGATGTTCCTGACGCCCGATGGCGAGCCGTTCTGGGGTGGAACCTATTTCCCGCCCGAGCAGCGCTGGGGGCGGCCCGGCTTCACGCAGGTGCTGGAGGCAATGAGCGACGCCTATGCGCGCGACCGCGACAACGTCGCGAAGAACGTCGTGGCGCTGCGCGAGGCTTTGCAACGGCTCGCAAAGCCGGAGGCTGGCAGTCACATTACCTCGGAACAGGCCGACCGCATCGCCGAACGGCTGTTGCGCGAAGTCGACCAGCTTCATGGCGGGATCGGCACGGCGCCCAAATTCCCCCAGACCGGTGTTCTTGTGTTGTTCTGGAGAGCCTGGAAACGCACCGGTCAGAGGCCTTATCGCGACGCGGTTCTCAAGGCGCTCGATGCGATGTGCCAAGGCGGCATCTACGATCATCTCGGCGGTGGTTTCGCTCGGTATTCGACCGACGCGCGTTGGTTGGTGCCGCATTTCGAGAAGATGCTCTACGACAATGCCGAACTCGTCGAGCTAATGACGCTCGTCTGGCAAGAAACCAAGAGCCAGCTCTATCGCCAGCGGGTCGATGAAACCCTCGGCTGGGTCGGGCGCGAGATGCTGACCCCTGGGGGCGGATTTGCCAGCAGCCTCGACGCCGACAGCGAGCATGAGGAAGGTAAATTCTACGTCTGGTCCGAAGCCGAAATCGATGCCGTCCTCGGCGACCGCGCCAAGCTGTTCAAGCGTTTCTACGACATCGGCCCGGGAGGCAATTGGGATGGAAAGACCATCCTCAACCGCTCGAGCTCGCCGGAATTGGCCGACGAGGCCACCGAGCGGGAGCTGGCGGCCTGTCGTGCGCTGCTGCTGGGAGTCCGCGAGGAGCGGGTCCGGCCGGGCTGGGACGACAAGGTGCTGGCCGACTGGAACGGGTTGATGATCGCGGCGATGGCGGTTGCCGGTACCGTGTTCGAGCGACCCGCCTGGATCGAGTCAGCTCGCGGCGCATTTGATTTCATCCGCACTCAGATGACGATGCCCGACGGCCGCCTCCTTCACAGCTGGCGCGCCGGCAACGCACGCCACCCGGCGAGCGTCGACGATTATGCCAACCTTTGCCGGGCGGCACTTGGGTTGCACGAAGCAACGGGCGAGGCGCATTTCCTGAAGCAAGCCCGGGAGTGGGTTGCGATCCTCGATCGCCATTATTGGGATGACGCAGGAGGTGGTTATTTCTTTGCCGCGAGAGACACCGAGGGGCTGATCGCGCGCGCCAAGACTGCCGCCGATTCCGCCGTTCCTGCCGGCAATGGCACTTTGGTCGGAGTCATGACGCGCCTTGCGGTGCTGACCGGCGACGAAGCCTATCGTGGACGCGCCGAGCAGATCATCAAAACCTTTTCCGGCGAGATCTCGCGCAATTTCTTCCCGCTCGCGACCCTCCTCAATAGTGCCGAGCTGTTCGAAAAACCATTGCAGATCGTCGTGGTCGGTGACGGTGGGGACGTGGCGTTGCGATCATTGCTTCGCGCCGCCTACGGGAGCTCGCTGCCGAACGGGATAGTCCTCACGCTCGCGCCGGGCGGCTCGCTCCCCGCCGGTCACCCGGCCTCCGGCAAGGGTCTCGTCGACGGAAAACCGGCCGCTTACGTCTGCCAGGGGCCGGTTTGTTCTCTACCGATCACCGACGCTCAGACTTTGCTCGAAACTCTCGCCCGAGTGCGCTAGCGTCCGCTCCTCCCCAAAACAGAGGAGAAGGCTATGGCGCACGCAATTCGTTTTGAGAAGGCCGGCGGCCCCGATGTCTTGTCTTGGCAACAGGTCGAAGTCAGCCGGCCAGGGGAAGGTCAAGTCCGCCTCCGCCATACGGCGGTCGGGCTCAACTATATCGATACCTACCACCGCAGCGGCCTCTATCAATTGCCGATGCCAAGCGGGCTCGGCTCGGAAGGGGCGGGTGTCGTTGAAGAAGTCGGCCCGGGTGTCGCCGGTCTATCCCGGGGCGACCGTGTTGCCTATGCCGGCGGTCCGATCGGCGCCTATGCCGACGAGCGGGTCATGCCGGCCGAGCGGCTTGTTCCCGTGCCGGCCGGTATCACCGACCAACAAGCCGCCGCGATGATGCTGAAAGGCATGACGGCGTGGTACCTCGTTCGTCGCACCCATCAGGTAAAGCGCGGGGAGACGATCATGATCCACGCCGCAGCGGGCGGAGTGGGGCTCATCGTCAGCCAATGGGCAAAACACCTCGGCGCCACCGTGATCGGTACCGTCGGTGACGAAGAAAAGGCCACTCTCGCCAAGAGAAACGGCTGCGACCACCCGATCCTTTACAAGCGCGAGGATTTCGTCGCCCGAGTGAACGAGCTGACACAAGGCAAGAAGCTGCCGGTCGTCTATGATTCGGTCGGCAAGGACACGTTCTACAAATCGCTCGATTGCTTGGCGCCGCTCGGATTGATGGTGTCGTTCGGACAATCTTCGGGGGCGATCGGAGCGGTCGACATCGGCATCCTCTCTGCCAAGGGCTCGCTGTTCCTGACCCGGCCGACCTTGAACACCTACACCGCGAGCCGAGAGGATCTGCTGACCGCCGCCCGCGAACTTTTCGAGGTTGTGCAGAGCGGAGCAGTCAAGATCGCGGTCAACCAGACATATCCGCTGCGTGAGGCGGCGCGGGCCCATCGCGATCTCGAAGGCCGCCGAACCACCGGCTCCACCGTGCTAACGGTTTAGCGCCCCTCCATCTCTCTTCTCGTCGTCTCGGCGGCGGCCGGGTATCCACGGTTACGGTTAGCCCTGGGTTCCCGGCCAGAGCCTGTTCTCAGGCCGCGCGAAGCGCGGACTCGTGGGCCCGAGACGACGATAATGGCGGGTCAAGTATTCATGGCGTCGAAGAAATCGGCGTTGCTTTTCGATTCCTTGAGCTTGTTGATCAGGAATTCGAGCCCGTCGATGGTCCCCATCGGGGTCAGGACACGGCGCAGCACCCACATTTTTGACAACACGCCCCGATCGACGAGCAATTCCTCCTTCCGGGTGCCGGATTTGGTGATGTCGATCGACGGAAAAGTGCGCTTGTCGGCGACCTTGCGGTCGAGCACGATTTCCGAGTTGCCAGTCCCTTTGAACTCCTCGAAGATTACCTCGTCCATGCGTGAGCCGGTGTCGATCAGCGCGGTCGCGATAATCGTCAACGACCCCCCCTCCTCGATATTGCGCGCGGCACCAAAGAAGCGCTTCGGCCGCTGCAGCGCGTTGGCGTCGACGCCGCCGGTCAACACCTTTCCGGAAGAAGGGACCACGGTGTTGTAGGCGCGAGCCAGGCGAGTAATAGAGTCGAGGAGGATTACGACGTCGCGCTTGTGCTCGACCAGGCGCTTGGCCTTCTCGATCACCATCTCGGCGACCTGGACATGCCGTTGCGCGGGTTCGTCGAAGGTCGAGCTGATGACTTCACCGTGCACCGAGCGGGCCATGTCAGTGACCTCTTCCGGCCGCTCGTCGATCAGCAGCACGATCAGATAGACTTCGGGGTGATTCGCGGCGACTGCATGAGCGATGTTCTGAAGCATCACTGTCTTGCCGGCCCGCGGCGGCGACACGATGATCGCGCGCTGACCCTTGCCGAGCGGCGTGATCAGGTCGATGACCCGGGTCGTCAAATCCTTGCGGGTCGGGTCGTCGAATTCGAGCTGGATCTTCTCTTCAGGATAGAGCGGCGTCAGGTTGTCGAAATTGATGCGCTGACGCAGGCGATCGGGCTCGTCGAAATTGATCGAGTTCACCTTTAGCAGTGCGAAATAGCGCTCGCCATCGCGCGGTGAACGGATCTGGCCCTCTACCGTATCGCCAGTCCGCAGACCAAAGCGCCGCACTTGGCTCGGACTGACATAGATATCATCCGGGCCTGGCAAGTAATTTGCTTCCGGCGATCGTAGGAATCCGAACCCGTCGGACAACACTTCGAGGACACCGTCGCCCGAAATCGGCACATCGTTTTCGGCAAGCTGTTTGAGGATTGCGAACAGCATATCCTGCTTGCGCAGTGACGATGCATTTTCAATCTCCAGCTCTTCGGCGAACGCCAAGAGTTCTGCCGGAGTTTTACGCTTCAATTCCTGTAGATTCATCGAGGGGCGCGTTGATATGAGGATAAGGGCCGCCTGTCGAGAAACCCCGCCGAAATTTCCAGCGAGAAGGGGTTCAGGCGAGGATTATCCGGGATTTGCAGAGGAAGCCGGTAACCGGCACAGCAATCCCTTCACCGGACTGAGATAAGCTAGTCAAATGAGTTTGCAAGATCTTTGCGCGCCAACAAAGCAAAAAAAGATGCGGGTTAAAATGGTTTAACCACAACGAGCACAACGATCGCGACCAGCGCAATCGTCGGCAGTTCGTTGACCAAGCGGAAAAAGCGCGACGAATGCCGATTGCGGTCATCCGCGAAAGCACGCCGCCAGCGCATCAGCGCATGACTGTAAACCAGCAATGCCACGACTAACGCCAGCTTTGCCCAAATCCAGCCGCGATGCCAGTGGACGACCCCCGGGGTGGCAGCAAGTAACGAACCAAACACCAATGTTGCGAGCATCCCCGGATTGATAATGCCTCGCTGCAGCCGTCGTTCCATGATTTTGAAGGTCTCAGACTGATCGGAGCCAATCGCCGCCATCGCGTGGTATACAAATAACCGCGGGAGATACAGCAAACCTGCCATCCACGCGATCACCGCGAGGATATGCACGGATTTGATCCAGGGATAGGCGGCGGCCAGCGAGCCGATCAACCACCGCCTCCGGATGCACGGCGAACCAGACCAGCCAACGCTTGGATGAAGCTTGGCTCTGTCCCGACAGTCGGAACCCGGTGATAGCCGGGCACGCCCGAAGCTTCGGCGAGACGGCGATAATCGAGATCGAGTTCGACGAGGGTCTCGGAGTGCTCGGAGACAAACGAGATCGGCGCAACGACAACCGGCACCCCGTCACTGCCGGCTCGGTGAATCTCGTCTTCGGTGGCCGGGCCGATCCACTCTAACGGTCCGACACGGCTCTGATAACACACGCACCAGTCGAGCCCAGCCCGGTCAAGGGTGCCGATTACCGCCGCCGCAGTCGATTCGATCTGGCCTTGATACGGATCGCCACTGCGTACGATCTTCTTCGGTAGGCCATGCGCCGTCAGCAGTAGCCGCGGCGGCCGGTCCCCACCGGAAGCAGCCAAATCCAACGCTGGCCGAATCAGCCCGGCCAACGCCACGATAAAACCCTCCTCCACCGGATAGCAACGGACCGAGCGCACCGGACAATCGAGACCATATTGCGCTGCTGCGCTCTTCCACGCAGCGAGTGAGGAGGCCGTCGTGGTCGTCGAGAATTGCGGGTAGAGCGGCAGGCAGACGATTTCGTCGGGCCCCCAATCCACCACGTGGCGCGCAGTTTCCGTGCTCGTCGGATGCCAATAACGCATCGCGACAAAACAACGATGCTCCGGCTCAAGCGCGGCTTCGAGCGCCCGCGCTTGCGCCTCGGTATTGGTGAGCAAGGGCGAGCTGCCTCCCAGGCGCCGGTAGATATCCCACGCCACACGGGCCCGCTGGCGCGCAATCAACCTCGCCAATGGCAGCCGTAGAAAAACGGGCAGCCGGATAATCGCCGGGTCGCTGAACAGGTTGTACAGGAAAGGTCGAACGGCTTCCGGCGAATCCGGACCACCGAGATTCATCAGCACGACCGCAGTGCGCGCCATGTCAAGCGTCGATTGGTTCAGCGAGCAAGCGGGCGAGAGTAGCGACGTTTTCGGGCGGTGTGTCCGGCAACACGCCATGCCCGAGATTGAAGACGTAAGGGCCTCCGCCGAGCTGTTGCCGGAGCTCCCGGAGCGCCGCCTCGAGAGCCGCACCGCCCGCGATCAGCAGGACGGGATCGAGATTCCCTTGCACTGTTCCGTGAGATTGCAAGCAGTCGCGGGCATAACCTGCGGGGACTGTGGTATCGATTGCAATCCCGTTGACCCCGGTCTCTCGGAGGTAGCGCTCGTAGAGAAGACCGGCGCCGCGCGGGAAGCCGACGATCGGATAATCGTGAAATCGATCTTTCAGCGCCGAAACGATACGCTTCGTCGGGTCTATCACCCACTGCGCAAAGGCCGGCTCCGGCAGGATCCCCGCCCAGCTGTCAAATAGCTGCACGAGTTCCGCGCCAGCCTCGATTTGGCCGGCGAGATGGGTGATCGTGCCTTCGATGAGCATTTCAATCAGCCCGTTGAAACCGGCCGGATCACCATAGGCCCAGGTCTTGATCCGGCGAAAATCCCGGCTCACCCCGCCTTCGACCATGTAGGTCGCCACCGTCCAAGGCGAACCGGCGAAACCGATGACGACGGTCTGCGGACCAACCGTGCCGCGCACCCGGTGAACTGTTTCGAGCACGGGTTCGAGCCTCGATGAGACGCCCTTGAGATCAAGGTGTGCCATTCCTGCATTGTTCTCGATCCGGTCGAGCAGCGGCCCTTCACCCTCGTGAAAAGCAAGCTTTTGCCCTAGCGCGTACGGCAGCAACAGGATGTCGGAGAACAGGATCGCCCCGTCCATCTCGAATCGTCGAACCGGCTGCAATGTCAGCTCCGCGGCTAACGCCGGGGTTAGACATAGCTCGACAAAATCCCGTGCTCTGGCGCGTATCTGACGATACTCGGGCAAGTAACGCCCAGCCTGCCGCATTAGCCACCATGGGGGTCGCGGCAACGTTTCCCCCATGAATGCGCGCAACAGGGATTTTGTCGGGCCGGTCGGCATTTGTCGATTTTTCCCAATCTTATCTAAGTACTCTTAAGGAGGTGGTGAGTTGAAGATCGTTGTGGATACCGGGGATTGAAAGCTGTCCCCAAACACGATCACCGCACTTCGATGCCGGGACCGGTCGAGGTGTTGTTGTGCACAAAGATAGGGCCTTTTGCGCTCCGATTTGGCAAAGATATGCCTGTGAATGAAAGGAAAAGCGTGGACATATGTAGGGATGGCTCATTCGGTCCCGGATTTTCACAGCCGGGGGCCGGATCGGTCCCGAGGTGGCAAAATGGATCGATATCGAAGAGAAATCGGGGACGGTTCCAGCGGCCAACGGCGGCGCGCTTGGCTTTCCGGAACAATCACCAAATAACCCACAGAGAAGGACGGATAACGGGGCTGCTGTTGGCGAGGCCGGAGTGACGCGGTTTCATCTTCACCTGGTTTCGGATTCCACTGGAGAAACCGTGCACTCGGTGGCACGGGCTTGCCTGGTGCAATTCGATGACGCTCAGGCGGTCGAGCATGTCTGGAGCATGGTCCGCACTCGCAGCCAGATCGACCGCGTCATCGTCGGGGTCGAGGCCAACCCCGGACTGGTTCTCTTTACGCTCGTCAACGACGCGCTTCGCCAGCTGCTGCAAGAGGGCTGTCGCCGATTACAGGTACAGGCGATCCCCGTTCTCGATCCGATTATCGGCGCGCTGGCCTCCTATCTCGATCGCAAGAGCCGCGGCGTGCCGGGCAAGCAGCATCTTCTCGACAGCGAGTATTTTAGACGCATCGACGCGATGACTTTTGCCCTCAATCATGATGACGGGCAATCGAGCTGGGGTCTCAACGACGCTGATGTCTGCCTTGTTGGTGTCTCGCGCACCTCGAAGACACCGACCTGCCTTTATCTCGCCAATCGAGGCATCAAAGCCGCAAATGTGCCCTTTGTCCCCGGAGTGCCGTTGCCGTCGGAGCTGATCGGCGCCAGCCATCCCTTGATCGTCGGCCTGACGAACGATCCGGAGCGGTTGATCCAGCTGCGCCGGAACCGTTTGGACCTGCTGCATCACGACGCACAGACCGAGTATACGGATATCGAGGCAGTGCGCGACGAAGTGCGCGAGGCTCGGCGTGTGTTCGTGCGGTTGCATTGGCCCGTCATCGACGTGACGCGACGCTCGATCGAGGAAACGGCGGCGGCGATTATGAAATTGCTGGCGCAGCGTCACAGTGTGGATGACTAGCGGTCTGATACTCGCCTCGGCGAGCGTGGCGCGAGCCCGAATGCTTGAAGCCGCCGGTCTTGAGGTTCGGATCGAGCCGGCTGGGATTGATGAGCGCGCGCTGAAGCGAGCTTTCCGCGAAGAAGGCCGTGACGCGCCCTGCTGTGCGCTGGGTCTTGCCGAGGCCAAGGCACGATGCGTGGCTACGCGTGACAATTGCCCTCTCGTGGTCGGTGCCGATCAGATCCTGGTCTGCGGCGACCTTTGGTTCGATAAGCCTTCGGATCTCGACGAAGCTCGCGTCCAGCTCAAGACTTTGCGCGGTCGCACGCATGAGCTCGTGACCGCGGCCTGTGCGGTTCAGGCTGGAGCGCGCTTGTGGCATACGGTGAGCCGGCCACAGCTGAAAATGCGGGAATTCAGTAACCAGTACCTTGACGATTATATCGCAGCCGAAGGCGTGGGGATTCTCGGCTCGGTCGGCGCCTATCGGCTCGAAGGCAGAGGCGTGCAGCTGTTTGAGGACATCGAAGGAGATCACTTTGCGATCCTCGGGCTTCCACTTCTGGAACTTCTCGCCTTCCTGCGAGGTCGCGGCGAAATCCTCACATAGCCGACCGCGATGAAAATCACCGGCACAACCCGCGTGGCGGGGATCATGGGCTGGCCGGTGGCTCACTCGCGGTCGCCGTTGCTCCATGGCTTCTGGCTCAAACAGACCGGGATCGATGGTGCCTATGTGCCGCTGCCGGTGAGGCCTGGCGATATCGCAGAGGCGCTACGGGCGCTTCCGATCCTTGGGTTTCGCGGTTGCAATCTGACGATTCCGCACAAGCAACTGGCGCTCTCGGTCGTCGATCGCATCGAGCCCTTGGCGCGGCGCATCGGCGCCGTCAACACGATCATTGTGGCGCCAGACGGGAAACTCGAGGCGCGGAATACGGATGCCTACGGCTTTCGCGAGAACCTGCAAGAGCGCGCGCCGAGGCGCTGGCGCATGATCTTGCATCATTGGCAACGCGGATCTCGGTTCATCGCTGGAGCGAAGCCAACTTGTTACAACGCGATGCTGGCCTTCTCGTTAACACCACGAGCCTCGGCATGACCGGAGAGCCGCCGCTCGTCCTCGATATATCGGATCTGCCGCAGTCGGCGCCGGTTGTCGACATCGTCTACGTGCCGCTCGAAACCGAACTTCTCGTCGCCGCTCGCAAACGCGGGCACTCCGTCGTCGATGGCCTCGGCATGCTGCTTCATCAAGGCCGGCCCGGATTTGAGGCCTGGTTCGGCACGCCGGTTCGGGTCACGGCCGAGCTGCGGGCGGCAATCGTTGCGAGCTTGGGTTCACCGCATTGATCGTTCTTGGTCTCACCGGATCCATCGGCATGGGCAAGAGTACGGCAGCAGCGATGTTGCGTGGCTTCGGCGTGCCGTTATTCGACGCCGATCGAGTGGTCCATGCTCTACTCGCGCCCGCCGGCAAGGGGGTTCTGCCCGTTTCCGAGGCGTTTTGCGGGGTCCAGACCGGGACCGGCGGGATCGACCGAACTCTCCTCGGCCAGCGAGTCTTCGCGGACGCTGCAGCGCTTTCCCGGCTCGAGAGGATTCTACACCCAATGGTTGCTGCCGAGGAAAGGCGGTTTCTTGCGGGCGCGCGCGCCCGTCACGTGCGGCTCGTGGTGTTGGATATACCTCTTTTGTTCGAAACCGGCGCCGAGCGCCGATGCGATTACGTGTTGGTCGTTTCGGCTCCTGCATTGCTGCAGCGGCAGCGCGTGTTGCAGCGCCGGGGGATGAGCGAGATTCGCTTGGCTGCCATCCTGCGAAAGCAGATGCCAGATCGCGAGAAGCGGCGGCGGGCCGACTTTGTCGTACCGACCGGGCTTGGCCGGGGTCTGACGTTGCGCCATCTACGGGCGATCGTCAGACTCCTCCGGAGAGACGGGCTCTGCTGTGCCGGTGGGTACCGGTGCCGCGGCTGTCGGCGACGTATGAGACCCTAATGCGCGAGATCGTGCTCGATACGGAAACGACCGGGTTAGACCCCGCGGAAGGTCACCGGATCGTCGAAATCGCCTGTATCGAACTCATGCATCATGTTCCATCCGGTCGGAAGTTCCATCGGTACGTCAATCCCGAGCGCAGCATGCCCGAGGATGCGCTCGCGGTGCACGGCATTACCGCTGAATTTCTCGCGAGCCAGCCGCGCTTTGGCGCTGTCGTCGACGAGTTGTTGGCCTTTATCGGGTCCGATCGGTTGGTGATCCACAACGCCGACTTCGATCTCGCTTTTTTGAACGCCGAGCTCGACCGACTTGAGCGAGCTCCGATCGATTGCGCTTTCATTGATACGTTGGGTCTGGCGCGGGTGAGATTTCCTGGTGCGCCGGCGAACCTCGACGCGCTCTGCCGGCGCTTTGGTATCGACCTATCGAATCGTGTCCAGCACGGGGCCGAAATCGATTGCGGGTTGCTTGCCGCCGTTTATCTCGAATTGCTCGGCGGCCGCCAGCCGGCTCTGGATTTCGCGGCACCAACTAATGAGGTGGTTGCTGGCGAGCGGATTTTGCGGCCGCCACGCCCGCATGCGCCCTCAGCGGAAGAGCTCATCGCCCACCAGATAATGCTGCAGACGATCACTGAACCGATTTGGCTCATGGACGGATAACGCTAAGCGATTATGTTGCCGGCGAGGACGTGGCCTGAGCTTCGGCTTGGTGACGTTGCAGGAGTTCCGCGAAGTCGATCGGGTTGATCATCAGCGGGGGGAAACCGCCGTCGCGCGTAGCGTTCGCGATGATCGCCCGCGCGAAAGGGAACGCGATCCTTGGTGTCTCGATCAGAATCAGCGGAGCCAGCATCTCCGCCGGGGTGTTCTTAATCGTCACGACGGTTCCGTAGGCGAGTTCGACGAGGAATACCGGCTCATCCTGTGCGCGCGCGGTGGCGTTGATCGTCAGAATGACCTCGAAAACGTCGGGCGCGAGGTTCTGCGCCTTGACATCGACGTTGATATCTACCGAGGGCTGGGTCGTCGGCTGGATCAGGCTCTGCGGCGCTCTCGGGTTCTCGAAGGAAAAGTCCTTGACGTACTGCGCATTGATAATCAGCTGCTGCGCTCCGCCCGGAGCTGCCGGCGGCATGTCGGTCTGGCCGTTCCCTTTTGCTTCGTCCGCCATGACTGCCTCCTGACGACCTGAGCGTGCTGGCTAACACGGATCGGGAAAAATGCTCAACGGTCCGCCGCCGTTAGCCATGATCACCCGAGAAAATCAGTTCCGGCTCGGGGTCAGGTCGGGTCGGGTCGATCCGCAGCACCGTCCCATTTGGCACCGTCAGCCCGGCCAAAGCGCGGATGAAGCCCCAATGCGTAACCACCGCGGTTTCCAACGATGCTTCGGTCGAAATCCGTTGCCTGAAAATCTGCGAACGCCGCCAAATAGCCTCCTCTGTTTCCTCTGTCTTGGGCCACCAGGGGTCATCGAGGTGATCGAACCCGACCGACGGCCAGCGGTGAACCGATGTCGCAGGTAAAACAGAAACGTTCGGCGATTAGGGTCTCGACGGTAATCGGCAAGCCCAGTTGGTCAGCGATTATCCCGGCGGTTTCGAGGGCTCGTGTATATGGGCTAGAGATCAACCGGCCGAGGCCGAAGGGGCGCAATATGCTAGCGACGGCCTGCGCCTGGTGGCGACCATAATCGGTGAGATCCGGGTCTCTGACACCGGGATCGCGCCGGGTGGCGGAAAAAACACGGTTAAATTCGGTCTGGCCGTGGCGAATCAAAATCACTCGAATTCTTTCATGTAGCGACCGGCAGCAATGTGAAGACCATACACGTTTCCAATAACCTCGAACCGGCTTGTCGTCGTGACATCAGGTCCCCATGTAGTCAA
>Ga0318528_10000322_pt1 | contig 14785 bp, 13 predicted proteins | sample GRESIP052b4f26_FD_202500 | JGI IMG/M metagenome (GOLD analysis project Ga0318528, IMG submission 202500) | Tropical soil microbial communities from Luquillo Experimental Forest, Puerto Rico - GRE.SIPMG.052b4f26 | ecosystem: Environmental > Terrestrial > Soil > Tropical forest > Bulk soil...
CGTCGACCCCGATATCGGCGAGCTTGCCGAGCTCGTCGACGATCTGTTCCGCCGTTCCCACCAGCGGGTAGCCGCCGTGACCGGCGATGAAATGCGCCTTGTGTCCGTCGAGCGTCTTGGCGTCCAGGGTTTGATTGTGCAGCCCGAAAATCTTCAGGAGATTGCCGGCAGCCTCCCAGTCGCCCTTCTCGTAGACGTAGTAGTTGAGATAATCCTTGGCCTCCTTCTCGCTGGCGCGGCAGACGACGTAGACGTGGATCCAAATCCGCGTTTCGCGCCCGTGCGAGCGGGCCATCTGCTTGAGATGATCGATCTGCGCCTTTGCGCCTTCGAGATGGGTGCGGTCCTTGAGGATGACGAAATTCATGTCGCAATAGCGCGTGGTGAAATCTTGTGCCGCGGGCGATCCGCCGGCGTTCATGATCGGCGGATGGGGCTTCTGCAGCGGTTTGGGCTGGCTCCAGACCGCGGCGGCATTGAAGCTCTCGCTGGTGAAATCGAACTCCTCGTCCTGCGTCCATGCCCGGCGCACGAAATCGAGCCATTCGGTGGCGTATTTGTAGCGATCGTCGTGCGGGCGCATGTGGGCGCCGAACATGTCGAATTCGTTCTTAAACCATCCGCACACCACGTTCATGGCGAAGCGGCCGCCCGTGACGTGATCGATAGTCGCCGCCATCTTGGCCACCATCAGCGGGTGCACCAGCGGCACGTGGACGGTGGCGAGCACCGTGCAATAGCTGGTCACCGCGCCGATCGCCGACGCCCAGGTGAAGCTCTCGAATGTGCAGTTGTTGAAGTTCGACGGCCCGCCATAGCCCTTCCAACGCCCGACCGGCAGCAGCGCCTCCATGCCCGCGCGATCCACCGCTTGGGCGATGTCCTTGGTGTCGGGCCAGTTGAGCTTCCACGCCTCCGGGACCGTGGTGATGGTGGAGCCGTGGCTGCAATTGAAAGCCATGACTCCGAGTTTCATGCGGTTGCCGCCGAATAGCCGCGCGCGGGCGGTGTAGTCGTGCGTGGGGGTGGCTGAGCTCATGGTTTCTCGCCTTGTCGCTGAGTACTCGCCTGTCGTTCCCGCGAAGGCGGGAGCCCATATTCCAGAGGCGGTGGTTATGGGCCTCCCGGTTGAAGCGTCGATATCGATTTCACCACTTCATTGGGCATTCCTGGTGATAGGGGTCTTGCCAGTCTTTGATCGCGGTATCCTTCAGCGCGGCCTTTAGATTTCCCTTCTCGTCCTTCTTCACCTCCATGATGTAGAGGTTCTGGATCGGGAAATGGTTGTTGTTGAACTTGAACGACCCGCGCACCGATTGGAAGTTGGCCTTGCGCAGCGCGGCGCGCACAGCGTCCTTGTTCTCGATCTTGCCGCCCACCTCAGTGACCGCGGAGTCGATGAGCTTGATGGCGTCGTAGCCGAGCGCGGCGAAGGTGGCGGGCAAGCGGTTGTACTTCGCGGCAAACGACGCGACGAACTTCTTGTTCGCCGGGTTGTCGAGGTCGGCCGTCCAGTTCGTGCCCATGATGACGCCGAGCGCGGCGTCCCCTTGCGCGGGGAAGGTGAGTGGGTTTGCGACCGGGTCTTCGGTGTAGAAAGGCAGCTGGTGCTGCAGTCCCGCCTGCGCGTACTGCTTGACGAAGGCGACGCCGCCGGCGCCCACCAGGAAGGCGAACACCGCGTCGGGCTTTTCGGCGCGGATGCGGGCGATCTCGGGCGCGAAGTCGAGCTGGGTCAGCGGCGTGTAGACCGGGCCGATGGCCTTGCCTTTGAAGTAGCGGATGGCGGCGCCGACATGCTCGTAGCCGGCCTGATAATCCGCGCCGAGGAAGAACGCGCTCTTGACGCCCTTGTCGGTCATGTATTTGCCGACGGCCGCCGGCCAGTCGTCGTTCGAGAACGAGACGAAGAAGCCGTTCGGGTGGCATTCCTTGCCCGCGAATTGCAACGGCCCCGCCAGCGCGCCGACCGCGAAGATGCCGGCGTCGACGAACGATTTGAACACCGGGATCAGCGTATTCGAGGCGCCGAGCCCGGTGACGAAGTCGACCTTGGCGTCGTCGATGAGTTTCGAGGCCCCCTGCACCGCTTCGGCCGGGTTGGTTTTGTCGTCGACGACCGTGTACTTGACCGGTAGACCGCCGAGCTTGTTGCCGAGCTCCTCGAGGGCGAGATCGATGCCGCGCTTGGTCTCGGTGCCCGCGGGTGAAATCGGGCCGCTGAGCTGCGTGAGGTTGCCGAGCTTGACCTGATCGGCAGCGTGCGCGCCCGTGCAAAGGGCAAGCAGCGTGGTCGAGGCTAGAGCAATCCGTCGCATCGTCGTTTCCTCCCTCTTGCGGTCTTTTGGTTGCAACGCTTTGGCAAACCTATCATCGAGCCGCGCGGCAGTTCAAATCTGGCTAAAGGCCGACGAAGCGGCGGATGGTCTCATATTCGCTGCCCAGCGCGCCGGAGTCGCCGCTCCAGCGCACGCGTCCGCGCTCGAGCACGTAATGGCGGTCGGCAAGTCGAGCGAGGACCTTGAGATTCTTGTCCACGATCAGGATCGATTGGCCGCCGCGCTTGAGCTGACCCAAGACTTTCCAGATCTCGCTGCGGATGATGGGGGCGAGGCCTTCGGTTGCTTCGTCCAGGATCAACAGCTCCGGGTTGGTCATCAACGCGCGCGCGATCGCGAGCATCTGCTGCTCCCCGCCCGAGAGCTGGCCGCCCATTTGCGATCTGCGCTCGCGCATCCAGGGAAACAGCTCGAGGATCGCATCGGTGGTCCAACGCGGCGTGCCGCTCGGCCCCGTCCCCGCGGTCGCGGTCAAATTCTCCCACACCGTGAGACTCGGAAAGATGCAGCGTCCTTCCGGCACCAGACCCAGCCCGAGCTTGGCGATGCGGAACGAGCTGAGCCCACGCAGCTGCCGCCCTTCGAACGTGACGCTGCCGCCGTGCGGCGCGGTCATGCCCATGATCGAACGGATGGTGGTGGTCTTGCCCATGCCGTTGCGCCCGAGCAGCGTCACCACCTCGCCCCGGCGTACTTCCAGATCGACGCCGAACAGCACCTGGCTCTGACCGTAGCTCGTCTCGAGCCCTTCAACCGTTAGCACGGACGTCTCCCGCGTCATCCTCTTCGCCCAGATAGGCCACGCGCACGCCGGGATGGTTTCTGATCTCGTCGGCGGTCCCGGACGCGACGATGCGGCCGCCGACCAGGACCGTGATGCGGTCGGCAAGCGAGAACACCGCGTCCATGTCGTGCTCGATCAAGAGGATCGTGTATTGCCCCTTCACGCTCGCCAACAGTTTCGACATCGCGCGCGACTCCTCGATGCCCAAACCCGCCATCGGCTCGTCGAGCAGCAACATGGTCGGATGGGTCGCGAGCGCCATGCCGAGCTCGAGCTGCCGGTGCTGGCCGTGTGACATTTTCGACGCGATGACGTTGCCGAGGCGGGAAAGGCCGACGTCCGCGATGAGCTGGCGCGCCGGCTGACGCAGGCGCGCAATGCGTTCCGCCGGCTTCCAAAATCGAAAACTGTGGCGCTCGGTGGCCTGAACGGCGAGCGCAACGTTTCCCTCGGCGGTGAAGCTGTCGAAAATGCTCGTGATCTGGAACGATCGCGCCAGTCCGAGCCGCGCGCGGCGCGCGGTCGACAGCTCGGTGATGTCGCGCCCGTCGAAGATGATCCGCCCCGCATCCGGCCTGAGTTCGCCGGTCAACTGTCCGACCAGCGTGGTCTTGCCGGCGCCGTTCGGACCGATGAGCGCGTGGGTTTCGCCTTTGCGGATGGCGAGCGTCACGCCGTCGGTGGCGACGAGCGCGCCGAACGCCTTGCACAAGTGCTCGATCTCGAGCAGGGACTCGCTCACTTGGCGGCTCCCGGCTTGGAATCGGCCGCGCGCTCAAGCGCCTCGGGGAAATCGACCTTGGGCTCGCCGAGCTTGTCGTCGGCGCCGGTCGCGCGCACGAGCATGCCCCAAATGCCATCCTTCACCAGCAGCACGCGCGCGACCAACAGCGGACCGAAGAACAGCATCCAATGCTCGGTGAAATCGGACAGTACGTCGCGAAACGCGAGGAAGAACGCGGCGCCCAGAATCGGCCCGATCAGGGAATTGGCCGAGCCCAGGATGACCATCGCGAGCAATTCGCCCGACAACTGCCAGCTCATCGTCGCGGGACTGACGAACTTCGCGTGATTAGCCATGAGCGCGCCGGCGAGTCCCGCGATGCCGCCGGCGATGACGAAGATGACGAGCTTGTACGGGTAGGGCGGAAAACCGACGGCGGCCGCGCGCCGCTCGTTGTCGCGAATGCCGCGGATCACCATGCCGAACTCCGACTTGACGATTCGGTTCGCGAGCAACACGACCAGCACCAGCAGAACAAGCACGACGTAATAGAAGGTCGTGTGATCGGCGAGCGAAATGAACTTCAAACTGTCGCGCTGGGGCAGGGTGAAGCCGTCGTCGCCGCCCCAATTGCGCAGGCTCTGGGCGAAGTAATAGACCATCTGGGCAAAGGCGAGCGTTACCATGATGAACTGGAAGCCGCGCGTGCGCAGCGAGAGCGCTCCGATCGCCAATGCGAAAAGCATCGAAACCAAAATGGCGAGCGGCCAGGTCAGTAGGGCGTCGGTGAGGCCGTAGACCGTCAGCATGCCCGCGGCGTAGGCGCCGACGCCGAACAACGCCGCCTGTCCGAAGGTGATCAGCCCGCTATAGCCGAGCAGGAGGTCGACGCTGAGCGCCGCCATGCCGTAGATGGCGATTTGCGTCGCGAACCGGGTGTAATAGGTGCCGCAATAGGGCGGCAGCGCGATCGCGACGGCGAGCAGAACGAACAGCAGCGCGCCGCGTCGTCCGAACAGCGTCATCTTAGCCCCGATGCGCGGCAAACAGGCCGGTCCGGCTGAACAGCAAAACCACCGCCATCAGCACGTACACCGCCATGCCGACCAAGGCGGAGGTCGCGTTGGTCTGAATGACCAGCGGAATGAGCACGCGGCTCAGCGTGTCGAAGATGCCGACCATCAGCGCGCCCACGAGCGCGCCGCGGACCGAGCCGATGCCCCCGATCACGACTACCACCAGCGCGAGAATGAGGATGGGGTCGCCCGCTCCCGGCTCGACCGACAGCAGCGGCCCCATCATGATCCCGGCGAGCGCCGCCAGCATGGCGCTGAGCGCGAAGATGAGCGTGTAGAGCAGGTTGATGTTGATCCCGAGCGCGGCCACGATCTCGCGGTTGTCGCTGCCGGCGCGGATCAGGGCGCCGACGCGCGTGCGCGCGATCAGCAGGTAGAGCAGCAGTCCGGCCACGATGGCGACCGCGGTGATGACGAGCCGATAGATCGGATAGGCGCTGCCGGGAATGATCTCGACCGAGCCGGTGAGGAAGGGCGGAATGCTCAGCGGGATCGGCTCGCGGCCCCAGATCACCGTGACCGCCTCGTTGAAGAACAGCGTGAGCCCAAACGTTGCCAGCACCTGGTCGAGCGGACCGCGGCGGTAGAGCGGCCGCAGCACCACGATCTCGAGCACGACCGCAACCAAGGCGGCGCCGACGAAGGCCAGGGGAATGGCCAACCCGTAGGACCGCGTCCAGGCGAGTGCGGCCATCAGGAAATAGCCGCCGAGCATGAACAGCGAGCCGTGGGCGAGGTTGATGACCCGCATGATGCCGAATACGAGCGTCACGCCGACGGCCATCAGGAACAGCATCAGTCCGAACTGCACGCCGTTGAAAAGCTGCTCGACCAGGAGCGCAAGCGTCATGACGGCTCGATCTTTACGGCGGCAATGAAGGGATCGGTTCGATCCGGCGCGGTCGCGCGGCATGATACGCAGCGAGCGCGAGCGTCTGCAATATCCCGCCCCGCGTTCCCTCCATGCTGCGGCGAGGCGCCGCGTTCGAGGCGGGTCGGGACGCCATCGGCGCTCGGCGGTTTGTTGTCGCCAAAATTCGGCTCGCGTCTACAATGCGTGAGGCCGGTAGACACGAGAAAGGTCGGGATATGAGCACAAGCGCCGTTCGTCGCGTCGGTATCATCGGGCTTGGCAAGATGGGACGCCCAATGGCCCGTCATCTCGCGAGGGCCAAGTTCGAGGTCACGGGATACGATATCGACGCCCACGCGCGCAGTCAGGCCCAGCAGTCCGGCATCGCTCTGGCGGCTAATCCCCGCGCGGTGGCGGAACGCAGCGATTTTGTCATCATCGTGGTCGGCTTCGACAACGAGGCGGAAGCCGTCTTGCTGGGTCAGGATGGTATCGCCGCCACCACTCGTCGCGGGCTCATCGTCGGGATCGCTTCGACCGTCGCGCCCAGCACCATGGCGCGGCTGGCCGCGCGACTTGCTGACACGGGAATCGTGCTTCTCGACATGCCGCTCACGCGCGGCGAGCCGGCGGCCGAGGCGGGGGAGTTGCTGGTGATGGTCGGCGGCGATGCCGAGGCTTTCGAGTCGTGCAAAACGGCGCTTGCGAGCTTCGCCAGCAGTGTCTTTCATCTCGGTCAGCTGGGGGCGGGACAGGTCGGCAAGATGGTCAACAACCTGATCCTGTGGTCGTGCATTTCGGCCAATCACGAGGGCCTCAAGCTGGCGGAGCGGCTCGGGGTCGATCCGGAGCGCCTGCGCGCGGTGCTTCTCAAAAGCAGCGCGGCGAATTGGGCGCTGGAGACGCGTCCCGAGACCATGCCGATGCCCTGGGCGGAGAAGGACATGCGCATCGTGTTGCGCGAGGCCGATCATTTGCGGCTTGCCGTTCCGCTCTGCGGCGTGGTCACCGAGGTCGTCAAGAGCGTCAAGATCGAGCGCGGCTGGCCGACGCCGGCGCAGCGCGAGACCTAGGACGCGCGCAACGACGCGCGCGTGCCGTTCCGCCACGGTGCAATATCAATCCGAGCATGACCCTGGGTCACCGCCATGGACTTCGAGCTTCCTGAGGAACTCAAGCTTCTCAAGCACACGGTCAGGACCTTCGTCGATCGCGAGCTGATCCCGATCGAGATGCATGCGATGGATGGCCCTTCGCTGCGTCCGGACGTGCGCGCTGACCTTGAGTGCAAGGCGAAGGACTTGGGCCTGTGGCTGCTCGACGTGCCCACGGAATATGGCGGTCAGGGGCTGAGCCTGCTCGGCATGGCGGTGGTGTGGGAAGAGATCTCGCGCACCGTTGCGCTGCCGCCGCGCGGGCCGGGCGTGTTCGGTCCGGACGTGAAGCCCGTCCTGTTTACGCTCAGTCCGGCGCAGAAGGAAAAGTATCTGTTTCCCGTCCTGCGCGGCGAGAAGACGACGGCGTTCGCGCAATCGGAGCCCGATGCCGGCTCCGATCCCGGCGCCATGCGCACCACGGCCGTGCGCAAGGGCGACCATTACGTCATCAACGGCTACAAGCGATGGATCACGAAGGCGCAGGACGCGGATTTTCTGCAATTGGTCGCCGCCACCGACCGCTCGAAAGGGAGCCGCGGCGGCTTGAGCATGTTCCTGGTCGACACCGCGACGCCCGGCGTGACCATCGTGCGCCGCACGCCGACCATGATGAGCGACATGCCATGTGAAATTGCGTTGGACAACGTGATCGTGCCGGTCGAGAACCTGATCGGCAAGGAAGGGGAGGGGATGCGGCAGGCGCAATCCTGGATCACGGCCGGGCGACTCCACCAGGCTTGCCGCGGGCTTGGCGTCGCCAAGCGCTGCCTCGAGCTCGCGGTCGGCTACGCCAAGCAGCGCGTCACCTTCGGCGCGCCGCTCGCGGACCGCCAGGCGGTGCAATTCATGATCGCCGACAGCTTTACCGAACATCACATGACGCAGCTGATGGTGTACCAACTCGCCGCGCGCACCGACGCCGGCGTTGCCGCCCGGCATGAAAGCTATATGGCCAAGATCGCGGGCACCGAGCTCGGTTTTCGCGTCGCCGACCGCTGCCTGCAGATTCACGGCGGCATGGGGCTCGCGACCGAAATGCCGATCTCGCAGATGTGGCGCGACGCGCGCAGCTTCATGATCACCGAGGGTCCGGTGGAGGTGATGCGAATGGTGCTTGCGCGCGAAATCTTTCGCGGCCAGGTCTAAGCATCGCGAATTGCGGGCACGGGAGGCGACGTTGGCGGAACCGAATCTCAATTACGAACGGATCATGGCCTACCGGCCGAGCGACATCCGCGTGAGCTACGGTGAGCGCGAGTGCATTCTCTATGCGCTCGGTATCGGCGTCGGCATGGACCCGCTCGATCCGGGCGAGCTCAAATTCGTGTACGAGCGCGCCGGGCTCGCGGCCTTTCCCACCATGGCGGTGGTGCTGGGCTGGCCGGGCCGCCTGACCGATCCCGCCTTCGGCATCGACGAGCGCCTCGTCGTCGCCGGCGACCTCAAGGTCGTGCTGCATCGGCCGCTTGCGGCGAAGGCGAGCCTTGTGAGCCGGCCGCGCGTGAAGGAAGTCATCGACAAGGGCCCCGGCAACGCCGCCATCATCCAGGCTACGCGCGATCTGATCGGCGAGGACGGGGCGCCGGTCGCCACCGTCGACAGCAGCGCGTTTGCGCGCAAGCACGGCGGTTTCGGCGGCAAGGCGACGGAGACGCCGGTGCCGCATGCGGTGCCGCAGGCGGCGCCGGAGAAAGTCTGCGATCTGCCGACGCCGCCCAATCTCGCGCTGTTGTACCGGCTCAACGGCGACGAGAATCCGCTCCACGCCGATCCGCAACGCGCCAAGGCCGCCGGCTTCGATCGTCCCATTCTGCATGGGGCGGCAAGCTTCGGCGTCGCGGCGCGCGCGATCCTGCGGGAGTGCGCCGACTGCCGGCCGGAGCGGCTGAAAAGCATCGAGGCGCGGTTCTCGCGGCCGGTCTTTCCCGGCGACACCATCCGCACCGAGATGTGGCGCGAGGGCGAGCGCGTCTCGTTCCAGTGCCGCGTGGTCTCCCGCAACGACATCGTGCTCAGCAACGGGCTCGCGATGTTGCGGACCTGAGCGTGCCACCTACCTCGCCAGCCGCCGCGTCGCCTTCATCCGTTGCACGCTGTCGCCGGCGAGATGGCTCCAGATGATGGCGTCGCGCACGAGCTTGTCGGCGCGCCGATCGAAGACGCCGGCGCCGGCATGGAGGTCGAGATTGAGCTCGGTCACCTCTTGGATCACGTCGGTCGAGAAATTCATGGCAAGCCCGGCGTTCGCCGAGTGCACCTTGTGGTCGTGCTCCCAGGCCACCCGCATCACGAATGAGCGCAGCGCCTCGGTGAGCAGGTGCATCCGGTTGAGCTTGAGCTGAACCGCCTGCTGTTCAAACAGCGCGCGGCCGCCTTGTTTCTTCGTGCGCGCCAGCGCCAACGCCATGCCGCAGGCGTCATCGCAGACCCCGAGCGCGTTGGCCGCGAGCTCGAGGTCGCCGAACAGGTCTCCGCCCGTGCGGTCGCCGGCCTGATGGGTCTTCATGTCCGAGCCGCTGACCGCGCCCACGACATTGGCGTGGGGCACGCGCGCGTTCTCGAAGATCATTTCGCCGTTCTGGTAAAAGCGCCAGCCGTTCTTGTTGAACACCTTGCCGATGCGGAAACCGGGCGTGTCGCGCGGCACCAGGAACATGGTGGTGCCCTGTCTCAGCGGCGCGTTCGGATCGGTCCGCGCGTCGATGAAGAACAGCTTGCCAACGCTGGCATTGGCGATGAAGCACTTCTCGCCGTTGAGGATCCATTCGTCGCCGTGGCGTTCCGCCCTGAGCTTGAGACCGGCCTTGGGATCGTCCGGCGGCAGCCGGTTGTCGGAGCCCGCGCTCGGCTCGCTGATCCCCTTGCCGAGCAGGAAGGTGTCGTCCTCCAGGAACGGTTTGAGGAAGCGGCGCTTCTGCTCCTCGCTGCAGGCCGCCGCGATCAGGTGACTCCACTTCCAGCATTGGCTGAAGGTCTTCGAGATGGCGCTGTCGGCCTTGGCGAGCTCCGCCATGACCAGCGCTTGCGTCACGAAATCGGTGCCGTGGCCGCCCCATTCCTTGGGAACGGCCATGGTGCGAAAGCCGAGCTTGGACCCTTTCTTGATGATCTCCCAGTCGAACGTCTCGCGGGGATCGGCGATCTCGTCGCGCTCGAGCGAGATCGGGCGGATTTCCTCTTCCGCGAATTTGCGCGCCGTCATCTGCCAGGAGCGCTGCTCGTTGCTCAGCGTAAAGTCCATGGGGTCAGCCCTCGGTTCATTCGGCTGCGAGCACGGCGGCGCTCGCCGGCCGGCGATAGCGCGTCAGTGCCTCGGCGATGCGCAATCTCGCATCGCCGTTGCCCGCGCCGGAATGCAGGCAGACGAGCGCGTCGTGCACGTATTGCTGCAACGGCATGTCCCGCATCACGCCCATGGCGCCGAAGCATTCCGCCGCATCCTTGGCGGCGCGGTAGATCGCCTCCGAGGCGAACACGGCGGCGATGGTGGTCAGCGGCAAGTCGGGAAGGCTGCGATCGGCGAACGCGTCCGGGTGGTCCGACGCCCAGGCCGCCTGCCAAATGGCGGCGCGCGCGACTTCGAGCCGGATCGCGATCTCGGCGAGCTTTAATCCGATCGCCTGGTGCTCGATGATGCGGCGCCCGCCCTGGGTGCGCAGCTGCGCGTAGTCGAGCGCCGACTCATAGGCGGCGCGGCCGATTCCGAGATTGAGCGCCTGGGCCTGCGGGATGTTCCGTCCCGCCTCGGCAGCGAGCGCCCTTTCCGCGCCGAGAAGATTCTCGCCCGGCACGCGGCAGTTGTCGAACGCCAATGCGCCGCAGGCGCCGTGGCGCGAGCGCGCGGCCGCCTCGGTCTCGATCACGGTGAGGCCGGGCGTGTCGCGCGGCACCAGCAGCGTGGCGACGCCATTTTCGCCGGTACTCGCGCGGACGGCGAACAGCGCCGCGAGCGGCGCGCCGACGACGCGCTCCTTGGCGCCGTTGAGGGTCCACCCATCGCCCGCGCGCACCGCGGCGGTCTTGAATGGCGCGTGGCTCGTCTGCGGTCGGTGATAATTGATGCCGAGCGCGGCATCGCGATCCGCCTCGTGCTCGGCGAGCGCGAGGTGATAGCGCTCCTCCGCGAGGAACGCCGGCAAGAAGCGCGCGCGTTGCTCCGCCGTCATCAAGCGGTCGAACAGCGCGTGGGCGAGCGTCGCCGTCTGCGCCAGCACGGCGGCGACGTCGGGATCGCCGACGGCGAGCTCTTCGGTGACGATGCAGCAGGTGAGGTTGTCGGCGCCGGCGCCGCCTTGCTCCTCCGACAGCGCGAGCGTGCGCAGCCCCATCTGCGAGGCCTGGTCGAGCGCCTCCACCAGCAGCGGCCGCGCGCGCGCCTCCAGGCGCTCCGGCTTGAGCGCGAGTGGCTTGACCACCTCTGCGACGAAATCACGGACCGTGTCGCGGATTTGCAACTGCTCCGGACTGAGGTGAAGGTTGTACATTTAGGGTCTCCGAAATCGAACTCGGTCCGACCCTCTCCCCGCCCAGCGGGGAGAGGGTGGCGAGCGCCGAAAGGCGCGAGCCGGGAGAGGGGCAAGGAAGTCGCGAGACGCGGCCCCTCACCCGGCCCTCGCTGCGCTCGGGCCACCCTCTCCCCGCTGCGCGGGGCGAGGGTATGCGCCGAGTGCGCGGCGCCGCTTATGCATCAAGCACAAACGATATCACTCTCCCTTGATGCCGGCGGTTTTGATCACCCCCGCCCATTTCTCCAGATCCTTGCTGATGAGCTCGCCGAACCGGTCGGGGCCGAGCGCAAACGGCGTCACCTGCTGCTCGGTGAGCTGCTTGACGACCTGCGGATCATGCATGATCGCGAGCGTCTCCTTGGAGAGCCGCTCCACGATCTCCTTCGGCGTGCGTGCCGGCGCCACGATGCCGACCCATGGCGCCATTTCGAATCCCGGCACCGTTTCGGCGACCGCCGGCAGGTCGGGGAGCGCCGGCATGCGCTTGGGTTCGGCAACCGCCAGCGCCACCAATTGACCGGCTTGAACGGTTTGCAGCAGCGTCTGAACGTTGTTGAATCCCATTTGCACTTCGCCGCCGATGAGCGCGAGCGATGCGGGCCCCGTGCCCTTGTACGGCACGTGCAAAAGCTTCACGCCGGTGGCCTGGGAAAACAGCTCCATCGCCAGGTGGCTGAAGTTCCCGACCCCCGCGGAGGCATAGGCCAGCGCCGCGGGCTTCGACTTCGCCAGCGCGATCAGTTCCGACACCGAACGCGCGGGCACCGACGGGTGCACGGCCAGCATCCCCGGAAACCGCACCATGGTCGCCACCGGGACGAAGTCGCGCAGCGGCGCGTAGGGGAGCTTCTCATAGAGCGATGGGTTGACCACCAGCGGCGTGTCGGAGCAGGCCGAGATCGTGTAGCCGTCGGGATCGGATTGCATCAGCGCCTGCAGGCCGATGGCGCCGTTGGCGCCGGCGCGGTTCTCGACGAAAACCTGCTGGCCCAGCCGCTCGGAGAGGTGCTTAGCAGCGACGCGCGCGATGAAGTCCGTGCCGCCGCCCGCCGGGAACGGCACGATCATCTTGATCGACCGCTGCGGCCAACTTTGGACCGGCGCTTGCGCCCACGCCGCCGCCGGCAAGGCGGTTGCGAGCGCGAGCGTCGCGGCGAGCTTGGCGAGATGAATGCGCATGGTCGTCCTCCCGATGTAGCGCCGGTTGCTCCGGCGCGGCTTGTCGCAGCTATCCTTGCACGGCCGCGGCGATGGCGTCTCCCATGTCCGTGGTGCTCGCTTGCCCGCCGAGGTCGCGGGTCAGGTGCTTGCGTCCGGCGATCACCGTCTTGACCGCCGCCTGGATACGGTCGGCGGCGGCGCTCGCCTTCGGCGCGTTGCGCTTGCGGCCGAGCCAGGCGAGCAGCATCTGGCCCGACATGATCATGGCGTAGGGATTGGCGATGTTGCGGCCGGCGATGTCGGGCGCCGAGCCGTGGGTTGCTTGCGCCATCGCCTGCCGCTCGCCGACGCATAGACCGGGCGCCAAGCCCAGCCCGCCCACCAGGCCCGCGCCGATGTCGGTCAGGATGTCGCCGAACTGGTTGGTCGTCACCACCACGTCGAACTGCTGCGGCGCCGTCACCAGCTTCATCGAGATCGAGTCGATCATCATCTCCTCGAACGTCACGTCCGGATACTCGCGCGCGACCTTGCGGCATTCCTCGGCGAACATGCCGCAGGCGAGCCGATAGACCGGCTCCTTGTGCGCGGCCGTGACCTTCTTGCGTTCGCGGGTGCGGGCGATCTCGAAGGCTTCGCGCCCGACGCGGTTCGATCCTTTGCGCGTGATCACGCGCATGGCGACCGTGATGTCGTCGTTGGGCCGGAACTCCGGCAACCCGGCGACGACCGTCTCGGAATAGAGCATTCCCTCGGTGAGCTCGCGCAGGAAGACGATGTCCACGTTGGCGTGAATCGAAGGAATCGCGGCGTGCGACAGCGCAGGGCGCACGGCTGCGAATAAATCGAACTTTTTGCGCACCGGCGGCATCACCCAGGTCGCATCCCCGCGCGGATAGGCGGCGTGCCCGATCGGTCCCATCACCCAGCCATCGAGCTCGCGCAGCGTCTGCTCGGTCACCGCCGGAAGGGTATTGCCGTGCTGCTCGTGCCCGTGCTTGCCGATCGGCAGCGCCCGCCAGTCAATGTCGAGCCGCTCGCGCGCGGCGGCGGCCTTCATCACCTTGATGCATTCTGGAACGACTTCGAGGCCGATGTCGTCGCCCAGCAGGATCCCGATCTTCAAGCTCATTCCTCCACGACGATGCCGGTGTCCTGGACATCGCGCCTCCAGCTCGCCATTTCGTCGCGCAGCCAGCCCTTGGCATCCGCGAGCGCCGACCGCCGCGGGACGACCATTCCGCCGCGCGCGAAGGCCGCCTGCATCTCGGGCACGCTCATCGCGGCGACGAACGCCTTGCGTAGCGTCTCTACGACGTCGGCCGGTACCGCCGACGGCGCGAAAGCGGCCACCCATTGCGCGGCGCGCATGCCGGGGAATCCGACCTCGGCCAGCGTGGGAACATCCGCATGCTGCGAGAGCCGCTGCTCGGCGGCAATGGCGAGCGCGCGTACGCGACCCGCTTTCATCATCCCGACCGGGTTGGTGATGTTGAACCACCAGAAACGCGATTGCTTTGGCAGGAAGGCGTGGGTCAATTGGTCCGGGAGTAACATCTGGAGTAACACGCATCGCCTGAGAGGGCCCTGGGCGCATTTTGCGGGGCTGGCCGGTATCCTACCAGCCCGAGGCCCAGCGGGCGCGTCTTGGAGCTTCCTAGCGGCCTTGCCGGCAGTGGCTGCGCACTTCAAAGTATGGACCGTGACGGAATGCGAAGGGCAACAATGATCAGTACGACCGGTACTTTGCGGGGACGGGCTTGCTGCTCGCCTTATCGACCGTGCCCGCTGGTGCTCAACAGCAGCAGCCGCCGGGATGCTTCAAGGTCGAGATGAGCCACAGCACGCAGGGCAACCCTCAGGGCGCTCAACTGCTCGACCGTTGCACCGGCAAGACGTGGCTGTTGCTCTGCATAAGGAACGCCCGCTGCCGCATGGCCTCAACTCCCGGGAGAAACTGGGTCGTACTGGACGTAGCAGCCCGGCACCGGATGGTGGTACGGACTGAATCATTACGCATCCCTAATCGGCACGACACAGGGTCGACCAGCCCACGATCACTGGATGAACTCGCCTAGCTCCGGACAGCATACAGCCACTATTCGCCTGTGATGATTGCACCTTTTCGTCGGGTCGGCGATGCGCTTTTTTTCTCGTCGATCTGATCACTAACTGTGTACATG
>Ga0318528_10000368_pt1 | contig 14071 bp, 14 predicted proteins | sample GRESIP052b4f26_FD_202500 | JGI IMG/M metagenome (GOLD analysis project Ga0318528, IMG submission 202500) | Tropical soil microbial communities from Luquillo Experimental Forest, Puerto Rico - GRE.SIPMG.052b4f26 | ecosystem: Environmental > Terrestrial > Soil > Tropical forest > Bulk soil...
TTGCTAGGCTGGATCGGGCCGGGTCGATTCACGCTTAGCGAGACTAATCAGTTGCGTCAGGCCGCGCGCTTCGCCGCGGCACCTCTTGCCGCTCTTGCTGCGCGCGCGACGTTGACGGCGGCTCTGGAAGCCTATCTCGGCCGGCGTAGTGCCGCGCGGGTGCTCGCGGCTCCTTTGCGACGCGGTATCGGCGAGACCATCCAGGCAGCGCTGCTCTGCGCCGATCTGCGCGATTTCACCGCACTGTCCGATAGCAATCCGCCCTCCCAGGTCATCTCGGCTCTCGACGCCTGGTTCGATCGTATCGCCGGCGCGGTTCACGCCTTCGGCGGCGAGGTGCTGAAATTCATCGGTGACGGGGTATTGGCGATCTTTCCGGTCGTCGGAGGGGCGCCGCGCCCCGCCTGCGATGCGGCTCTGCGCGCGGTGTCCGCTGCTCGGGCCGGGATGGCGCATCTGGATAAGGAGCGAGACCGGCAAGGGCTTCCGCCTCTGCCCTTCGGCGCCGCCCTGCACCTCGGCGAGATGCTGTGGGGCAATATTGGCGCCGCCGATCGCCTGGATTTCACGGCGATCGGCCCCGCCGTCAATCTGGTAAGCCGGTTGGAAGGGCTGTGCCGGCCGCTTGGGAAGGCGGTCCTTGTGTCAGGCGCGCTTGCCGCCCAGACCGAAACGCCATTGATCGCGCTCGGAACCCATGCACTCCGCGGCATCGCATCGCCATGCGCGGTGTTCGCTTTGCCCGAGAACTGAGCCGGATCTTCAGCCACTTCCGGCGCGCGCAGTCCCATCAAATGGGAAAACATGGATAACAGCCGTTTTGTTGTGATCTCGGGATGCTCGAGCGGCGGCAAGTCAACGCTCTTGGCGGAGGTCGGCCGGCGGGGTCACGCCACGGTTGAAGAACCAGGCCGCCGAATCGTCAGGCAAGAGTTGGTGGGCGAAGGATCGGCACTCCCTTGGGTAGACGGAGCCGCCTTCGCACGGCGCGCCATCGAGCTCGCTATTGCCGATCTCGGAGCCGCCGCCGATCGCCCAGCAGGATGGGTATTCTTTGACCGGGGTTTGGTCGACGCGGCAGCTGCACTTCACCACCTGACAGGTGAGCCGACGCTTGACATGCTCGCGCAGGCGCACCGTTACCATCGCCGCGTATTTCTAGCGCCGCCGTGGCCCGAGATTTATGTGACCGACCCCGAGCGCCGTCATGGTTTCGATCAAGCAATTGCCGAATATCGCCGACTAATCGTCGTGTATCCGTCGCTTGGCTACGAAGTGATCCTGCTGCCGAAGGTAAGTGTGGCGGCGCGCGCCGATTTCGTCCTGGACACGCTGGTTGGGAATGCACCGTGATAGAGCCCCGCAAACGCGCGCGGTCCCGCCGCCGAGGCCGAACGCCCGCTCTCGGTTCAGTCAGGGGACCTTCGCCAGGACGCACGGGAACGGGCGAGATGCGCCGAAATCGGCCGTTCCGCCGGTGTCTCACGAACTGGCGAGTTCGACCCTAGACAGATGGTCAATCGATAGAGCCGGTGGCGGAAGCTCTCCCGGTCGAGGCGGCGGTGCAGAAGGCGCTCGGCCGCTCCGCTGGAGCGGTCATATGCTGAAACCCATAGGTCAGGCAAAGACCTAAGGACCAGTGTTACCCCTATATAGAGACAAAAAAGATTTTCTTAGTGCAATGCGTTGAACACTTTGATTGCCGTATCCGGCGACAGGGAGAGGAGCCCGGCGCCTCGGATCGCCATCACCCATCCCACAAGGGTGACGGCGATGGGGCAACGCGCCCGGCTTGATGGCGGCGTGGCCGCTTACGGCTGGCCGGCGGATATTTCAGTGCCCATTCGTTTGATGGCAGCGCGAGGTTCAATCCGCCTAGTGGATCGTCAATACGACCACGCGGTTGCTGCGCAGGCGGACCCCCTCGGGCGTTGGCACCTGTAGGCCGCGTTCCCCCGCTATCTTTGTCGTGATGCGGCTCGGAACGACACCGGCACCAACGAGGTAAGTTTGTACCGCTATCGCCCGTAACTCCGAGAGGTTTAGGTTATCGGCTTCCTTTGTGTCGGTGTGCCCGGCCACATCTATATTTACGAATCGGCATTTCCATACATCCAGCAAATCATTCAGCGTTTTGCGGCTGTCTGCGTTGACCCAAGTCTTTTCAAAACCAAACTCCAGCAGGTAAACACGAGGCGCATTCACCGGCGGTCCTGGCATATCTATCGTCAAGCCCTCTCTGGCAACCCCCAGACTGATGCCGACCGTCTGCAAGGTCAGATCGAGCGACACATTGTTGGCATTGTTCTTCAGCGACATACTGCCGCCGCCGGCAACGAGAGTGGCTTGACCCCCGGTTGCGCTGTACGTTCCCGGGAAATCCTCGATCTGGGTCAGGTTTTTAACAGGTCCGGACGCCGTCACTTTGGACACCCCGACTTGAAGACCTGCGCCAAAGCCGCTGACGGTGAAGGGATGCACACAATTTGTCCCGAGGTTCGGCAGATTGAGCTGACCTTCGCCGTTCTGCCCGCCGACACCGGCCATGACCGAAATTGTTTCTATTTCAACCCAAGGCGTATCTTTCCAAGGCGTATCTTTTGTCTGAGCGCTTGCCGGAGCTGCCCCGACAGCGAGGGACAAAAACAACGCAGCAGCGGTGTATTTAGCGGAATTCATCGGGTCACCTTTTCTGAGAGGGCGGACTGATCCAAGGCTATGACGCATAGCGGCTCTCTCCGGTTGAAACGCTCCCACCGTGCCAAACAACGAGAGACATGAACCGACCTTCGCCAGATCCGCGGCGGTTACTGAGCCAGGATCGCGCCTTTGAACGGGCTGGGCAATGGCCAATCGCGCCCGGCGCCGGCAAAAGGCAGTCGAAGTGGGCGGTTGACGGCACCGGACCGCTCTTAATGGTACCATCGAACCGCCGGAATGGGGCGAGACTGTGGGAAAACGCGTGGGATGAGGCGGCCGATGCGCGGTGTTCCCCGGCAAGACAATTGCGATGCCGGATAGATCGACCGGCGCGTGCGGCTTGAACGAGGCGATCAGGTCCTGATCGCCGCCATCAGTGGTCCCACACCGAAGATCGTGATCATTCGCTTCAGGTTATAGGCCAGAACGTGGAGGCTGATCTCGGTTCGGACCTTGTCGAGGGTCCGGGTCAGGAAGTGGGTGGCGCCTATCCAAGCTTTGAGGGTTCCGAACGGGTGTTCGACGGTCTGTCGTCGCACCCCCATGGCCTCGGGCATGCGGTCGAGCTGGTCCTGCATCCTGTCGAGCACGTCCTCATGCTCCCAGCGCTTGATGATCCGCCGCTGGGTCGGCGTGCACCGGGGTCTGAGAGGACAAGTGGAGCAGGCGCTCAGGTGGCGGTAGCGGTCGAAGTCTTCCGTGTGATCCACCCGCCGATGAATTTTGGTCAGTTTTGCGCCCGCTGGGCAGGTGTAATGGTCGTGCTCGGCGTCGTAGATGAAGTCCTGCCGGGTGAACAAACCGCGCTTGGCCCCGCTTGACGTCAGGGTCTTGGGCACGACAGGTGCGATGCCCGTGCCTTCGCACGAGAGGACCTGGTCGCCGTTGAAGTAGCCGCGGTCGGCCACGGCGGTGATCTGCTCGCCGCCCGTGGCCTGCTGTGCGGTGAACGCCATGGGCGCAAGCTGGTGGCGGTCGTACCCCTGATTAGTCACCTCGTGGGCCACGATCAGATGGTGCTCGGCGTCGACGGCGATCTGTACATTGTAGCCAACGGTGGCGGTCCCTTTGCCGCTGGTCGCCATCGAACGGGCGTCGGGGTCGGTCAGCGAGCCTTGCTGGTCGGGTGCGTCCTGAACCGCCTGCTCCATCATCTTCAAGGCATGCATCTGCCGGCGCAGGCCGGCAATCTTCTCCTTCAGCCGGACCGACTTGGCCTCGGCGACATCGCCCTCTTCGCGGTCGGCCCGGTCCAGCGCTCTCAGGTAACGCGCGATGCTGGCGTCGACTTGCTCCATCCGCCCGATGACCTTGGCGACCGTGTAATTTTTATCGCGATTGTTCACCGCTTTGAACTTGCTGCCGTCAATCGCAACAACGACGCGGGTGAACAGGCCCAGCTCGCGGCACAACACCACAAACCGGGCACACACCGCCCGGATCGCCGCGCCATTGTCCTTGCGGAAGTCGGCGATCGTCTTGAAGTCGGGTGCCAGCCGCCCGGTCAGCCACATCAGCTCGATATTGCGCTGCGCTTCCCGTTCGAGCCGCCGGCTCGACTGCACGCGGTTGAGATAGCCGTAGAGATAGATCTTCAATAGCGTCGCTGGATGGTACGCTGGGCGCCCGGTGGTCTCGGGGACGACACCGTCGAAGCCCAGTGTCGCCAGATCCAGTTCGTCGATGAACGCTTCAATAACCCGGACCGGGTTGTTCTCCCTCACGTAGTCATCCAGACAGTGAGGGAGCAACGCTGCTTGCCGCCGGTCCTCGCCTTCCACAAAACGTTTCATCCCGCCAGCCCCCAATAGCAGGACATTAACCTATCACGTTAGGGCCTTTTCACATCTGTGGACGCCTCCGTGAGCGCAAGAAGAATCTTGGAGACGGTATTGCACGTAGTCAGGTGCTGACATCTGTTCGGCCTTTGCTGCGGCCGTTCATCTGCCGCGGGCCGGTATGGGAGTTCGCAGACCGGGTCCAAATCACACCCACGCGCTCGAGGCGCAGTGTGAAAAACTGGCTTCCCGATCCCGTCTCTCATTGACTGTGCGCCATACTTTTCTTTCGACCCTCCGACGCCTCCGACGCCTCCTGATCGCGGGCGGCTTTAAGCCGCTGCGAGAGGAGCTCGATAGATCTCACCCGTCGCCAGTAAGGCCCAAACGGTGCGTGCCATCTTGTTGGCGAGTGCAACGATCACAAGCATCCGTGGCTTACGCGCCAGCATCTGCCCAAGCCAGGACCCCGATTGGGTGCCGTGTTTGATAGCCTTGCGAACAACGGAACTCGCTCCAATGATCAGCAGGCGCCGCAGCGTTCGCTCGCCCATTTTCGAGGTCGCACCGAGCTTTTGCTTGCCGCCGCCGGAGTGCTGCGACGGCGTAAGCCCGACCCAGGCCGCGAAGTCGCGGCCCCTCCTGAACGCGCCCGCAGGCGGTGCCATCGCCGCCAATGCCGTAGCGGTTACTGGACCCACTCCAGGAATGGTCGTGAGCCGTCGCACCTCGTTGTCTTCGCGGGCGCGACGAGCGACCTCGCGGTCGAGAAGGGTAATCCGTTCGGACAGGAATTGCAGCGAGGCGATGAGCACGCGAAGCACTATCCGGGCGGCCTCAGGCAGATCGGTGGCCGGATCTTCTACCTGTTCGATGAGCTTCGCGACGTGACTGGGGCCCTTGGCGACAACCAACCCATATTCTCCGAGATGGCCGCGCAAGGCGTTGATCGCCTGTGTCCGCTGCCGTACCAAAAGGTCCCGTGCTCGGAAGACAACGGCGTTAGCCTGGGCTGCTTGGCTCTTCACCGCCACAAAGCGCATCGTCGGCCTCTGCGCCGCCTCGCAGATCGCCTCGGCGTCAGTGGTATCGTTCTTCTGCCGCTTCACAAACGGCTTTACGTAGGCCGGCGGGATAAGACGGACCATATGGCCAAGCTCGCCGATCCCGCGCGCCCAATAGTGGGCGCTACTGCAGGCTTCCATCGCTACCACGCACGCTGGTCGATCGGCAAAAAACTTAAGCACCTGCTCGCGTCGCAGCCGCTTCCGAAATACGACATTGCCGGATGCATCAGCTCCGTGTGCCTGAAATACTCGCTTCGCTAAGTCCAAACCGATAGTGCTAGCCTCTGGCACGGACGCCTCCTGTTCGGTGGTAACTCAACACCACCACTCTGGCACACCAAGGCCGTCGGGAGGCGTCCACCCCATCACGCCCTCGGGCATTTTTTGCCGTCGCGGGTTGCCTGCGACAAGCGTTTGCTTTGGCTCGCGTTCGGCCCTCTTGGGCGTGGAGATTTGATGACCGCTTGTGGCACGACGGCGAAGCTTGAAGGGGGGGCAAAGCCCGTTCGGCTTTGCCCCTGTAGTTCAGACGTCGACCTGTTCTTCTATAGCGAGTGCGTCATCGACTTCAATGCCGAGATATCTGACGGTGCTCTCGATCTTCGTATGTCCCAACAGCAGCTGCACGGCACGTAAGTTGCCGGTTCGACGTTAGATGAGTGTCGCTTTGGTGCGTCGAAGGGAGTGCGTGCCGAAGAAATGCGGGTTGAGGCCAATCGTTGCAATCCAACTCGAGACGAGCCGGGCATATTGCCGGGTGGTCATGCAGCGGTTGTGGTCACCACGGCCACTGAACAGAAATTCGCCAGGTTTCTTGTCAGCGGCTTTGATGTAATCGTCGACGGCCTGCCGCGTTTGCTCCGTCAACTCAAACCTGACGGGCCGACCGGTCTTCTTCTGCCGCACTATCGTGCGATCGACCGCATAGCCGTTGGGTGCAACGACTCACATGGCCATTCCGCGTGCCGCCCGGTCGTGTCAGGTTGCCTCCGCGAGAATGGCCCTACCAAGCTTGCTGCGAACTATTGATCGCGCGACGATGATCGCATCGACGCCCAGGCTGCGACCGTAATGGTGGGGTGCAAAGATTAGTTGCAACACGAGCAGAAAGAAATATGTCCACGGCCATTCGCCGTCGGCGTTATAGAGCCCGAGCCACGAATTGAGGATCTGCGCAGCACCAACGAGACCCCAAAGACGCACGAAAATGCCGAGCAGCAAGGATATCGCGGTCAGCGCTTCAAGGCCGTAGACAATCGGCGCAAACAGATAGAAATGCGGCAGGACGATGTTATTGACCAAATCGGCCTTCAGTGGGATGGCGGCGGACTTGCCCATGACCGTCATCCAATAAGCGAGACCGGTGTCGCCAAAGGGCTGCTCGGGGTGGTCGGTGTAGAAGGGAGGCAATTTCCACAGAGTCTGCTGCCACCACATGCATCCAATCAGCACGCGAAAAGCCCAGTTGCCGATATTCGATGCGCTGCGCTGGCCCGGGATTGAGCGAAAAGCGTAAACAGCGACGGCAACGCTCGCCAGCAGAAGCAGCCAAAATATCGCGGTGGTCCAGCCCGGCTGCAGCAAGAACGCGATTGTATCCGAAAGCGGGTTATGTCTCATCGGCCGGCGCTCCTTTGGTTGGCGCGAAGCCACATCCGCATCGCTTGATCAATGTCGCTGCTGCTGGCGGGGCTGCAAAATTCCGATTGGTTATCGTTTTAATGCGGATTTAAGCACCGGCCATCACAAGCGCTCTTTCTGCTGAATGGCGAACCAGGTTGGCGAAGGCCGCAATAGCCAACGCGGCGACCAGAATGGCCACGAGGCCCAGCTGCAGCCCGACGAGCTCAGCGGTCAGCCCGATCAGCGGCGGGCCGGCCAAGAATCCGCCATAAGCGGCAGTGGCGACGGCGGCGATGCCGAAACCGGCCGTCACACCCTTTGCCCGAGCGGCCGCGCCGAACAGGATCGGTATCATGTTGGCGAGGCCCAAACCAAACAGAGTAAAGCCGAATATCGCGCCAACGAGCCCCGGCGCGGTCAGCGCAATAGTCATGCCGAGAGCGGAGACGAGTCCGCTGGCGCGCAGCAGACTGGCTGCACTCCATTGTCGCCGCGCCCAGTCCCCGCTGAATCGGCCGGCTGCCATAGCCAGCGAAAATCCGGCGAGCCCGATCGCGGCGCTGTCCATTCCGGCGCCCCGCACCTCGCGCAAAAAGACGGCGGCCCAGTCGCCTATGGCGCCCTCGGCCATCAGCGCCAGCAAGGCGAGGGCACCCAGCCCCAATAAAGCGCCCGAGGGTCGCGCCAGCACGGAGTTTGCTCGCGCCTTGCCGGCTTGGTCCTGGAGCAGAGAGCGGGTTGCGGCCGGTAGGATCATCGTTATGGAGGCGGCGAAACCGAGAACGTGGAGCGGCGCCGCCACTCCACCCGACACAGCCAGCCCGGCCAGGCTCGCGCCGGCCAGCCCGCCAGCACTGAACAACCCGTGCAGGGAGGCGAAGATCGGGCGCGGATAACGGTCCTCGATCAACACTCCCTGAGCATTCATCGCCACATCCAGCGTAGCGTTGGCCGCGCCGAGCAGCAGCAACGCCAGCATCAGGGCCGGCAGCGTCGGTACCAGCACCGGCGCCGGCAGGAACAGGCAGAGCGCCAGGCAGGCCACCCGTGTCGCCAGCCGGCTGCCGAGCATACCGGTGAGCCAGCCGGCAAAGGGTAGTGCCAGCACCGCCCCCGCAGCCATCGCCAAAAGCGCGATGCCGAGCTGGAGATCGTTCAATGCGAGCCGCTCCTTGACCTCCGGAATGTGCGGCAGCCAGCTCGCCAGAAGAAAGCCGTTGACGAAAAACACAAAGGATATCGAGCAGCGAGCTCGGTGCACGGGAGCGGGCGGTCGGCCTGTCCGGATCGCGCTGCGCATCAATCAGGCTCTATCGACAGCGCGTGACCATCGGGGTCGCGCAGGGTCAAACCCGGCCGATCAAAGCCTCTGCCAGCCATGACGATGACTTCGCTCCACAGATCTTTGGAATGGGTATCGGCTGGAGCCGGACGCCCGTCGGTCCGCATCAGGTAGTGCAGCAGCTCGATCCCGGGCCCGGCCTGAGCGCGCAGGCTGGTGATCCGCACATGCGCACCAGGCACGGCCGAGAGCCGCTCCTGCTCGATGCCCCAGTTTTCGCTGGCACCTGCAATATGCAGACCGAGCCGGTCGCGATAGAACGCGAGGCTCGTCTTGGTGTTGTTCACGGCGATGGCGCTGTGGTCGATGCCGAGAAAGAGCCGGTCCTTGCTTTGCCAGTGTGCAAGACCCTTGCCGGGCGGGAATTGGATCAGCTCGAGCGGGTGGCCGTCGGGATCACGAAAATAGACCGCGCGGATGCCGCCGGCATTCGGGTTCCAGGCCGGCAACTCTTGCGGGCCGGCCGAGATCGGGACCGCGCCGCCACGCATTACCGTCGCGTACGCGAGATCAATGTCGGAAACGACGATCGCCAGATGCTGAAACCAGAGGTCGTTGCTGCGGGAATCCTTCGGCACCGGGCGGCCGGCGCGCCCAACGAGCTCGATCCTTTGCTGACCGAGCTGCAGTGTCGTTCCCGGCAATTCGGCGGTGTCGGTCGGCTCGAACGAAAGGGCGCCGGTATAGAAGGCAACCGAGCGATCGAGATTCGACACCGGTATGACGATCTCACGGACAACATCGACGGTCGGCTCGGCCCAGGCTTGCGCCGCGGCAAGACAGACCCCGCAGAGAAACGCCAGCGCGCGCTTCATCGTGCGACGCTCCCGGAACCAAGCCGATCGAGCAGATGGTCGCCGGCCCGAAGCGCGTTGGCGATGATCGTCAAGGTCGGGTTGACCGCCGCGCTCGACGGAAAAAAGCTGGCGTCGACGACGTAAAGATTGTCGAGCTCGTGCGCCCGGCAGTTTATGTCGAGTGCCGAAGTCTGCGGGTCATGACCAAAGCGCACCGTGCCGTTCTGGTGGCCCGTGCCGGCGATCGGCAGGCGCTTTCCGAAATAGGCGTTCTGTGGCAGCAGATGCGGCTCGCAGCCGATGTGGTCGAGCAGGTATCGAAGCTGCTTTGTCAGCTGCTCGTGGGGTCCGAGATTGCTGGGGATGTAGTGGAGGCGGATGCCTCCGTCGCGATCGACAATGACGCGATTCTCGGGGTTCGGCAGGTCCTCCGAGGTAAGCCAGAAGTCGAGTGCATGGTGGGCGAGCTTGCCGGCGGCAAAGCCGGGCAGGAGCCCGTGGCTCTCGCCTTGGAACATCGACGCATCGGTCTTGCCGAGCATCTGGATGTGGCCGACCGGAAAATCGCTGTCCCTCGAGCCGAAATAGAAGTCGTTGAGCCCAAGGGTCTTCTGAAAGCGCGTCGGATTGGGCTGCCGCGAGATCGCGATCAACGCGGAATTGTTGTGACACATATAATGCCGCCCGACGACGCCGGAGCCGTTTGCGAGCCCATTGGGATGCATCGTGTTGGCCGAGCGCATCAGCAGGGCCGCGGAATTGATCGCACCGCAGGCGATGACGATCAGTTCGGCATGGTAGCGTTCGATTTCCCCATTGCGGCGAACCACCACCTCTGTCGCCTGGCGCCCGGTGGCGGTGGTTTCGACGCGCTCGGCATACGCGTCTGTCAGCAAAGTTACGTTTGGATGCTGCAATGCCGGCTTGACCGCGACGACATGCGCATCCGCCTTGGCCCGAACAAGACAGGGAAACCCGTCGCAGGTGCTGCAGCGGATGCAATGGCTGTTTTCTGGCTGGCCTTCATCCAGCATGATCCCGACCGGCAGCGGGAACGGATGATGCCCCGCCCGCTCGAGGTCGTCCGCGAGCTGCTGGATGCGCGGTTCGTGCGATACTGCGGGATAGGGATAGGGCTCATCGCTCGGAGGCTCGGTCGGATCGCTGCCTCGCCGCCCGTGCACATGGTAGAGCCGCTCGGCCTCCGTGTAATACGGTGCGTAATCCCGGTAGGACAGCGGCCAGGCCGGCGATAACCCGTTGGCGTGCCGCACCGCCTCGAAATCGCGTTCGCGCAGCCGCAGCAATACCGCACCGTACATCTTGGTGTTACCCCCGACCCAATAATGAATGCCGGGATGGAACGGACGGCCATCCTTGTCGTGCCAGGTCTCGCGCGCCTTGTAGCGTTCTTCCCCGAAGACCGCGTCGGCCTGCCAATTCTCGTGCTCGCGCGGCAGGTAGCCGCCGCGCTCGAGGATCAGGATGCGCTTGCCTGAAGGAGCAAGCTTATGGGCGAGCGTGCCGCCGCCAGCGCCGCTGCCGATGATGATGACGTCATAACGATCGGTGCTCATGGCGAAACCTCCTTGGCCGCCGGGCCGGCAAAGTCGCAGTGGAAAATGCAGCGATGGTGAGTGTCGTGATGGAGCTTGGCGCAGGGTGTGCGGCGGCCACGCCTGATGTGTAGCTCGCCGGCGAGCAGCATTCCAAACAAAGGCGCGCTCAGATAGATCCAGATGCCGTGCCACAGCCCGCTGGGCACCGCCGATGCGACGCTGCGCGCCGGATTGAGGCTCATCCCCGACAAGGGCGCCTCGAACGCGATGTAGACCGCCACGAGAGCGCCGGCGCAGATACCGGTCCAACGCATCAGCCGTGCCGAGGCGTAGGTTGCCAGCACGGTCGACATCATGACAAACGCGATCGCAACCTCCGCCCCGAAAGCCACAAACTCACCGGCTTTCCCGGGCATTGTCGCTATCGAAGAGATCGGCGGCAGTGTGAACCAGTTGCCCAATACTGCCGACAACAGCAACGTGCCGGTCGCACCCCCGGCGAACTGGGCTACCACGTAGAACAACGCATCTGCTGGTGCGACTTTCCCCAGCCTTAGAAAGGTCAAGGTCACGGCGGGGTTCAAATGCGCGCCGGACCGCCGACCCCAAGGCGAATAGATGATCGCGACTGCGGTCAATCCCATTGCGATCCCGATCAGACCGCGCCGAACACCGGCGCTCGGTATCGCGACAGCGAGAGCCGATCGGGGGTACTCCAGCAGCGTGACGCAGACACCCGCGATAATCATGAACACCCCCAGACCCGCTGCCTCGATCAGGTATTCGGGCCAATGACGCCGCAGGGCGTCGGCGGCAGGCATCTCAGCCCCCCGAGGCAAATTCGGGGTACAGCGTCATGCCGCCGTCGACAAACAGGGTGACGCCGTTGACGTAGTCGCTTTCGTCAGACGCGAGCCAGACGGCCGCGCGGGCGACGTCGTCGAGCTCACCAAGCCGCTTGTACGGCACCAGCCGCATCAGCGCTTCGTAAGCCTCCGGTGTCGACCAGGCCGCTGTGTTGATCGGGGCGCGCGTCGCCCCCGGAGCCAATCCGTTGACGCGGATGCCTTGCGGTGCCAGCTCCTGGGCGATCGACTTCATCAGCATCATTACGCCGCCCTTGGATGCTGCGTAATTCGCGTGACCCGCCCACGGAATGACTTCGTACCGAACTCATGCAAATGATCTTGCCGAGTGCACGCGAGACATGTGTTCTGCGGCCGCGCCGCAGGAACTCGCGGACCGCAGCGCGGGCGCACAGAAACTGTCCAGTCAGATTGACGTTGAGCACCGTGTTCCACTGCGCCAGCGTCATTTCTGCGAATGGGGCATCGCGCTGTAGTCCGGCATTGGCGACGACGATATCGAGCGTGCCAAACGCAGTGCAGGCTTCCTCGAACATATCCGCTACCTGACACTCATTCGAGACATCGGCGCGACAAACAATGGCCCTGCTGCCAAAGCCGACAATCTGGTCGGCAACGGCATGCGCCTCGTCGTCGCCGTTGACGTAGTTCACCACGACCGAGGCGCCCGCTTCCGCCATCGCGATCGCGACCGCCTTGCCGATCCCGGAATTGGCGCCCGTAATGAGCGCCTTCTGGCCGGCGAGCGACAGACCCGTGAAGGCTTGATGCCGCATGATCTTGCTTTCTCTGATGTCCATTTCCCTCTCCCAATCCGTATGCGGAAGAGGTAGCGGCGCGGCGTGCTCAGCGGAAATACGGGTCAGCGATGAATTCGATGCGCTCTGTCTATCGTGAAAGGCGATAGGCGGTCGCGGCTTTGTGACTTGTACTAAGCGGCGCGCCGGCGCAACGTGCCGGCATGGAGATGCACCAGGTCCGCTACTTCCTCGCGGTAGCGGATACCCTAAACTTCACGCGGGCGGCGGAGCTGTGCAACGTCTCGCAGCCGGCGCTGACTCGTGCCATCCAGCAACTCGAGGAGGAACTCGGCGGGCTGTTGTTGCGGCGCGAGCGTAAGCTGACACATCTGACCGATTTCGGCCGGCTCATCGAGCCGCACCTGCGCCAGCTGTTCGCCGACGCCGAGGCGGCTAAGACAACAGCGAAGCGGTTTCTGAGTCTGCAGCAGGCCGAGATCCGCCTCGGCATCATGTGCACGGTTGGGCCGGCGCGTTTTATGGGCTTTCTCGCGAGTTTTCACAGCGCCAACCCGGGTTGCGAGATCACCCTCGTCGAGGGAGTGCCCGCGAGGCTTTCCGAAATGCTTCTGCAGGGCGAGCTCGATCTCGCGGTGATTGCGCAGCCCGAGCCGTTTAGCGAGCGGCTTGAGGCATTGCCCCTCTATCGCGAGCGCTTCTGCATTGCGTTTCCCGTCGGCCACCGCCTCGAACAAAAAAACCGCGTCGAAATCGGCGATGTCGCCGGCGAAACCTATCTGCGACGTATCAATTGCGAATATCGCGACTATCTCGCGGACCAGCTGCGCGAGCGTGGCCTCGGCGTGCGAGTCGGGTTCCAGAGCGAGCGCGAGGACTGGATCCAGATGATGGTGGCCGCCGGATTTGGAGTCTGTTTCTTGCCCGAGTTCTCGCCGACGATACCTGGCGTGCGCACACAGCCCGTGACCGATCCCGAGGTAACCCGCGAAGTTTCACTGGTGTCCCTGCCCGGCCGGCGTTTCTCCCCGGCAGTGATGACGTTTATCCGCGCCATCCGATCGCACCAGTGGGCGAAGATCGGCGAGCTGGCGGCCGAGCGAGTGACCGATCCCGTCTAAACCTACGACGCGCTCGCGATAATTCCTGCCAACAGTTTGACTTTGTGCTGTAGTGTGACGATCAAGCCGTCAAACCCCTCTCGCCGCAGGATTGCACCGAACTCCGAGCGTTGCGTTGCCAACTGGCTGATTGTGCCATCGAGATAGATATCGCAAATGTGCCAAGTGCCCTCATTCTGGCGCAACGCGTAATCAACTCTGACTGGCTCGCCGTTTGATTTAACGATGCGGGTCTTAACGATAACACCGGAACTCGAAGGCTGCTGGCCGATTATCTCGAGCCGCTGACCCGAGTAGTCGTCGAAGCGGTCGGCGTAGGTCGCGGAAACGTAGGCGCCGAATGCAACTGTGGCGACCTGCTGCTGGGCCGGGGACAGGTTACCCCAGGATGTTCCTAAGGCGAGGCGAGACATTAAGGGGAGATCAAACAGTCGGTAAATGACGGGTTGAAGCCTTGCAT
>Ga0318528_10000403_pt1 | contig 13655 bp, 9 predicted proteins | sample GRESIP052b4f26_FD_202500 | JGI IMG/M metagenome (GOLD analysis project Ga0318528, IMG submission 202500) | Tropical soil microbial communities from Luquillo Experimental Forest, Puerto Rico - GRE.SIPMG.052b4f26 | ecosystem: Environmental > Terrestrial > Soil > Tropical forest > Bulk soil...
CCTTGGGGGCGGGGGGCGTCTGGGCAAACGCGCTGGTGCCGAGCACCGCGGCGAGCATGGTAGTGGCCGCAGCCGCGGCAAAAGAGCGCGCGACCGGCCGGGCCGGCGCCAATACCAACCGATAATCCATTACAAAATCCCTCTTGCTTACCGCCCCAACACGACGCCGCAGCCGGAGCGGTCGCCCCATCATACGGTGGTGTCGTCATCAAATGCGGCAGGAGCGTGACCACGTCGACGCCAAGATTTACCGCTCTCATCCCTCACGACAGCGAGCGGTATCGCATTTAATGGAACCTAAAAAAAAGCACGAAAGATTGGTGATAACCGCCTGCATGAGCTTCGGGAAGCAGACCAAAGGGCGCAAACTTGCGGCAATCTGCGCAATGTTTGCCCAACCTCGACCCAGCGAGCCGCCTGGCCTCGTAACCGCACCCGCTCCGCGCCCGCTTGGGCGCCGGCAGCGCACGGTCAGGCACGCGCTGCCGCTCGCCCTGCTGCTCTCCTTGGCAGCTTTCGCGGTGTTGCAGAACGGCGTGCGCGCCGGCGAGGCGCGCCATGCCATTGCCATGCATGGCGAGCCGGCAATGCCCGCGGACTTTGATCGGTTGCCCTATGCGAATGCGCAAGCGCCGAAGGGCGGCCGGCTCGTGCAAGGCGTGCTCGGTACTTTCGATAGTCTCAATCCCTTTGTCGTCAAAGGGATCGCGCTGCCCTTGATCCGCGGATATGTCGTCGAGAGCCTCATGGCACGCGGGTACGATGAGCCCTTCACGCTGTACGGCTTGATAGCGAGCTCGGTGGAAACCGATCCGCAACGCAGCTACGTCATCTTCCAGCTCAATCCCGCTGCCCGCTTCTCCGACGGGAAGCCCGTTACCGCCGAGGATGTGATCTTCTCGTGGAAGCTTTTGCGAGATCGCGGACGGCCGAATTATCGCACCTATTACGCCAAGGTCACCGGCGCCGAGGCGATTGGCGAGCAGGCGGTGCGTTTCGATCTGTCCGCAGGCGACGACCGCGAGCTGCCGCTCATCCTCGGACTGATGCCGGTATTTGCCGAGCACGCGGTCGCGCCCGACAGGTTCGAGGAAACCTCGTTCCAGGCACCGCTCGGAAGCGGCCCTTATGTGGTCGACGAGGTCGCACCGGGAAAAAGCGTGACCCTCAAGCGCAATCCCGATTACTGGGCTCGCGACCTCGCAATCAACCGCGGTTTCTGGAACTTCGACGAGGTCCGCTTCGATTATTACCGCGACACCAATTCCTACATGGAGGCGTTCAAGCGCGGTCTTTACGACATTCGCACTGAGCAGGATCCGGCACGCTGGCAAACGGCATACGATTTTCCCGCCGTACGCGAGGGAGCAGTTGTCAAGGAGGCGTTCCCAACCGGGCTGCCGAAGCCAAGCAGCTTCTTTGTGTTCAATACGCGCCGGCCGGTGTTCCACGACGTGCGTGTGCGGGAGGCGATCTCGTACCTGTTTGATTTCGAGTGGATCAACCACAGCTACTTTTTTGATCTCTACCGTCGAACCGCGAGCTATTTCGACGGCTCGGAGCTCTCGTCGCACGGGCGCCCCGCCGACGCGCGCGAGCGGGACTTGCTTGCCCCGTTCGGCGACGCCGTGCGTCCCGACGTGCTGAACGGCGAATGGTCGCCGCCGGCCAGCAACGGCTCCGGGCGCGACCGGACAACGCTCAAGCGGGCACTCGAGCTGTTCGCCGCGGCGGGATACGAGCTGCGCGGCACGGCGCTGGTCGAGCGCAGCAGCGGCCAGCCGCTGGCATTCGAGATCATGGTGACGGCCCGCGACGAAGAGCGACTTGCGCTTTTGTTCTCGCAAAACCTCAGGCGCGCCGGAATTACTGCGCGTGTGCGGCTCGTCGATGCCGTGCAATTCGAAGGCCGGCGCCTGAATTACGACTTCGACATGATCCAGAACCGCTACGACCAGTCGCTGTCGCCCGGCAACGAGCAGGCCTTCTATTGGGGCTCGGCGGCCGCTGACCAGCCGGGCACCCGCAATTACATGGGCATCAAAAGCGCCGCCGTCGACGGCATGATCGCGGCCCTGCTCAAGGCGCAATCGCGAGAAGACTTTGTGGCGGCGGTGCGCGCACTCGATCGCGTGCTGCTCTCCGGCATGTACACAATCCCCTTGTTTCACCTTCCCGATCAATGGGTCGCCCGCTGGACCAGGATAGCGCGACCGGCAACGACATCGCTGTACGGCTATCTTCCGGAAACCTGGTGGAGCAAACGGCCGCCGTGAGGACCATGAGGTGATTCTCGTCGATGCGCGCGGGCGGCCCTGCGCGCCACGCATTGGGGGCCGCGCGACCCTCGACGATCTGTTCAAACGGGCGGCGGGGCGGCGTCCGGACGCGATGGCGCTGCTCGATGCTCCCGATCGCGAGCGCGTCTCGGACGGAGAGCCGCGCGCCCTCACCTACCGCCAAGCCGACCGCGTGGTGTCTGCAATCGCGGGACGCCTGCGCCGCATGGGACTGCACACGGACGCAATCGTCGCCATCCAGATGGCCAGTACGGTGGAAAACGTGCTCACCATTCTCGGCGTGCTGCGCGCCGGCCTCATTGCGATGCCGCTTCCCGTGTGGTGGCGGCGTGCCGACATCATCGCAGCACTCAACCGGATCGGCCCCATGGCCTTGATCGTGAGCAGCCGCATCGCCGCAGGCGATCACTATCAGCTCGCCATTCGGGTTGCCGCGGAGGTCTTTCCAATCAGGTATGTCTGCGGCTACGGGCGCAATACGCCCGACGGTCTGGTTTGCTTCGACGATCTTTTCACAGTGGACGAGATCGATCCGCTGCCCGCGTGGGGCGAAGGGCGGGCGGCGCAGCCCGGCCCCGGCGCCCACCTCGCTGCCGTCACATGGGGCATGTCGACCGATGGCCTCGTCCCGGTCGCACGCAGCCATGCCGAATTGATTGCGGGTGGGCTCGCCGTCACCCTCGAAAGCCGTCTTCGCCAGGACGCGAATCTGCTTTCGACCCTGACCCTGTCTTCGTTCGCGGAAATCGCCAGCACCATGGTGCCATGGCTTCTTGTCGGCGGCACGCTCGCGCTGCACCATCCGTTCGATCTGGATGCGTACCTTGCCCAGTTCACGACGCTCAACGCCGATTGCGTCCTCCTGCCGGGATCGATCGCCGGGCAGCTCGCGGAAGGGAGCCGGCCTCGCATGGGCACCGTTTCGCCCGATATCATCGCCGTGTGGCGGGCGCCCGAACGGCTGACCCAAGCGTTGCCCTGGCGCGATGCCGGGGCCCGGATGACGGACATTCTCGCGTTCGGCGAAGTCGGACTGGTCGCCGCACGGCGTGGGCGAAGCGGCAAGCCCGCTATTATTCCGTTCGGGATGGTGCCGGCTCCCCGTGCTGCCGCCAGCAACAACATCATCGTCGCCGAGATCAGGCCGACCGCCAAGGGTACGGTGGCAATGCGCGGACCCATGGTGCCCCAGGCTCCCTTCCCCTCCGGCGCCGAACGCGGTCGCGCTCCCTACCTGCGGATATCAGCGAACGGCTATGTCGATACCGGATCCCCTTGTCGTCCCAACACCGCAGCCATGGTCGTTACCGGTCCGCCGCCCGGCATGGCCACGGTCGGCGACTATCCGTCTGCTTTCGAACAGCCGGTCATGAGCGTTGACGGGCCGTTAACAGCGATCGCCTAGGATAATGCGTTTCGCACGCTTCAACTGGTATCGTCATCATGGCGCTCATCGGTCCGATGGTGGTGGTCGCCGAGAGCTCGGCCGCTGATCTCATCGATGTGCTCGCCGCCGCCGGCGCATTCCCCGTCGTCGAAACTCCCTGGTCGCATGCGCCGGCTGCAATTGTCGAGATCCAGCCGGTTGCGCTTGCCATCGCCGATCCGGACGGAAAGCCCTCGGCCCGGCATACCCGGGCGGTTGCGCAATGCATCGAAGCACGCGGCGGTCCGATCATGCCGGTCGTCGCGCTCGTCGAAAGAGACGGCAAATCTGCGTTTCCGGGTGCACTGCCGATTACCCTCGATGATTCGACGGAGCGGCTCGTTGCACGGCTGCGCTCGGCACTGCGCATCCGCACCATGCATGCAACGGTATTGCGCCGCGCCCGCGCGATCGACCCAACCCGGCAGATAACCGTTCCGGCCAATCTGCTTGCCGATGCGACCGTGCTGTGCGTCGGCCGGGGTGCCTCTTACCCCGCGCTTTCAGTGGCAATTGGCGAGCGCGTAGGCCTCATTGGCGCCTTCAGCGTCGAGACTGGCGCGCGTTATCTCAACGTTCGCGATATCGACGGGGTGGTCATCGGCGACGGATTGGGCGCGCGTTCCGTCGATGCGTTCCTTACGCTGCTCGCCGAGGACGCGCGCTTTCGCGACCTGCCGGTCGCAGTACTCAACAATAGCGCCTGCGACGACGAGAGATTGCCGAATTTGATCCGGGTCGAAGGCGACCACGCGCAGCTGGTCGAGCGCATCCTCGCGTTCGTTCGCATGCAGGCGTTCGAGAACCACCTCAAGCGCATGCTCAAATCGCTCGACAGCTCAGGCGGGATCGATCCCCATACCGGGCTGCTGCAGGTTTCCGCCTTCTGGCGCGATCTCGGGCGCGCCGTCGAGGAGGCCGGCGAGGCCGGCTCCGCGCTTTCGGTTGCACGCTTCTCGCTCGAGGGCGTGGGCGAAGAGCGCGCCCATATCGATGCTGCTCGCTTGTTCAGCCGGCTGGTGCGCAACGTTGATTTTGCCTGCCGGGAGCAAGACGGCTCCATTCTCGCCGCCTTCACCGGGACCGATCTGCGCAGTGCGCATCTTGTTGCCCGCCGGATCGCAAGCGTGCTGCGGCAAACCATGATCTCGCCCGGCCACGACCGCCACGCCATCAGGCCCACGATCACGCTGGCAAGTCTCAAGCCGACCGACAATATGAGCTCGCTGGTCGCCCGCGTCGGCGCCTATCCCAAGATCGCTGCCGCGCATTGACAGGCGGCTTGCCCGGGATTCGGTTTCCGATTTCAAATCGATGCAATCCGGTCTACTCTCCCGCCGTACCGAGCAGGAGCCGGCCATGACGCTTGCCATCGATATGGTTTCCGACGTCGTCTGTCCCTGGTGCTACATCGGCAAGCACAGGCTGGAAAAGGCAATTGCGCTGCGGCCCGACGTTGCGACCGAGGTGCGTTTTCGTCCCTATTTTCTCAATCCGTGGGTGCCGCGCGAAGGAATGAGCCGGGACGAATATCTCACCAGCAAATTCGGCTCGCCGGAGCGCTATCGCACCATCGCTCAACGTGTCGCCGGGGCAGCCGCGGGCGAGGGACTGCGCTATGCACCCGATAAGATCGTTCGGCAGCCCAATACGCTCGATTGCCATCGGCTGATCTTATGGGCCGCAGAGGTCGGCAACGCCGCCAGAATGAAACAGCGGCTGATGGAGCTCTATTTCGCCGAGGGCGCAGATCTATCCGATCGCGATGTCCTCTCGGAGGCGGCTGCCAGCTGCGGACTCGATGCCGAAGGCGTGCGCGACCGGCTTGCTGGCAATGCAGACATCGCGCGGATCGAGCAGGAGGCCAACTCCGCCAAGGAGGCAGGCATCGACGGCGTACCCTGCTTCATCCTCGGCGGCGCGATCTCCGTGCAGGGCGCGCAGTCGCCGGAGCATCTGGCGCAGGCAATCGATCACGCCGTGCGGGAATACGCCAAGCGCGAAGCCGCCGAATAAGCCGATCCCTTCAGGCCGCCTTGGCTGGTTGGGCGAGCGCCACCAGGTTGCGCAGGATCGCCAAAGTCCCGCGCAGGCGCGGCTCGGGCTCCTCCCAATCGTCGAAGAACACGACCTTCATGTCGGGCCGCACCCGTGCGGCGCCGCCCTGATCGCGAATGAAGGCCACCAGGCGATCGGGATTGGCAAAGGTACTATCGCGGAACGAGATCACCGCGCCTTTGGGACCGGCCTCGATCCGTTCGACGTTGGCCTGCCGGCAGAGCGCCTTGATGCCGACGATCTGCAGAAGGTGCTGGACTTCTGCCGGAAGCGGCCCGAAACGATCGACCAGCTCGGCCCCGAATGCTTCGATCTCGCGTTCATCATCGATCTCGGCGAGCCGCCGGTAGAGCGAGAGCCGCACGGGGAGGTCGGCGACATAGTCGTCGGGGATCATGACCGGGGCGCCGATGGTGATCTGCGGCGACCACTTGTCGGAGACAGGCGCAGCAATGCCGGCCTTGAGGCTTGCAACCGCCTCCTCCAGCATCTGCTGGTAGAGCTCGAAGCCCACTTCCTTGATGTGGCCTGACTGCTCCTCGCCCAGGAGATTTCCGGCGCCGCGGATGTCGAGATCGTGGGAGGCAAGCGAAAATCCTGCTCCCAGCGTGTCAAGCGATTGCAGCACCTGGAGCCGCCGCTCGGCCTGCGCCGTGATCTTGCGCATCTGCGGCAGCGTGAACAGCGAATAGGCCCGCAGCTTCGAGCGTCCGACCCGTCCGCGCAGCTGATAGAGCTGGGAGAGCCCGAAACGGTCGGCACGGTGAACGATGAGCGTGTTCGCGTTCGGGATGTCGAGACCGGATTCGATGATCGTGGTCGACAGCAGCAGATCGTATTTGCCGTCGTAGAAGGCGGACATGATGTCGTCGAGCACGGTCGAGGGCATCTGCCCGTGCGCGACCGCAACGCGCAGCTCCGGCACGTCCTTGTCCAAAAACTCCTTGACGCCCGCGAGATCCTCGATGCGCGGGCAGACGTAAAAAGCCTGTCCGCCGCGATAGCGCTCGCGCAACAGCGCCTCCCGCACGATCAGGGGGTCGAACGGGGAAACGAACGTGCGCACCGCCAGCCGGTCGATCGGCGGCGAGGCGATGAGCGAAAGCTCCCGCACGCCCGAGAGCGCGAGCTGCAACGTGCGCGGGATCGGCGTCGCCGTGAGGGTGAGCACATGGACCTCGGCGCGGATCTGCTTGAGCCGTTCCTTGTGCGCGACGCCGAAATGCTGCTCCTCGTCGATGATGAGAAGGCCGAGGTCGCGGAACTTGATGGATTTGCTCAGCAGCGCGTGCGTGCCCACGACAATGTCGATGTCGCCGCCGGCGACCCCTTGCTTCACCCGTGCAAGCTCCTTGCCCGAGACCAGGCGCGAGGCATGGCCGATCTTCACGGGAAAGCCGCGAAAACGCTGCATAAAGGTGCTCGTGTGCTGTCGGGCAAGCAGCGTCGTCGGCACCACGAGCGCGACCTGCTTGCCCTGCATGGCGGTGACGAAGGCGGCGCGCAGCGCGACCTCGGTTTTCCCGAACCCGACGTCTCCGCAGATCAGACGGTCCATCGGCCGGCCGGATGCGAGCTCGGCAACGACGACATCGATGGCAGCCTGCTGGTCGTCGGTTTCCTCGTAGGGAAAGCCGGCGCAGAATTCGTCATAGGGGCCGGGCTCGACGGTGAGGCGGGCCGCCTCGCGTAATTGCCGCTCCGCCGCGATCTTGATCAGCTCGCCGGCGATCTCGCGAAGGCGGTTCTTCATGCGCGCCTTGCGCGCCTGCCAGGCACCGCCGCCAAGCCGATCGAGGTCGACCTCGGTCTCTTCCGAGCCGTAGCGCGAGAGCAGCTCGATGTTCTCTACCGGCAGAAACAGCCTGTCCCCCCCGGCATAGTGCAACTCGAGGCAATCATGCGGCGCACCGGCGGCCTCGATCGCGCGCAGCTGCACGAAGCGGCCGATGCCGTGATCGACGTGAACAACGAGATCCCCGGCGGACAGGCTCGTCGCCTCGGCAATGAAGTTCTCGGCGCGGCGCGTAGTCCGACGCGGCCGCACCAGACGGTCGCCCAGGATATCCTGCTCGCTGATGACTGCGGCGTCGGCGGTCTCGAAGCCGCTTTCGAGCCCGAGCACGGCGAGCGCGACTTGCGATTTGGGCAGGCGCGCGGCGTCCTGCCAGGAAGCAACGGGCGAAAGGTTGGCGAGCCCGTGATCGCCAAGCACGTGCGACATGCGCTCGCGCGAGCCTTCGCTCCATAGCGCGACGATCACGCGCTTGCCCGCCGCCTGCAGCGTGGCGACGTGACTCGTCACCGCTGCGAACACGTTGCCGCCGGGCTGCGCGCGCTCGGCGGCAAAGTTGCGGCCCTGCCGGGCAGCGATGTCGATCGCCTGACCCTGCCCCGCGGGCAACGAAAATGGCGTAAGCCGTGCAAGCGGGGAATGCTCGAGCCGTTCGCGCCACGCGGCCTCCGCCAGATAGAGCGCTCCGGGCGGCAGCGGCTTGTACGGGGGCCCCGAGCCGCGCTGCGCGAGCGCCTGCTGGCGGGCGTCGTAATAATCCTTGATCTGCGCCAGGCGCTCGTGCGCCGCATCCTCCACAAGCGGCTCCAACGCGATGGGCGAGCCGGGCACGTAATCGAACAGCGTCTCGAGCCGCTGATGGAAAAGCGGGAGCCAATGCTCCATCCCGGGATGGCGGCGACCCTCGCTGACGGCATGGTAGAGCAGATCATCGGGGGCAGGCGCTCCGAACGCCTCCACATAGCCTAGCCGAAAGCGCTTGATCGTTTCCGTGGTGAGCTGAAACTCCGCGACCGGAACGAGATCGAGGCGTCGCAGCTGTCCGGTGGTACGCTGGCTTTCCGGGTCGAAGCTGCGGATCGTTTCCAGCGCGTCCCCGAAGAAATCGAGCCGCACAGGCTCGATGCTGCCGGGAGCATAGAGGTCAATGATGCCGCCGCGCACGGCGTAGTCTCCCGCCTCGCGCACGGTCGATGCGCGCACGAATCCATTAAGCTCGAGCCAGCCGGTGATGCGTTCCATGGCGAGCACGTTGCCAGGCGCAACGGAGAGCGACTGGCGCGCGACGAATTCGCGTTCCGGCACGCGCTGAAGCGCGGCGTTTATGCTGGTGAGGAGAACCGACGGCCGATCGTGGCCCTTGACATGGGCCAGGCGCGAAAGGACGGCCATGCGCTGGGCGACGAAGCCCGCGTGCGGCGACACCCGATCATAGGGCAGGCAATCCCAGGCGGGGTATTCGAGGACCGCGAGATCCGGCGCGAAGAACTCGAGTGCGCGGCGAAGCGCCGCCATTCTGGCGCCGTCGCGGCAGACGACAGCAAGGCTTATCGCAGGCGCGTCGAGACGTGCCGCGAGCGTGCGGGCAAGATCGGCAATCACCAGTCCTTGCGCGCCGTCGGCCACGCCGGTCAGGGCGAGCGGGCGGCCGGCAACGAGCGTACCGGCCAAATTGGGCGCGACGTTCATCGGGCGCCTTCACCCCGTCGATTGAAATCGCGCAGCCTGCGAAACAATGCGGTGTCGAAATCCGCCTTCACATCCGTCTCGCCGGTGACCCACCCAAGGATTTCGCGGTCCGGCACCTCCATCAGGTTCTCGAAATCGATGAGCTCGCCGGCCGTCAATTGCCCGATCGCGCTCTCCGCAAAGCGCCCCATGATCAGATCCATCTCCCGCATGCCGCGATGCCAGGCGCGGAACATGAGCCTGCGGCGACGGGCATCCAGTCCGTCGTTCGGGCGACCCGTCATCTCGATGCCTCTTTGCGCGAGCGAAAAACGCCGAATGCCCGGACGTGCCGGGCAGGTTATTCATATAGTGATTGCCGCTCCAGTCGCGAGAGAGCAACGGGGACGGCGCCCGGCTCCCGGGACGCTCCCACGCTATTGGGAGAAGGGAACCAACGAGCCTTCGATGCGCCCAGGTCTGCTCAATCCGTTGTTCGCTGCCGTCAGCACGCTGACGGGCATCGGGCCGAGGCTGGAAAAGCTCTACGCGCGCCTGCTCGATCGCAAGGACGGTGCCCGCGTCATCGATCTCCTGTTCCATCTGCCCAGTGGAGCAATCGACCGCCGCGCCCGACCGAAACTGCGCGACGTGGTGCTCGACACCGTGGTGACCGTTGCTGTCACCGTCGATCGTCATCGCCCACCGCCACCGCACCGGCCCAGGGCGCCTTATCAGGTTTACACCAGCGACGAGACCGGCGATCTCATTCTTACGTTTTTCAATGCGCGCAACGATTACCTGCAGAAGATCCTTCCTGTCGGTGAGCGGCGCTACGTGTCGGGCACCGTCGCGCTCTACGACGGGATGCGGCAGATGGTGCATCCCGACCGCATCGTCGCCGAGTCGGATCTCGCAAAATTGCCGCTGATCGAACCGGTCTATCCGCTGACCGAAGGACTGAGTCTCAATGCGCTCGGCAAGGCAGTCAATGCGGCACTCGCGCGGGTGCCCGACTTGCCGGAATGGCAGGACGCGAGCTGGGTCGCGCGCGAGCGATTCCCTTCATTTGTTGAGGCGCTCAACGCGCTGCACCATCCGGCACACCCCCATGACGTGTTGCCGGAGCAATTGTCATGGTCGCGCCTCGCTTACGACGAGTTCCTGGCGGGCCAGCTTGCGCTCGCTCTGGTGCGGGCGCATATCCGCCGCCCGGCCGGACGGGCCACCGTGGGTAGCGGGCAAGTTCGTAAAAAGCTCGCCGCGGCGCTGCCCTACTCGCTCACTCCTTCGCAGGCACACGCGGTCGCCGACATCACTGCCGACCTGGCCAGGCCCGAACGCATGCTGCGCCTGCTGCAAGGCGACGTGGGGTCGGGCAAAACCGTGGTCGCGCTGATCGCTGCCGCCGCCGTGATCGAGGGCGGCCGGCAAGCCGCGTTGATGGCGCCCACCGAGATTCTGGCTCGTCAGCATTTCAACACCATTGCGCCGCTCGCCGCCGCCGCGGGGGTCAGTGTCGCCATTCTGACCGGCCGCGAGCGTGGCCGCGAGCGCGCCGCCATTCTCGAGCAGATCGCTCTCGGCGATACCCACATGCTCGTTGGGACCCATGCCCTGTTTCAGGAAGAGGTGGAGTTTCGCGACCTCGCACTCGCAATTGTCGACGAGCAGCATCGCTTCGGCGTGCACCAGCGTCTTGCGCTTGCAAGGAAGGGCGAGGCCGTCGACGTGCTGGTGATGACCGCCACCCCTATTCCGCGCACGCTGGTGCTGACCTATTTCGGCGACATGGACGTCTCCGAGCTGCGCGAGAAGCCCGCCGGCCGGCGACCCATCGATACCCGGACCATCCCCCTCAACCGGATCGATGAGGTTGTGGAAGCAGTAGGCCGCGCGCTCGTCGCCGGCCATCGTGTCTACTGGGTATGCCCGCTGGTGGAGGAGTCCGAGAACGTCGATCTGGCGGCGGCGCAGAGCCGCTACCTGGAGCTGCAACAGCGCTTCGGGGCGATGGTCGACCTGATTCATGGTCGCCTGAAAGGGACCGAGAAGGATCTTGTCATGACGCGTTTCGCGGCCGGCGAAACGCGTCTCCTGGTCGCTACGACAGTCATCGAAGTCGGAGTCGATGTGCCGGAGGCAACAGTCATGGTGATCGAGCACGCCGAGCGCTTCGGGCTTGCGCAGCTGCATCAATTGCGCGGTCGCATCGGTCGCGGCACCGAGCCCTCGACCTGCCTCCTGCTCTACAAGCCGCCGTTGGGTGAGAACGCCAAGGCGCGCCTTGCCATCATGCGAGAAACCGAGGACGGCTTTCGCATCGCCGAGGAGGACCTCAAGCTGCGTGGAGAGGGGGATGTTCTTGGAACGAGGCAGTCGGGAATGCCCGGTTTCCGCGTTGCGCGCATCGAGGCGCACGCCAAGCTTGTCGGACCGGCACGCGACGACGCCGCTCTGCTGCTGGCGCGCGATCCGACGCTTGCTTCGGCGCGCGGACAGGCGCTGCGCCACCTGCTGTATTTGTTCGAACGCGATGACGCGGTGAGGCTGCTGCGCGCCGGCTGAAGCGGACCTGGTCTTAGAGCATCTCCCGCAAAAGTGGAAACCGGTTTTGCGAAAAAGGACATGCTCAAACAAAGAGTTAGAGCAGGATGACGATTCGAAGAAAAGTCATCCTGCTCTAACGACCCGCGGCACCCAGCGGATCCGGCCCGAACCGGTTGGGTCCGACGGTCCCTCGCATGCAGAACCACACAAGAAGCCAGATCCCGCCGATGAGCGGAATGAAGATGAGCAGGAACCACCAGCCGCTGCGGTCGAGATCATGCAGTCGCCGAATCGAGACGGCCAAGGTAGGCAAAAAAAGGACCAGCTCGGCAATGGCATTGACCGGCCGCATGTACGACTGCGAAAACAATGCGGCATCAATCACGACCGAGCCGATGCCCACCAGAATGCAGAACAGCGCCCAGTACCAGTATTGCGAGCGCACCGCTCGGCTGGAGAAGGTTACGTAATTCTGGAAGCCCGACTTGACCGCGTCGGCGAAATTCATTGATTGCCCTCCGTCCGTGCCGTGCGACGGCAGCATTTCGATTTGATGCTACTTCACTGGTGCGGTACGCGGAGCCGAAATGACACGCGCGGCGCGCGCGGTTTCGGCAAGCGCGGCGAGCTTCTGCGGGTCGGAACCGCCGGGCTGCACCATGCCGGCCGACATGATCAGCGTCATCGCCGCCTCCACCGAGAGGTCAAGATCGATGATGTCGCGGCGCGGCACATAGAAGAAGAAGCCGGTCGTCGGGTTGGGCGTGCACGGCATGAATGCCGCGACGTGCTCGCCGTCCGGCAGCCGAGAGGCGATATCGGCACTTGCGGGATTTGCCAGAAAGATCAGTGACCACATCCCGGGCGAAGGAAACTCCACCAGACCGACCCGCCGGAAGCTTGATCCGCCCTTCGCGAACAAGGTCTCGAAGATCTGCTTGAGGCTCTTATAAAGCGGCCGCACCACCGGCATTCGGTTGAGAATGTTCTCGCTCGCCTCCACCAGCTTGCGGCCGACCAGGTTGGCGGTGAGGAAGCCGAGCAGGGTCAATGTCACCAGCGCAACGATGAGGCCGGTGCCCGGAATGCGCAGCGGCAGATAGGTCTCCGGCCGATAGGTGATCGGAATGAACGGGCGCACCAGATCATCAACCCAGTTGATGAACCACCAGGTGAGCCCGACGGTGATGTAGAGCGGACCGACCAGAACGAGGCCGGTGAGGAAGTAATTGCGCAACCGGCTCACCATCCCATGGTGGGGCTTGTCCGGGTCATGCACCACCTCACCGGCTGCGATGCGCCGCGGTTGCTGCGGATTTGGATCAGGCTCGCTCATGTCAGCAAGGAAACAAGTTCACTCCACAGTGACCGACTTGGCAAGGTTGCGCGGCTGGTCCACATCGGTGCCCATCACGACCGCCGTATGATACGCGATGAGCTGGACCGGAATCGCGTAAACCAGCGGTGTCACTGTGGCCGGCATAGCCGGAAGCGTAAGCGTAGGCAATGCGTCTGCGCGCACTTCGTGCGCGCCCTGCGGGTCGGTGAGCAGGATGATCTTGCCGCGGCGCGCGGCGACCTCCTGCATATTGGAGAGGGTCTTCTCGAATATGCGATCGAACGGAGCGATGACGATCACAGGCATGTTCTCGTCAATGAGCGCGATGGGTCCGTGCTTGAGCTCGCCCGCGGCATAGCCCTCGGCATGGATATAGGAGATCTCCTTGAGCTTGAGCGCGCCTTCGAGCGCAAGCGGAAAGCTGGTGCCGCGGCCGAGATAGAGCACGTTGCGGCTTTTCGCGAGATCGACGGCGAGCCGCTCGATCTGCGCCTCGAGCGCAAGCGCTTCGGTCATCAG
>Ga0318528_10000404_pt1 | contig 13652 bp, 12 predicted proteins | sample GRESIP052b4f26_FD_202500 | JGI IMG/M metagenome (GOLD analysis project Ga0318528, IMG submission 202500) | Tropical soil microbial communities from Luquillo Experimental Forest, Puerto Rico - GRE.SIPMG.052b4f26 | ecosystem: Environmental > Terrestrial > Soil > Tropical forest > Bulk soil...
AGCGCGCCCGCGAGTCCTGCCAGTGGCGATTATTGCCGACAGTGATGCCGATCCGCCGCTCGGAGAGTTGCGTCACGACGGGACCGTTGCCGCCGCGAATAATTCGGCGGCCGGTGCGCTGGCCGATCCGGTTGAGCTTGCACCACTCAGCGAAGGTCAGAACCTTGTCGTCATCGAGTGAGTGTTGGAGCAAGTGCTTGGGATGCGCCATAGGCTGGCTCCCCTTCCAGGGTTGCCAGACTTTGGCGGGTGTCGCCTCCGTCCGAGCGGTTAAATCTAATTCGCACCCAGGTGTTGGATGCGTCCCCTATTCCTCGGGGATGTCGATCGCCTCACGAGTAGTGCGATCGACGTATACAACGCGGGGAGCTGAGCCTTCCGGCGTTGCCGCCATCACCTTGCGGTGCGCCTGCATGGCGCGAGTCGCTTTTACCATATTTACACCCGGCCGCGCCCGGCATCAAGACGCCGCCTGCGGCGCGTAAGGGACAACCTTGCGCTCGCCGCCCTCGACCAATGTGCGCACGTGGTCCTCCCACAGCGCCAGCGCGTTGCGCATCTGAGGCAGATACTTGGCCAGATTGTAGACGCCAGCGGAACCAGTGCGATGTCCGCTGTAGTGGTTCAGCAGCGCCTCGACGATGTGCGGCTCGATGTTGAGCGTCTCGTGCAGGCGGGTTGAGAACGTTCTCCTGATGTCATGCGGCGTCCAACCGGACACGCCGCTGCGCGCGACCAGCGCCTTCCAGTTCTTGTCCCAAGCAGCAAAACCTTTGTCTGAGTGGACGCCGAACAAGCAGTTACGCGACACCATTCGAGGCACCGAACGGATGATGTCGAGCGCCATCGGCATGAGCGGCCGTTCGTGCTCCTTCTTGTTTTTGCTGCGCGCGGCTGGAAGTACCCACTTCGGCTGCGGCCCATCAAGGTTAGGAAGCTCATCCCAAGTCATGCCGCCGACCTCTTGCCTGCGCGCGCCGAGCAGAATCAGCAGCCGGATGATGCGGCCATAGTCATCGTCTCCGCAGGCGCGCCAGATCGCGACCAGTTCCTCGTCGCTCAACACGCGCGAGCGCGGTTCGCTCCGGCTCGGCTGGGGCGTACCGATGACCGGGTTATGCTCGATGAGCCCCATGGTCATCGCCCACGAGAAAAACGTGTTGAGCGCCGCGCGGGCGCAGCCTTCCACACTGACACCGCGTTCCCGCTTGATGCGCGCCAAGTGGAAAGCGATGTCCTTGCGCGTCAGGCGGTCGATGGGCGTCGAGTGCAGCGGCCGAAACGTGTCGAGCAAATACCGTCGCACCTCGCGGTGGCTCTTCGGGCGGAGCCGAGTCTTGTCCTTCCGCTCTCGGTCGGTTTGCGGCGGCCGTCTCGTTTCGAGATATTCGTCGATCACGCTGCGCAGGCTGTAACGGTCCTTTTCGCGCCGGTCGCGGCGGTCGCTGGCTGGATCGCCGCCGAGGTCGGCAGTGGCCAGGGCCTTCTTCGCTGCCGCGCGCGCCTGCTCCGCGCTGAGCACGCCGCCGTCGCCGAGCTTGATGCGGGGCGACCGGCCAGCCTTCTTGTACTGTACGAGCCACGAAGCCCGGACCTTGCCGCCATCGTGGCTGCGCCGCAGCCGGTAACCAAAGCGAGGCAAATCCTCGCAAAACCAGATGCGGTCGTTCTCGCCGGGTGCTAGCGTAAGGGTAGTGATGGTCTTAGCGGTGAGCTTCATGTCGAGTCTCGGGAAGCGCCGGGGAAGCCAGAGAGCGCTTCCCCGTGGCCGTTGGCGGCACCGTTGCATAGCATCACATAGGCAGGAAAGGCCCGAAAAACAAGCACTCAGCCGCTTCCCGGCAGCGGCTGGCCGTTCGGACCTACCAAAGTAACCATAGCATCATGGCCATTGCCGGGGATGGCGGGTCGGGGCAGGGCGTTAAAAAAGACGGGGCGTCAACATGTCTGTGATCTTGTCCTTGTTGGGGATCGTGCTTGCCGCGGTGGGCATTGCCGCGATCGGATTCGGCATTCCAATCAACGAGTTCACCCTCGGCACCACGCTCATCGTTGCGGGCGTCAGCGCGTTGACCGGGGGTTTGATCCTCATCGGCCTTGCGGCTGTGGTGGCGGAGCTCGGCCGCCTCGCCGAGGCGGTGCGCACGCGGATTGCCGTTCGACCTGGGGCCCGGCCGGCCGAGGCGCCGGCGGTGGTGGAGCCCGCCGCTTCCAGCACGGCCGTCCCCCCGCCGCCCATGGTCGCGGTCGGTGCTCGTTCGCCTCAAACAGCCTCGCGGCGACCGAGGGCGGAAGCGCCGGTGAGCGAGGCTCGTCCGCACGAGCCGGCGGCAGAACTCCCGGAGGTTGACGTCGCGGCTCCGGCAGTCGAGCGGTTGCGCGCGAGCACCCCGCGAGCGGAGCGATCCACCGCCGAGCCTTCCATCTTGGCGCACGACGAGGAGGTTCCACTCTCCCCCAACAGCGCGGCGCCTCTGCAGACGCGCTCTCCCGGTCTCGAGGCTGCGCCACCCGAGCCGAAGATCTCGGCGGACGATCGTGCCGGCGGTGCCGCGGTCGAGGCCTTGAAAGCGTCACGCCTCGATTTTCTGTTCCGATCGAAGCCGACGCGTCCCGCATCCCAGCGCGAGAATTTCGATGCGGTGTGGCCCACGGATGCCCATGCTGCCAAGCGTGCCGAGTCCGAGCCTGCGCCGGCCGTCGAAGCGGATCAACGCCAGGCGGACCAAGCTGCATCCGTGCAAGATCGTCGGCCGGAGCCCGCGCCGCTCGACGAGCCACGCGGCGCAGCCACGATCCTCAAATCCGGTGTCGTCGACGGCATGGCCTATACGCTTTACACGGACGGATCGATCGAGGCCAAGCTACCGGACGGGACGGTCAGGTTCGGCTCGATCGCCGAACTGCGCGCGCATATCGAGCGCAACTCGTAGGCCCACGACGAGTTTGAGATAGCGCTGAGTGCCATGCTGCCGGCGAGGTGGTCGTGCTCGCGCGCGAGCCGCTTTTCCCCTCGTCGTCAATCCCAACGTGATTGTCCTTCAAGCTTTGCGGAAATGATTTGACCGCAGTCGGCTGAGTCGGCGCCGACTACGGACAACGCAGGCCTGCCCAACGTGTGATGATCATGGCCGCGGCGGTCGCGGCGTGATCGCTTGTGCGCGGCCACCGCCTGCTTGCCAGCCGGAAGACTGGGACGGTGAAAACTGTCGCCCGCGAGGATTTGTTCTGTATCGCCCAGAAGACGCCAACAATTGCGAAGGATTATCTCGGCACAGCAATGGAAACACTTCTTGCCTTCCCCAGAGTGCAATAATAGAAATACAGACGAGTCACGATTTCGACGCTGTTTGATGCGTTGGGCCCGCGGCTGACGCGCACCAGAGGCGCCCAAGACGCAGAAGTGCGGCTTCCACTGCACAGCCTTAAGATCAAAACGTGGCAGGATTAGCAGTCGATGGGCGAGAATGCTTCAGGTGGAACATTCATCGAGCTGACAGCGTCGATCGTCTCGGCCTATGTCAGCAACAATTCGGTCCCCACCGCGGATTTACCCGCGCTGATCGGCCAAGTGCACGCCGCATTGACGCGGGTCTCGAGCGGGCACGGCGATGCGCCGAGCGAGCCGCCGAAACCTGCCGTCTCGGTCAAGAAGTCGATCACGCCGGACTACATCGTCTGCCTCGAGGACGGAAAGAAGTTCAAATCACTCAAGCGTCATTTGCGCACGCAATACAACATGACGCCGGAGCAGTACCGCGAGAAATGGGGATTGGCGGCCGACTATCCGATGGTGGCGCCGAACTATGCGGCGGCCCGTTCGCACCTGGCCAAGCAAATGGGGCTCGGCCAGCAGCGGCGGCGGCGCAGATAGGCCCTCAAAGCGGCATCGGATCCCGCTCGATCGGATCGGTCCATCGAGTTCCACAAAATGGAAGGCCCCGGGGAGGTTGTCGCCGGGGCCTAGCAGCCTCTTTCGTTCCTTGGGGGGTTCGATAGAGGCCACCGGATGATGACAGGCAAATGCCGAGCCAGTTCCAGCCCACCAAAAAATCTCGCCATTGGAGGTGGCCGGGGGGAGAGGCGGCCTTTAGGGCACTGCTGCCAGCGCCGCCCGCGCGTCCGCGCGAATGCGCTCGACCATGGAACGGAACCCGTTCGATCGCTGCGGGGTCAGGTGCTCGCGTAGCCCCAGACGCTCGAACACCGCGATCGCGTCGGTCGATAGAATGTCGCGGGCCCGCTGGCCGGAAAACATTGCAAACAAGATGGCAATAAGTCCGCGCACGATATGGGCGTCGCTGTCGCCGCAGAAGGTGAGCAGGGGCCCGCCTTGGCCGTCCGGATGCACGGTGGTCGCGAGCCAGACCTGGCTGGCGCAGCCCTGCACCTTGTTCGCGTCGGTACGGTCGCGCTCGGACAGCGGGCTCAAACCGCGGCCGAGCTCGATGACATAGCGGTAGCGGTCGTCCCACTCCTCGAGCAGCGAAAAGTTGTCGACGATCTCGTCGAGCGTCGTCAGGGTGTCCGGTGAGGCCGCGGTCATGGTTCCGCACATATCCGGATATATGGGAGCGATTGTATAGTCGGGCGAACGCCCCGTCGAAAAAGATTAGCGCGGCGGCCGCCCGCTATTCGCGCGGCGCCCGCCGGATCTGGGCCTAAACCGGCCGCCACGCAGCACCCGAGTTCCGAAAACTGCTCTCAAGCGGCCGTCGTTGCTATGCCCTTGCGTCACTGGGCGGAATGCCAAGCCGGCGCTAAATCAGCCGACGAAAGCGTGTGCTGCGAGGGCCGCGCGGTGGGCAGCGGGACCGTTTTGCCGGCCGCGGCATTCACCGGCGCGCCACTGTCGTGGGAGCCAAAGCGTTCATTGAGGTATTCGTAGATCATCTTGGCGCCGGCCTGCGCCCGTTGTCCGATCGCGACCGCCGCTTGCGATCCGACGGTGCAGGCGTCGGGCTGGCGTTCGCAGAACGACCGCATGTCGGTGACCGTGGCCTTCGCCGCCCACATGGCGTCGACGGCGCTCACATTGAGTTTCGGCGTGGGCTGCGATCCGCCGCTCGGCAGCAATGCCAGAATGACGGTCAGCCAAAACGCCATCCGCAAAAGCAATCGCATGACCTGCCTTTAGAGTTCCCGGCTATGGTTCACCGCATTGGAGCTTACTCTAACAGCAAGGCTTGAAACGCTGGTTCTCTGCGCTGCGCGCTTTTTGTCTATATTCGAGGTGAATCAGCCGCGTTTTTTCGCCAATTTCGAACAATCCGTATTTGACTAAAATTTGCAGCACTCGCTGCCGCGGGGCCATTTGCGGCACAAATGCGCCTGCGCATGACACCCGACGTCCGCTCGAGCGCGAAGGCGCGACGGGGTTCGGCAACCGACCGTTCACCATTCCGCATGAATGCGCCGGCAAAATCCCGGCGAAGTGAGACGTAAACAGGCGCGTGCGCCACCCCCGTTGCGGCTTTAGCGTTCGCTTAAGCGGCCTCTGACACGATCCTCGTAGGCAATAAGGGGAGCGCGTCCCAAATCATCGGGCGTGCACGGGGAACGTGGGTCGGATCCGAGATCACATCGGAAAGTCGGCGCGCCCGTCGGTGCGTCGAGGAAAAAACGCGTCGGTCGACCGCGCGATGCACCTATTCCGGGCGCTGGGCTGGAGTCCGCGAGATGCGCTAGGCGTCGTGCTCGGCGGCTTCGTCGCGTTGGCGATCCTGATCAACGTGCTGTTCCTGCAGTCGGGCTCGCACCCGGCGCCCATGTTCAAAGGCGCGCTCGGCCCGGTGAAACCAGTCGTGGTGACGGAGAGCACGTCGGTCCCGCGTCCGCGTCCGCTCGAGCCGGCGGCTCTGCCGGCGCCGACCAAGGTCGCCGCGCCGTCCGCGTCCCGTTCGCCCGGGGAGATCATCAACGATATCCAGCGCGAACTGGCGCGCCGCGGCTACTACGATGGCGTCATCGACGGCCTTTATGGCCCGAAGACCGATGCTGCGATCCGAGACTTCGAGCAGGCCGCCGGCCTCAAGCCGAGCACCGAGCCGAACGAGGCGCTGCTGCAGGCCATCATGCGATCGCCCGCCAAGCTGGCGAAGGGGGCCACTGGAGCTACAGCCGCAGTGCGTGCGACGCCGGTTCGCAACGATAGCGTCATCGAGCGGCCGGCGGCTTCCAAACGCGTGATCGCGCTGCAGCGGGCGCTCGCCGAATACGGCTACGGCCAGATCAAGCCGAGCGGAGTCGTCGATGCCGACACTCAGGCCGCGATCGAGAAATTCGAGCGCGAGCGCAAGCTGCCGATCACGGGCCAAGCCTCCGACCGCGTCGTGCGCGAGCTGGCGGCGATGACCGGCCGACCGTTGGAATAAGATTTCATCGCGCATGGGCGCGCGATTTCGTAATCATCGAGGACGATGCAAGGCAAAAGCTCTCGTCGCGGCCGCGCGGGTGGTGAATACTGGACGCCTTGCGTCGGCGGGCACGACGAACGAGACGTTGGAATGCGCCTGAAATCCGCAGTCTGGGTCGCAGCCTATATCCGCCGCTGCCACATCGAAGGAGCCTTTGCGGCCGTGCGGCGGCGTGGAGCGGAGGAGGCCGGGGCTATTTTCGTCAAGCTCAATCGGCTCGACGGCACCGCGGAGCTGTTCGGGCCGGCACCGCAGAGCGTCTTCGACGACGCGCGGCCAGCGGAGCGCGTGTTCAGCCGGTGCCTTGGCGAAGCGCCCGCGCCGGAGGCCAAGATCGAGGAACGTCTGGCGCGGGAACTACGTTTCGACCCCGACGCGTGGATCCTCGAGGTCGAGGACCGCGCCGGGCGTCACTTTCTCGATCAGATCGCCGCCTGAGCCGCGCGGGCCTGGCTCGTGCCGAACCGGCTCGGTCTCGGCCCGCTCGTCCTCGCGCCAGATGGCAATCAGCCGATGCGCCGCGCCCGTGCTGATCTCGTCGTAGAGATCGGCGAGTTCACAGATGCGGTCGACCGGCTGCCCGACCCAGGAACTCCAGAACAGCAGCAGGCGCTGCAATACCTCGGCCGGCAGCCCCATGGCCTTGGCGGCCACCACGACCGGCTCGCCGAGCTCGTCGTTGACGATCCGGCGCGCTTGAGCCCGCGGGCACGCGAGCATGCGTTCGAGCTCCCCTATGAGCGTCTCGGCATTGTGCTCCAGCGCGGCCGCTTCCAGGCGCCAGACATCGGTGCGTTGCATGGCGAGGAGAGGCTGCGGTGAGATGAGCGGTGCGTAGTCGAGATTGATCAGGATCAGTCGGCGCTCGGGCGCTTTTGCCGCGTAGAACAGCTCCGCCAGCTCGCGAGCCTCGGCGACATTGATAGGGCCAGCGGCTCGCACGGTTTGCGCAGCGCTGCCAGGTCGTGTCGCGGCAGTCTCGGCATGAGCGCCGGCGCGTGCCTCGGCGGCCGCCTCGAGCTCGGCAGGGCACGGCGAATGCTCGAGGATCGGACCGGCGACTTCGATGACATCGCGCGCCAAACGCTCGAGCACGGGCTTGGGAGCCGATGGGTAGGATGCAAGCCGCGCGGCAAGCGCCGCCCGTTCCGAAATTTCGGTCGCATCGATGAGCCGCAACGCCAGTTCGGTGTAATAGTGTTCGTCTTCCGGCGTGTGGATCGGCCGCTGCAGGTAGAGATCGGTGAGTACTCGCAACAGGGTCGCGCACATGTCGACCCCATTTCCCTCAGTGAGATCGAACAGGCCCTCGAGCCCAGCGAATGCCGCGAGAGCCTTCATTATGGTCACTGCGCCTTTGCTGCAACACTTTGAATTTGAAATAGCTTAGGGGCCCGGCGTTAGCAGACCGTTAACCTTGCGCGCCTCAAATCGCGCAGGAGCCGCGTCGCGGCGTCCAACCGTCAGGGGACGGGGGGCAACGACATGGGTACGGTGATCAATTTTCAGGCAGCGCGGCGCAGCGCGCGGGGGCCAAGGTCGATCGCGGACAAGTCCGAATCAGCGGCCGTCATCATCCTTCCGGTCATCCGCATCGAACGATACGCCGAGACGCCGACGGGGGACCTCGAGCCCGAAGCGAGCACTCCACGTCGCCGTCGTCGCCGTCGTGCGAGCCGTTCGTAAGGCCCGCAGGCGAGCGAGCGCTACACGCTTCACTGCGGGCGGCACCGCGCCGCCGCGAGCGCACTCCGCACCGCCGGAATCCATCCCGCTTCGGGCGCGAGCGCCCTGATCACGATGAGGCCGGTGGTCGTCGGAGAGGCCACGATCAATCGATCCGCGGCGGTGATCTCTTCGTTCTCCGGCAATTCCGCGCGCTGGGCCGCGGTCATGAGATCAAGCTCGATCACCCGCCGCCCGGCCGCCCGATCGTTGATGGCGTAGTAGGCGACGTCGGAGCGGGTATAGAACGATACCGACGTATACGCCTGGCTGATCGGCACGGAGAATTTCAACGGGCCGCGCGACAGATCGTAGCGGCACACGGATACCTGGAACGCCGGGTCCATGAACGGCATGACTGCCTTCTCCGGCGTCGGACTAGGAACGGGAGTGACGGCGTTGACTGGAGCGATCGCGGACACGCGCGCATAGGCATCCTGAGTTGCCATGCGGGGGAGCAGCAGGACCGTCGCCAGGTGCACGATGCCCGCAAGCAAGAGCGCGCCCAAGAGCCATAGCGCCAAGCGGGTCACAGGCAAGCCCTCTTGCTGATCGTGGGCATCGGCGCCTCCGATCCCGTGCGCGCCGCCATGCCGATCGGAGTATCGTAGAGCCGCAGAACCAGCAGATACTTCTCCACGCCGCCGGTTGGGAGCCAATTGCCTGGCCGCGCGCGTGGGCCCACCATGATGTCGAAGCTGCCGTCCGCGTTGCGGATGATTTCCTGGCTGGTGAAGCCTTGCCGCTGCGCCGAATTGGCCACGAGTCGACCTTCGGGGTCGTACAAGGTGATGGTCCAAAAGCGCGCTTGTGGAGTGGTCCCGCTCAACAGCACGTCGCAGCGGCCGTCCAGCGGTTGGCCGGCGTCGTCGGCGCTCGCATAGAACGCGACCCCGTCGCCCGAACCGACCGGCAGTTCGCCGGTGCGCGCGACCATCGCGCGCGCATAGGGGTCGATCCCGGACGTGCCGTTCTTCGGCCATCCGGTCCACGACCCGATGGTAACGCCGCCATAGGCGCTGCCCCGCGTCAACGCGATCCAGGTCGCGCCAAGCCCGATCGCTGCCGCGATCACGAGCGCAAACACGGTTCCGAAGAGCAAACGCACGTTTGGTCCGATAGGGTGACTGTCAGAGCGACGGGTGTAGCAAAAGTCGCCTTCCGGCCTCAATCGCCGCGGGTCTGACCCGGCGGTCGGTCAGACGCGGATGCGACAGTCCCTTGAGGCCGCGCTGTCGTGTTGTCCGAGGATTTGGTCGGCTCGCCGCGGGCTGCGAGCGCGCGCGTGGCATCGTCCATGAGGCGCTCGACGCGGACCAGCGCGTCGGCCCCGCGCTTGGTGAGAACCGAGTTCGGGCGGCTGGCCGGTGCGGGTGCGTCGGACTCCTTATCCTTCTTGTTCTCGGCGACGACCGGGCGGGCCGATGGCGCTTGCGGGCCGAGGCCCGGGATGGGTTTGAGTTCGATCCCTTGGTGGGCGTAGGCCATGATCTCGTGCCAAGTCATTGCCGGAAGCGAGCCGCCGGTCATCTGATGCATGACCGTGTAGTCGTCATTGCCGAACCAGACGCCGCAGACCATGTTGCCGGTGAAGGCCACGAACCAGGCGTCGCGGTAGGCGTTGGTGGTGCCGGTCTTGCCCGCGGCCTTGATGCCGTCCAGAATCGCGCGTCGGCCGGTGCCTTCCTCCACCACCTTGTTCATCATCATGTTCATATCCATGGCGACCTGCGGCGTGATCACCTGCACCGGTTTCTTGCCGTCGCGGTCCCAGCGCCAGATCAACTCGCCGGCGCCGCTGCGCACTTCGAGCACCGCGTGCGGCGTCATCGCTTTCCCCAGATTGGGGAACATGGTGTAGCCGCCGGTGTGATCGAGCACCGTCACCTCGTCGGCGCCGATCGGCATCGAGGGCGTGTCGGGAAGCGGCGTGCGGATGCCGGCCTTGCGTGCGGTTTCCCTGATCTTGGCGCGGCCGATCTTCGGGTTGCCGTTGCCGAGCGCGATCGAGAGCTTCACCGGGATGACGTTGATGGAGCGGGTGATCGCCTGCGTGAGCGTCATCGAGCCGGCATGGCCGCCGCCGTAGTTTTTCGGACACCAATTGCCGATGCAGACCGGAGAGTCCACCACGATCGAGGTGGGCTTGAATCCGTTCATGAGCGCGGTCGCATACACATACGGCTTGAACGAGGAACCGGGTTGGCGCATCGCGTCGGTCGCGCGGTTGAACTGGCTCTCGCTATAGTCGCGGCCGCCGACCATGGCGCGCACCGCGCCGTCGATGTCCATCAGCACCGCGGCGCCCTGCTTGGCCTTATATTCGCGACCGTACTGCCGCAGTGAGTTTTCGATCGCTTGTTCGGAGTGCTTCTGCAAGTCGACGTCAAGCGCGAGGCGTACCACGAAGACGCGCTCGTGCACCGATTTGGGCAAGGTATCGGCCAGCTTCTTCATCTCGTCGAAGGCCCAGTCGAGATAATAATTGGGCGAGCGCTCATCGCGCCGATCGACCGCGGTGGCGGGATTGCGGCGGGCGCCGAACACCTGGCCCTCGGTCATGAATCCGGCCTCGACCAGGTTGTCGAGGACGACGTTGGCGCGCGCGCGCGCCGCCGGCAGATTGATATGCGGTGCGAATCTCGACGGTGCCTTGAACAGGCCGGCGAGCATTGCTGCTTCGGCGAGGTTCACGTCGCGCGCGGACTTGTTGAAATAAAACTGTGCCGCCGCATCGACGCCGAAGGTGCCGCCGCCGAGATAGGCGCGGTCGAGATAGAGCTTGAGGATCTCGTTCTTGGGCAGCCGTACCTCGAGCCACAGCGCGAGGAATGCTTCTTTGACTTTGCGCTCGATGGTGCGCTCGTTCGACAGGAACAGGTTCTTGGCCAACTGCTGGCTGATCGAGGAGCCACCCTGCACCACGCCGCCGGCGCGCGCGTTCGTGAGCATCGCGCGGAACAAGCCGGGAATGTCGATGCCGAAATGCTCGTAGAAGCGGCGGTCCTCGGTGGCGAGCGTCGCCTTGATCAGATGGTCGGGGAACTGGTCGAGCGGGATTGCGTCATTGTGCCGGATGCCACGCGAGCCGACTTCATTGCCGTAGCGGTCGAGGAAGGTGACCGCGAGCTCGGACTTCTTCAGCCAATCGTCGTCGGAGGTTTCCCGGAAGGCGGGGATCGCGAGCGCCAGCAGGACCAACAAGCCGCCGCCGCCCAAGGTGAGACCCTCCGACAGCGGTTCGACGAAACACCAGCGCCGCCACCCAGCGACATGGAAGCGGTCCATCAGCACGGTGAAGCGCTCGTAAAGCTCGCGCCCCCAGGTCTTGGCCTGGTACATCCCAAAGTCGATGCGCGCATCGAGATCGAGCAGGAAGCGCCGCAGCCTCGTCTTCCAGTTCACCCAGTTGTCGCCTTGGAAGGGGTTGCGCAAAGGGAATTCCCTCAGGGCCGAAGCGTCTCGCCGGCAGGACGCAGCCGCCCAGCCGTTATCGCCACTCTTAACCGATCCAGGGGTTCCAAACTATGGCGAGATGGTCAAAAGATGAACGCAACCACTTAAGCCATGCCGGTGTGGACGCCGATCCGTGCGCCGGCGCGGCGAGCCCGCACGAGGCACTTGCGCATGAGCGCTGACGACACTCCCTTTTGGCGCCGTAAGTCGTTGGCGGAAATGACTAATTCCGAATGGGAGAGCCTGTGCGACGGCTGCGGGCGGTGTTGCCTGGTCAAGCTCGAGGACGCCGATGACGCCTCGCGAACCTATTTTACCGACGTCGGCTGCCGACTGCTCGACAGCGACACGTGCCGTTGCCGCGACTATCCCAACCGAACCGCGAAGGTGAAGGATTGCGTTCGGCTAACCCCCAGAAATATAAACCGAATCGTGTGGTTGCCGCCGAGCTGCGCCTATCGCCTTTTGGCCGAGGGACGCGACCTCTACTGGTGGCACCCACTCGTTTCGGGCGACCCCGAGACCGTGCACCAGGCGGGGATATCGGTGCGCGGACGCGTCGGCGCGAGCGAGGACGAGGTCGCGGACGACGATCTCGAGGGCCGCATCGTGAGCTGGCCGACGCGCATGCCGAAGGCCGCGCGGAAGCCGCCCCCGCGCCGATGAATCGCCGACAGGCTCTCTCGTGTTGATCCCTCGCATGCGCCCGCGCACAAGCGTGGCGACGAAGCGCGTGCGCGATCGAGATCGGCCATTTTCGCCGCGCGTCACACCGACATCGCACGCCATGCCTTTCCCGCCGCGGCGCGGCCGCCCCATGGTCGTCGCGCAATCTTGGCGATCATGCCGCCCATGTCCTCTTGGTCAGCGACGTCGCAGCGCGTCGCGCCGGTGATCGCCGGCAATTGCGCGCCGCCCCAGCGCTGCGACCAACTGCAGCATCCGCGCGTCGGTGCATGGCGCCTGCGCAAGGCGCCGTCTTGCCCTTACGTCCGTTCCCCGCCTAGATGCGCCGCGCCTCGCCGCCCGGGCCGGCGCCAGGCGAAACCATGCGCGATCCGCTCACGCCCCCGTCGGACTATCTTGACCACGCCGCGGCGCGCCGTATCGTCGGCGGCGTCCTCCTTACCATGCTGCTCGCGGCGCTCGATCAAGTGATGGTCGCGACCGCGCTGCCGACTATTGCCGCGAGCCTGGGCGACGTCGACAACATGTCATGGGTCGTCACTGCGAATCTTCTGTGCGCGACCGCGGCGACGCCGCTCTACGGCAAGCTCTCGGACATTCACGGCCGCCGCGGCATGATGCTGATCGCCATCGGCGTCTACGCCGCTGGCTCGCTCGCCTGCGCGCTGGCGCCGTCCATGCTGACGCTGATTTTCGGTCGCGCCCTGCAGGGACTGGGCGGCGGCGGCCTGATGCCGCTGGTGCAGACCATCATCGGCGATGTAGCCTCGCCGCGCGATCGCCCGCGCTATCAGGCCTACACCTCCTCGACCTTCATCATATCGACGGTGGGCGGCCCGATCCTCGGCGGCTTCATTGCCGAGCATCTCCATTGGTCCTGGATTTTCTGGTTCAATCTGCCGCTCTGCGGGCTGGCCTTTCTGTTCACTCACAATGTATTGCAGCGGCTGCCGCGCCACGACCTTCGGCACGAGCTCGACCTTCTGGGGGCCGCGCTGATGGTGGGCGCCGCGATCGCGCTGATGCTTGCACTGACCTGGGGTGGACGGCGCTATGGGTGGGCCTCGCCGCAGATCCTTGCCCTCTTCGTCGCCTCCGTGACGCTATGGCTCTTGTTCGCATGGCGCGTGATGACCGCGAAAGAGCCGTTCATTCCGCTGTCGGTGCTAAGCGACGGCGCCATGCGCGTCGGCACCGCGGCGGCCTTCTTCGCCGTCGGCGTGGTCATTGCGCTGACCATCGTGCTGCCGCTTTATGGTCAGCTTGCGCTGGGGCTCTCGGTGAGCGAATCGGCTTGGACGATCATTGCGCTGCAAGGCGCCGCCACGCTCACGTCGGTTGTCGGCGGCCGGCTGCTCGTGCGCTTCG
>Ga0318528_10000407_pt1 | contig 13634 bp, 11 predicted proteins | sample GRESIP052b4f26_FD_202500 | JGI IMG/M metagenome (GOLD analysis project Ga0318528, IMG submission 202500) | Tropical soil microbial communities from Luquillo Experimental Forest, Puerto Rico - GRE.SIPMG.052b4f26 | ecosystem: Environmental > Terrestrial > Soil > Tropical forest > Bulk soil...
GCCCAGCGCAGCCCGGTGGCGAGGCGCTCGACCGCCGAAAGCTTGAGCCAGTATTTTTCGAAGCGGGGATCGAGGGCGGAGATTGCGGGATCGGGATAGGAGGTTGCCGGGCGCCAGCCTAAGGAGTGAGCGTTTGCATCGGACATTTGCTGTTCTCGTTGTTGCGTTTCCTCGCGACTTAGTCTGCTATCATTGTCGGCGAATGACGTAAATCGGCCAGTGCCCCGAACCCGAAGTCGCAAGACTGTTTGGCAAGTTCTTTTGCGAAGTTGGGAAGGACCTCTGAACCGTCACATGAGTTGAGAGACGAGGAAAGACATGCCACGCATATTGTTGACCGGCGCGGCCGGGGGTATCGGCACATCCTTGCGTAAATTGTTGCCGCCGATCTATCCGGATCTTTTGCTCAGCGACATCAAGGCGCCGGCCGATCTCGCAAGGGGCGAGAAATTCAAGGCGGCCGATCTTGCCGACCTCGCGCAGGTCGAGGCGATCTGCGATGGCGTCGACGGTATCCTGCATTTCGGCGGCTTTTCCGTCGAAGGCCCCTGGGACGCGATCCTGCATTCCAACATCATCGGCTGCTACAATCTGTTCGAAGCGGCGCGCAAGAAAGGCGTCAAGCGCGTGGTGTTTGCTTCCTCCAACCACGCGGTCGGTTTCTATCCGAGGCATCACCGGATCGGCACCGATGTGACCACCCGTCCCGACAGCCGCTACGGCGTCAGCAAGGCGTTCGGCGAAGCGCTCGGTGCGCTCTACGCAGATAAGCACGGCATCAAGGTGACCTGCCTTCGCATCGGCAATTTCGGCGACAAGCCGCTCGATCATCGCAGGCTGTCGATCTGGCTCAAGCCGGAGGACATGGTGCAGCTCTGCCGGATCGGGCTCGAACATCCCGACATCCATTTCGAGATTTTCTACGGCGCCTCCTATAATGAGCGCTCCTGGTGGGACAACCACCGTGCCTATGATCTCGGCTATCGTCCGACCGGGCGGGCCGAGGATTTCCGCGAGCACGCCATGGCCGAGCAGGCCAAATTGCCGACCGATCTGGTCGGCGACTTCTACCAGGGCGGCGCGTTTTGCGGCATGGAGTTCTCGGGCGACATGAGCGAGATCATCGACTGGAACAAGAGAGAACCGAAATGACCGATGGACTTCGCAAGGGGCTGACGAGCTACGGCGACGCCGGCTTTTCGCTGTTCCTGCGCAAGGCCTTCATCAAGGCGATGGGCTATTCCGACGATGCGCTGGATCGACCGATCGTCGGCATCACCAATACCTATAGCGACTACAATCCCTGCCACGGCAACGTGCCGCAGATCATCGAGGCGGCAAAGCGCGGGGTAATGCTGTCGGGCGCGATGCCCTTCGTGTTCCCGACCATCTCCATTGCGGAGAGCTTTGCGTATCCGACCTCGATGTATCTGCGCAATCTGATGGCGATGGATACGGAGGAGATGATCCGCGCCCAGCCGATGGATGCCGTGATCGTGATCGGCGGCTGCGACAAGACCTTGCCGGCGCAGATCATGGCCGCCGTCTCCGCCGATCTGCCGACCGTCGTCATTCCGGTCGGGCCGATGGTAGTCGGTCATCACAAGGGCGAGGTGCTGGGCGCCTGCACCGATTGCCGCAGACTTTGGGCGAAGTATCGCGCGGGCGAGATCGACGACAAGGAGATCGAGGCGGTGAACGGGCGGCTTGCGCCGTCGGTCGGCACCTGCATGGTGATGGGAACGGCGAGCACCATGGCCTGCATCACCGAAACGCTCGGGCTGTCGCTGCCAATGAGCGCGACGATCCCCGCGCCGCATGCCGAGCGTTTTCGCCTTGCCGAGGCAAGCGGCAAGGTCGCAGCCGCCATGGCCAAGGCGAAGGGACCGAAGCCGAGCGAAGTCCTGACCAAGTCCTCGTTTCGCAATGCGCAGGTGGTGTTGCAGGCGATCGGCGGCTCGACCAATGGCCTCATTCATCTCACCGCGATTGCCAACCGCACGCCGCATGGCATCGACCTCGGCGCGTTCGACAAGCTCGGCCGCGAGGTGCCGGTGCTGGTCGACCTCAAACCGTCGGGCGATCACTACATGGAGCATTTCCACCATGCGGGCGGCGTGCCGAAGCTGATGGCGCAGCTCGGCGATCTCCTCGATCTCGATGCGAAGACCATCGAAGGCAAGACCTTGCGCGAGGTCGTTGCCGCCGCCGAAGACGTGCCGGGCCAGACTGCGATCCGTCCGCGGCAAGACCCGATCAAACCGGAAGGCGGGCTTGCAGTGCTGCATGGCAATCTCGCCCCGCGCGGTGCGGTCATCAAGCATTCCGCAGCGACGGCAAAACTTCTGCAGCATGCCGGCCGCGCTGTTGTCTTCGAGTCGGTCGAGGACATGACGCTGCGGGTCGACGATCCAGCCCTCGACGTCACCGCCGACGACGTGCTCGTGTTGCGCAATGCCGGACCGAAGGGCGCGCCGGGCATGCCGGAAGCGGGCTATCTGCCGATCCCGAAGAAGATCCTGCGCACGGGCGTCAAGGACATGGTGCGGATTTCGGACGCGCGGATGAGCGGCACGGCGTTCGGCACGATCGTGCTGCACATCACGCCGGAATCCGCAGTCGGCGGGCCGCTGGCGCTGGTGAAAACCGGCGACATGATCCGGCTCGACGTCGCCAGGCGCAGCATCGAGCTTCTGGTCGATGAAGCCGAGCTGAAAAAGCGCCAGGCCGCACTGAAACCCGTGGGGACAGCGGAATGGGCCGGCCGCGGCTACGCGCACCTCTTCAACGAGACCATCCTGCAGGCCGACGAGGGCTGCGACTTCGATTTCATGCGAGGCAAGGGCAAAGGATAGCCATCGCGTACCCCTCAGCTTGATTGACATCCCGACGGAGCCGATGGGATGATCGAAGCAAAATGAGCGGGGGAAGCGATGGCGAGCTTGAGCAGGGTTCTCGGTGCGGTCGTTGCCGCATGCCTTTTTGCGGGCGCAAACGCGACCGCGCAGGAGGTGAAGCATTATCGCTTCGCCTACGATCAGCCGAAGACGACCGGTTACGGCATCCTCGGCGATATCTTTGCCGACAAGCTCAAGGAATTGAGCAAGGGCACCATGCTCATCGACCAGTATCCGGGCGCGCAGCTCGGCCAGGAGCCGCAGGTCCTGCAACTGGTCAAGAACGGCGACGTCGAGTTCTGCATTTCTTCCTCGGCCAATGCCGCGACGCTGTCGCCGCAGGCCGGCGTGATGTCGATGCACTTCCTGTTTCGTTCGGAGGGGCATCTGATCAAGGCGATGGCCGATCCTGAAGTCTCCAAGGCAGTAAAGGCGATGATCGCCGATACCGTGCAGGGCGCGCGCGTGATCGGCCTTGCCACGCTCGGTCTGCGCAGCATGTATTCCAAGCGCGAGATCAAGAACATCGCCGAAATCAAGGGATTGAAGGTGCGCGTGCAGGCGACCCCGACCGAGGACACCACGTTCCCTGCCTACGGCGCGCAGATCGTGCACATGCCGTTCGGCAGCGTCTACACGTCGCTGCAGACCGGCGTGGTCGATGTCGCGGAAAATGGCGTCAATGTCTATCTCGCCAACAAGCACTACGAGGTGGCGCCGGTGCTGTCGATGACCGAGCATGAGGCCAACAACAGCCTGGTGTGGATCAGCGACAAACTCTGGAACAGCCTGACGCCGGAGCAGCAGGGCTGGGTGCAGGCGGCAGCCGACGAGGTCAACAAGACGCAGCCGGCAAAGGCGATCGAGCTCGAGCATCAGTCGCAGGACAAGCTGAGATCGATCGGGGTAAAGATCGTCACGGACGTCGACAAGTCCGGTTTCATCGCGGTGGCCGACCCCTTGCTGGACAAGCTCGCCAAGGAGCTCGGGCCGCATGCCGAAAAGATCAAAAACCTGATCCGGGGCATCAACTGATCGGCTGCCCGAACAAGCCGCAGCTCGCTCTGCCGAAGGCCATGGGCGCGGCGCAAGGACCCATGACAAATCGCGATCGACCGATGTTCAATTGACAATCTCCCAAATGCGATGGTTTGATCCGCGCAAACCAAAACAGGGGGAAACGGTGAATTTTCCAGCGAAAATCCTTGGTGGCCTTCTGGCAGGTGCGGCGCTGATCTTTGCCGCAACCGCGAACGCGCAGGAGGTAAAGCATTATCGCTTCGCCCACGATCAGCAGCTCAATTCCGGTTACAGCGTCGCCTACGACATCTTCTCCGCAAAGCTGAAGGAGTTGAGCAAGGGTACCATGCTGGTCGACCAGTATCCCGGCGCGCAGCTCGGGCAGGAGCCGCAGATCCTGCAGCTTGTGAAGGCCGGCGATATCGATTTTGCCGTCGTCTCGTCAGCCAATACCTCGACGATCTCGCCGCAAGCCGGCGTGATGTCGCTGCATTTCCTGTTCCGCAACGAGAACCACATCGTCAAGTCGCTCGGCGACGAGAAGGTCTATGCCGCGATCCGCGACATGATCGATGACACCACGCAGGGCATTCACGCGATCGGGCTCGCCACCCAGGGCTTCCGGTACATGTACGGCAAGAAGGAGGTGCACAAGGTCGACGATATAAAGGGCTACAAGGTACGCGTGCAGGCCACCGCGACCGAGGACACCATGTTCCCGGCCTATGGCGCGCAAACCGTGCACATGCCGTTCGGCAGCGTCTACACCTCGTTACAAACCGGAGTGGTGGATTTTGCCGAGAACGGAATGAACGTCTATCTCATCAACAAGCATTATGAAGTCGCGCCCGTGCTGTCGATGACCGAACATGAGGCCAACAACGCCATTCTCTGGATCAGCGACAAGCTCTGGCAAAGCCTCTCCGCCGAGCAGAAGCAGTGGGTCACCACGGCGGCGCGGGACGTCAGCGCTCAGGAGCCCAAGCGCGGCTTCGAGCTGGAACACGCGGCGGCAGCCAAGCTCGAGAAGATGGGAGTGAAGATCGTCACCGACGTCGACAAACCCGGCTTCCAGAAGATCGCCGATCCCTATCTCGACAAACTCGCCCACGACCTCGGCCCGCACGCCGAGAAGATCAAGAACCTGATCCGCGGGGTCAACTAGACCGCACATGCCGCCGCTTCCGCGACGGGGGAAAGGATGGCGATTGCCGACAAACTGGTTTTGCAGCGGCAGCGCCATCTGAAGTGGCGGGCGCTCGACAGGCTCGAATTGATCCTGATGGTGCTGTGCGGCGTCCTCTGCTTCGGCTTCTCGATGTCGGTGACCGCCGATATCGTGACACGCACCATCGGCCATCCCTGGCTGTGGCTTCAGGAAGTCACTTCCACGCTGTTCATTTATGCGATCTTCATCGGCGCGGCAGTCGCGACCCGCCGCAACGATCACCTTTATCTCACTGCGATCTCGGAATCGATGCACGGCGTGCCGCGGCTGATCGTCGAGGTTGCGTTGCGCATCGTGGTACTCGCGGTTGCCGTCTGCCTGATCTGGTACGGCTATCAAAACTTTCTCCGCGGCTTCGGTTCCTTCCGTCTGCCGTCGGGCACGCCGATCGCGTCGCTCTACGCGGTGATCCCCCTGTCGGGCGTGCTGATCGCGCTGTTTGCGATCGAGCAGCTCGTCAACGGCCTCGTGCGGGGCTTCGACCATCCCGAGCCGCAGGACCATGGTGCCGCGATCCCGCCACCTGAACCGGACGTCGAGGGGAGGGCGCGGCCATGAGCCCGCCCGTCATCCTTGCGATCATGTCGTTCTGCTTCCTGTTCTTCGGCTATCTCGGCGTGCCCGTGCCGTTTTCGCTGCTCGCCGGGGTGTTCGTCGGTGCGACACTGGCCGATGTGTCGCTGGCGGCGATCATCCAGAAAATCTTTGACGGCGTCGATTCCGAAGCGCTGCTTGCGATCCCCTTCTTTCTTCTGGTCGGCGAGCTCATGAGTTCGGCCAATGTCGTGGTCCGTATCGCCAATCTGTCGGTGTCGCTGGTCGGGCACATCAGGGGCGGGCTGTCGCAGGTCGTCGTTGTCTTCAGCATGTTCTTCTCGGAAATGTCGGGCTCGACCACCGCCGATGTCGCCGTGATGAGCCGCGCGCTCGGCGGACCGATGCGGCGCGAGGGTTATGAGTCCGCCTTCATCGCCGCGATCATCGCGGCGGCCTCGACCATCGCGGCGCTGGTGCCGCCGAGCATTACCGCCGTGGTTTACGGAGCGGTCGGCAACGTTTCGATCGCGGGCCTGTTCATGGCGGGCGTCGTGCCGGGCTTCATGATCGGCTTCGGGCTGATGATCTATTGCTATTTCTTTGGGCCGTCGGGCATGCGCAAGCCGCGCGCCTCGCTGCGTCAGGTGGCCTTCGCGACGGCGGACGCCGCGCTGCCTTTGATGATTCCGGTGATCCTGCTCGGCGGCATCCTGACCGGCTGGTTCACGCCGACGGAAGCGGGCGTCGTCGCGGTCATCTGGATTCTTGTGGTCGTGATCCCCGCGCTCAACCGCGGACATCTGAAGAACATCCCTTACGACTTCTGCCTTGCCGGACTGATCTTCTCGCTGCCGCTGATTACGATTGGTGCCGCCAATGCGTTCGGCTGGATGCTCGCTTACCTGCGCGGCGCCATCGTCATTGCCGACTGGATCACGTCGATTGCCGGCAACGATCCTCATTACATCATGCTGTTGATGGTGCTGTTGTTTACCGTGGTCGGCGACTTCATCGAACCGGTGCCGACCATCATCATCTTCATGCCGCTGGTGAATGCGCTGACGCAGGCCGGCGACATCAACGGCGTGCATATGGGTGTGGTTCTGATCGCGACCCTCGCGTTCGGCCTGATCACGCCGCCCTACGGGCTCGTGCTGCTGATGGCCTCGAAATTCGTCGGCATCAGTTTCGGCAAGGCGCTGCGCGCGGCGCTGCCGATCTATGTGGTGTTCCTGATCACCATCACCTTTACGATCTATTTCCCGAGCGTGGTGTTGTGGCTGCCGAAACACGTGATCCCGGAGTCGGTCGGCTGTTTCAAGTCGCCGGCGGGAACGGGATATATCTGTCCGAATTGATTCCCTCGTCGTCCCGGCCAAGCGAGCATCGCGAGCGCGAGCCTGGATTCATAGCCACAGGTCAGCGTTTCGCGAAGGACGTCGACGAGCTCAGTATCACAGATCGAATCCGCGGTATGGGTCCCCGCTTTCGCGGGGACGACGGCGAGGTTTTACTTCCCCTTGCTCGTGAACTTCTTCACGGCAACACGAAACTCTTCCGTGTGCATGCAACCGATGATGGCGTCGCGTTCGGCGTCGAGCTGCTGCTCGATCGGCGTTGTCGGAGAACGGTGGATCAGCGCCTTGGTCGCTGCCAGTCCCGCCGGCGCGTTTTGTGCAAGGCGCAGCGCGAGCTCCCGCGTCGCGGCCTTCAGTTCGGCCGCCGGGACCACCTTCGCAACAAGTCCCCATTGATAAGCCTGGTCCGCGGAAAAGCTGTCCTCGGCGAGATAGATCTGCAGCGCGCGCCGCGGGCCGACGCTCGCGACCACGCCGACCGTGCCGCCGCCGTCGGGCGAGACGCCGAGCTTGGAATAGGCCGGCGTAAACTTCGCATCCTGGGCGGCAATGCAAAGATCGGCAACGAAAGCAAGCGAGAGGCCGGCACCGGCCGCCGAGCCGTGCACGCTCGCCAGCACGACTTTGGGCATCCGCCGCAACGTCGTGATGAAGGCGTGGTAGTGTTTCAGCATCTCGCCCACCACAGGCGCGATCGTGTCGCTGGCTGCGGCCGCGCCAATGGTCTGCAGGTCGCCGCCCGCGCAAAAAGCGCGGCCTTCGCCTTCGATGACCAGCACCTTGATCTCGTCGGAGGCCTCGACTTTTGCGCCGAGCTGCTCGAGCTTCCTGGCAATCGACAGATCGATCGAATTGAAGGCCGCAGGGCGATTGAGCGTGATCGTTGCGATCGGGCCGTCGACGCGGAGCAGCGCAGGATCGTCGGGCGACGAGACGGAGGCAGGAGCGGAGGCTGACATTGGAAACTCCCGGCATGGAGAAGGCTGACCGGCATTTAAATCGCGCAAAGGCCGGGTGACAATCCCCCGCAAAGCTTGCAAGATGAACTGGCGGCGAGACGCGGCGAAGACGCCGCCCCTCAGGGTATCAAGCGCAAACGCGCAGGCAATATGAGCGGGAGGAGGCGCTGGCTCACATGGACACGGTCGTCGAGCGTCCCGTTTCTAAAATCGATCCGTTTTCGCACGCGTTTCTGGAAAATCCCTATCCGCACCACGACAGCTTGCGTGAAGCGGGGCCTGTGGTGTGGCTCGAGCACTATCGCATCTGGGCGATGGCGCGGCATCAGGAGGTGCGCGACACGCTGACGGACTGGCAGACCTATTGCTCGGGCGCGGGCGTGGGCCTGAGCGATTTCCGGAAAGAGCCGCCGTGGCGGCCGCCGAGCATCATCCTGGAGGCGGACCCGCCGCTGCATACCCGCACCCGCGCAGTGCTGACCCGCATCATGTCGCCGGCGGCGATCAACGTCTTGCGGACGACGTTCGACCGCGAGGCCGAGGTGCTTGTCGACCGGCTGGTCGACAAGCGCGAATTCGACGGCATTGCCGATTTCGCCGAAGCGTTTCCGCTCAAGGTCTTCCCGGATGCGGTCGGGATCGCGGATGAGGGCCGCGAGAACCTGATGCGCTACGGAAACATGGTGTTCAATTCATTCGGACCGCGCAACGACCTGCTCGCAAAGGCCATGGAGAATGCCGGCCCGGTGCGGGACTGGATCATGTCGAAATGCAGCCGCGCCGCGCTCGCACCCGATGGTCTCGGCATGCAGATCTTCCAGGCCGTCGATTCCGGCGAACTGGCGGAAGCGGAAGCCGGTATGCTCGTACGCTCGTTCCTGTCGGCCGGCATCGACACCACGGTCTACGGGCTTGGCAACGCGCTCTATTGTTTTGTGCGACACCCCGAGCAATGGACGATGTTACGCGAAAATCCGTCGCTGATCCGTCTTGCCTTCGAGGAAGTGCTGCGGTTTGAAGCCCCGGTGCAGACGTTCTTCCGGACCACGACCAGGGAGGTCGAGGTCGCGGGCGTCCGACTGGGCGAGGGCGAGAAGGTGCTGCTGTTCCTTGCTGCCGCGAACCGGGACCCGCGCCGCTGGGAACGGCCGGATCAATTCGACATCCGCCGTCGCGCGACCGGTCACATGACCTTCGGCACAGGTATTCACGGCTGCGTCGGGCAGGCGGTGGCGCGGCTCGAGAGCGAAGCGTTGTTCGGCGCGCTCGCAAGGCGCGTTGCGTCGTTCGAGATGATCGGCGAACCGACTCGGCGGCTCAACAACACGCTCCGCGGGCTCGATGCGTTGCCGCTTCGGCTGATCCTGGCATAACGCATACGCGAACTCGCGACCGGACGCGGTACCCTTGCGCCGTGTCGGGCCATCGGGCTAAATGGCGCCTTCATCGGCGGGGCCTCGGACACGAGCGCCGCTCTTCGCGGACGATCGCAAGCCAAATCGGTGAAGAGGTGACGACATGGGTAGGTCCCATGCCCTATCGTTTGGGCTGTCGCGATGACGCAAGGTCCGGTTCTGATCGTTGGCGCCGGCCATGGCGGATTTCAGGTTGCGCTTTCCCTGCGCCAACTCGGCTTCAAGGAACGCATCTGCCTGATCAATGACGAGGCGCATCTGCCATATCAGCGGCCGCCCTTGTCGAAGGCCTATCTGAAAGGCAGCGGCGGACCGGAAACACTGATGTTCCGGCCCGAGAAATTCTACGCCGATCAGCGCATCGAGTTGATCGGCGACCGCGCGGTTGCGATCGACCGCGCCGCGCGCAAGCTGAAGCTCGCCTCGGGTGGCGCGCTCGACTACGGCCATCTGGTGCTCGCGACCGGCGCGCGCAATCGCCTGATCGATATTCCCAACGCCAACCTCGCCAATGTTCGCTACCTGCGCATTCTCGACGACAGCGAGGATTTGCGGCGGCGGATCGCGGCAAGCAAACGCGTCGTCGTGATCGGCGCCGGCTTCATCGGTCTGGAATTTGCCGCGACCGCCAGGATCAAAGGCCTCGAGGTCGACGTGCTCGAACTCGCAAGCCGCGTCATGGCGCGCGCGGTGACGGCGGAGGTCTCCGATTATTTTCAGGCGCGTCACAAGGAGGCGGGCATCCGCGTTCACCTTGGCGTTCAGGCAACCGCGATCGAAGCCAAGGGCGAAGAGGTGACCGGCATCAGCCTCAGTGATGGCCGCCACATCCCGGCCGACCTTGTCGTGGTCGGCGTCGGCGTGCTGCCCAACGTGGAACTGGCGGCCAATGCAGGTTTGCCGGTGGCGTCGGGCATTATCGTCAACCAGCATTTGTTGACCTCCGACAACCAAATCTCCGCGATCGGCGACTGCGCACTGTTCCAGAGCCCGCGCTTCGGCGGCTCGCTGCGGCTGGAGTCCGTGCAGAATGCCACCGACCACGGCAAATGCGTCGCAGCACGCCTCACCGGCGATGACCAGGTCTATGACGGCATGCCCTGGTTCTGGAGCGACCAGGGCGACGACAAGCTGCAGATCGCAGGTCTGACCACGGGTTATGACCAGGTGGTGATGCGTGGCGATCCCGCGCAGAAGGCGTTTTCCGCGTTCTGTTACCGGGACGGCAAGCTTGTTGGAATCGAGTCCGTCAACCGGGCCGGCGAGCACATGTTCGGTCGCCGCTTCCTGCCGATGGACCGCGCGCTCCCGCCGGAACAGGCGGCCGATCCGAAGTTCGATCTGAAGAAGGCGCTGGCTTAAGACGGCCGACGCTATCCACGCAATGCCGCCGAGACTTCCGCAAGGGTTGGCATTGATGGTGCTGCGCCCAATCGTTGCACGCAAATGGAGGCCGCAACATTGGCATACCCAAGCGCATCTTGAACCGGCTGGTTGTCGGCGAGCCGAGCCGCCAGCGCGCCAACGAAGCAATCGCCGGCGCCGGTGCTGTCGACGGCCTCGACTTTTCGACCCGGGACGATCAGCGGCTTGCCGTTGACGAGCGCGACCAGCCCGCGCTCGCCGAGCGTCACGCAGATGATCTGATCCTCATGCCTCCGCAGCGATCTGGCCGCGTCGGCAAACCGCCCGTGGTCGTCGCTACCGCTTAGCGCCACGCGCGCCAGCAAGGCCAGCTCGGTCTCGTTCAGCACGAGGATGTCGACGAGATCCAGCAATTCGGCATCAAGCGCGCGAGCTGGCGCTGGGTTGAGCATGGTGGATGCGCCCGCGGCGCGCGCACGGCGGAAGAAGGCATTGATGGTGGCCAGGGGAATCTCGAACTGGCTGACGGCGATGTCGCCCTTCCCAAGCACGGCCGATGCGACATCGTCCGGCGTGACCAGGTCATTGGCGCCCGGCACCACCACGATCGTGTTCTCGGCATTGGCAAGCGTGATGATAGCGGTTCCGGTGTGGGCATCTGCGGTGTCCCGCACCAGGCCCAAGTCGACACCCTGGTCGGCGAGAAACGTTCGCAACTCCCGACCGAATGCATCCTTGCCGAGCCGTCCGATCAGCGTTGTCGCGGCGCCAAGCTTGCTGGCAGCGACCGCCTGGTTCGCGCCCTTGCCGCCGGGAAAGTAAAGAACCTCCTTGCCGGCAACGGTCTCGCCGAGTGCCGGGTGCCGCTCGGCGGTCGCCACCACATCCATGTTGATGCTGCCGGCGACGAACACGCGACCCATGAAAGAACCCGATCAGACCCGGACTTCGAACTCCTGCCTGACTTTCTCGATGTCGGCAAGGGTCGGCAGTCCCGCCTCATTGCCAAGCCGCTGGATCTTGTGGGTCGACGCGGCGCGCGCGAAATCGAAATGGTCGTGCCAGCTTTTGCCGGGATTGGCGAGATAGGAATAGATATAGGCGCCGTGAAAGACGTCACCGGCGCCATTGGTATCGATCACCCGCTCGCTGGGGACCGGAAACGCCGGCAATCCATGCACCGCTCCGGTCTCGTCGTACCAGAGCAATCCCTTCTCGCCCAATGTGACTCCGCCGACCCGGCAGCCGCGCTCCTTGAGATAATCGAGCATCTTTTCGATCGTCAGATCCATCTGCTCGCACAGCCGCTCGGCGACGATGGCGACGTCGATGTACTGCAGGAGGTCATGCGTATTGGTGCGCAGGCCGCCGCCGTCGAGCGAAGTCAGGATTCCCTCCTCGCGGCAGAGCTTTGCGTAGTGAATTGCCGCATCCGGCTGGTGGCCGTCGATATGCAGCGCGCGGCAATTGCCGAGGTTGAGGAGCGGGAAGGGATGGATATGCGCATCGTCGCGGCAGCGCACGATGGCACGCTTGCCGTCCTTCGGCATGATGAAGGAGAGCGAGGAGGCGTTGACCTTGCGCGGATGCACGGAAATTCCGTACTTCGCGCTCATGTCCATGAACATGCGCCCGAGCCAGTCGTTGGCAACGGTGGCGATCAGGTCCGGCACGATGCCGAGCTTGGCACAGCAGAACGCCGCGGTGACCGCGTTGCCGCCGAAGGAGACCGCATAGGCTTCGGCGACGTGCTTTTCATCGCCGGTCGGCAGATGGTCGGTAATGAAGGTGACATCGATATAGGTTTGTCCGATAAAGAGGGCCTGCATAAGGTTTTCCGTCATGCGCGTGGAGAGGTGGTCCCGGCCGGCAGCAACAGATTAGCACCGGTTTTTCCGGGCATTAGCTGAAATTATGCGCAAAGATTGCCCCCATAATCGCTTGTCGTGAGGTCTTGTGCCGGGCATCGTCATCCCATCCCGCCGCCATAACAGCCTGCGGCCGGCTTCGGTTCCGGAGGAAAGAAGCGTGATCACTGGTCTCGATCATGTCGTTGTTCTGCTCGAGGACATCGACCAAGGCAGGATCGCCTATGAGACGCTCTTGGGCTGCGCGCCGGCCTGGCAAAACAGCGGCGACGGTGCCGATCGCGTGATGTTCACGCTCGACAATATGACGCTGGAATTGATGGCTCCTCACGGCCTCAGCGCGGCCGCCGACCGCATTCGCGAGGTCATCAAGACATCCGGCATAGGGCTTGCGAGCATGTGTTTCCGCGCCTCAGATATCTTCAAGATGCATCGCCGGCTCGATCGCGTCGCGCTGAAGCCGGATCCGGTTGCGGAGGTCGAGAGCCGCGATACCGCCTCGGGCGCGACCTTGCGCTGGAAGCGCACGCGCGCATCGACCGATCTGACGCGAGGTGTACGTATGTTCTTTCTCGAGTTGACCGGCGAGCGGCCGCGCTCGGCCGCGGTCGCAGGCGCGCCGGTCCTCGGGCTCGACCATGTCGTGATTTCCACACAGCACCCGGAGGGTGCCGCGGCGCTCTATGGCGCGCGCCTCGGCCTCGACATGGCACTCGACCGGACCCATCAGGACTGGGGTCAACTCATGTTCTTTCGCTGCGGCGATCTCATCGTCGAGGTCGTGCGCAGGCGGGTCGCAAGCGGCGATGCGGCCCCGAAAGACCAGGACGTAAACCAGGACGACAAATTGTGGGGGCTGAGCTGGCGCGTCGCCGACATCGAAGCGGCGCGCGCACGGCTCTCCGCCTCCGGAATCGACGTTTCCGACGTGCGCATGGGCCGCAAGCCGGGCACCCGGGTGATGACTGTGCGCAGCGGCACTTGCGG
>Ga0318528_10000410_pt1 | contig 13571 bp, 9 predicted proteins | sample GRESIP052b4f26_FD_202500 | JGI IMG/M metagenome (GOLD analysis project Ga0318528, IMG submission 202500) | Tropical soil microbial communities from Luquillo Experimental Forest, Puerto Rico - GRE.SIPMG.052b4f26 | ecosystem: Environmental > Terrestrial > Soil > Tropical forest > Bulk soil...
AGCCGGCGCTAATTCGGAACAACAGTCGTGATGAGCATGTAGGCTGATGTTGCCGGGCCGAAGAACCGATTGATGCCTGGCATCCGTGGCCCCTACCGCATCGCCAAGACCTCGCTCGGGGCGCGGCGGCTGACCGGTCCGGAGCTGGACCTCACGTTCGGGCGTCTGTCGCACCCAGCTGTTGCCGTCACGGACCCACTTCATGTGTGCGCTCATCGGTGGTTAGTTCTCCTTTCGGTCGGGCCGGACGCCAGGACGGCGGCCCACTCGGTGAGGTGCGGGCGCTTGCGGTCGTGGTTGATCTCGACCACGGTGCCGGTGCGACCACGGAACTGCGGCCATGTGCCCTTGCAGGGGTGGCCGGTCTCGTCGCGCTCGATGCGAACACGGTCGGCGACGCGGGGACCGTCAAGGATTCGGGAGTCTTCCGGAGCGCTGGCAGACCCATGAGGCGGCGCAGCCCGCTGCGTTTCGGGGGCATTGTGGGCGCTGGCGGAGGTGCCCGTCATCTCTCGCTCCGAGGGCCTCGTGCGACACCGCCGCGCAGCGTTGCCGCCTTCTGTGTAGCCAGCCACTCATCGAGGTCGGCGACGTCGTAATAGACCTTGGAGCCGATCAAATAGCTGATCGGCCCTTTGTTGGCGTGGCGGTAGTAGCGCAGCGTGGACTCGGCCAGGCCGGTGATCCTGGCAGCTACGTGGGTGGGCACCCTGCCGGATGCAGGGATGGGTGAATCGTTCATAGGTGCGGGCCTTCCGATGATGTGCGCAGCAACCACACGCGCCCGCCGACAGCGGGAGAACGCGCTTGACCTATACGGGTCGGTGGTTGCTAGGCATCAATCGGTTCTTCGGCCCAGCGACATCAGCCTACATGCTCATCACGACTGTTGTGCCGCATTAGCACCGGCTGCTTTGCGCGCAGCGGAATCCATTGCGACAGCAAGGTTATCGAAGTCGTCCGGCATCATGTGGCTGTAGACGCGCAGGGTGGTGGTCGCGTCCTGGTGTCCGAGCAGCCGCTGAACGGTGGCTACCGAGGCCCCCGAGGCCAGTGCCAGCGACCCGGCGGTGTGCCGCAACGTCTTCGGGCTGATCCCGGTCAATCCCGTGTTCGCACAAGCTTTGTCGAAGCGCCAGCGGAAGTACGAATTGCGCATGGGTCCGCCGTCAGGTGCGGGGAACAGGTACGCGGTGTCACGTCGGCCCTGCGTGACCTCGGCCAGTACATCGGCCAACTCGGAGGTCAGGATCGGCACTGACCGCACTTGGTGGGTCTTGGTCGTGCCCTCCTTGAGGCCCTCGCCGGTCACTTGGACGACGGCCTTGGACACCAGGATGCGGCGCTTGGTCAGATCCACGTCAGCGACACGCAGCGCGGCCAGCTCGCCGAACCGCAGGCCCGAGTAGGCCAGTGTGAGGACGATCGGCCCGGCCTCTCCGGCAGCCGCTACCAGGGCCGCAACCTCCCGGTGGGTCAGGGCGATTTCGCCACGGTGCACCACACGCGGCAGCTCAATGTCATCAGCTGGGTTGATAGCCAGCCGCTTGGTGCGGATGGCGTAGGCCAGCACCTGCTTGACGATGCCGTGCGCCTGCACCGCCCGGCGAGCCGACAGTGGTTGGCGCTTCTCGTTCTTCTCAATGTTGATGGTTCTCGGCTGCCGCGCATCCTTGCTCGTCGTCAGCCAGTTGACCCACTGCTGCACTTTGGCGTGGGTAATGTCGGCGAGCTTCGCGTCCCGCCAGCGTGGGAGCACAGTGATGTCGAGCAGCGACCGATACCCGCGCGCAGTCGACGGCTTCAGCTGCGGGTGTTTCGCCGCGAACCACTCCTCGGCCACGATGTCGAACGTCGTTGCCGACCGCTTGGTATCTACGTAGGCCCCGGTGACGAGATCGGCGGTCACCTGTTTGATGTGGGTGTCGGCGTTACGCCTGCGGTCAAACGACCGTGACCGCTCCTGGCCGTCGCTGTCGACCCAACGGCCCATCCACCTGCGGCCTTTGTTGTGTCGTGTTGTGGTCACCAAGGTGCCAGCGGTGCCGTGCTTGGGGTCAGTGCACCAGCAGCCTGGGCGGTCGTCGTCTGCGGGCCAGTGTGGCTGCTCGTCCTTGCGCGGCTCACGGTGCCAACGGTCTTCTACACCAGCGCGTACCGAGCGCTTCACGAGGCGCAACGATACGCTCCTGCGGACTGTCTGCGGACTGGCTCGCGCTGAGGACTTACCCTCTGAGAGGGCGTACCGCCCCTGAACAGCTATTCTTCAGTGCCCCCGGCACGACTCGAACGTGCGACCTAGGGATTAGAAGGCCCTTGCTCTATCCACCTGAGCTACGGAGGCAATGTGCAGGTCAGTCTATCCAACGGCGCGCCGGCGGTAATTTCCGGCAACGCGACGCGCGCGAAAACTCTTGACGCTCCGCACTTATCGGTTATGGTGTGAGCCGCGACACACGCAGAACACCGGTTGGTAAACATCCGTTAACCGAAACGGGGCGTGTGCATCATGTCGAGGGGTGCCGTTGCTATGAGCGTGGCCTTGAACTTGACTTCGCAGTGCTCGCGGGCCGGTGCCCAGGCACTGCGACTGGCGGCCGACGCCAGAGATACCTATCGAGCCGGCGCCCTGTTGCTGCGCGGCTCGCCGTTCGCGGTCGGCTGGTTCGCCGGCTGGCTGTCCACGGAATTCCCCCCGCACGTGCTGACGGGGCACGCGCTATCCCGCGTATCGCCCCCATCGATCGGCCGCGTGGGTGCCACGTGGGCCGGGCAGCGTGCGGATCTAACGCTCAGCGCCGCACTCGAGGAGTGCTTCGGACCGGACTTCCGTGACCTGGTGTGCCATCCGACCAGCGAAGAATCCGAGTGCGCACCCCGCAGCGGGCTGTTGCGCCGACCCGGGCCGCACCGCCGGTACGCGGCGGAGACCTCGGACATCTCTTACGGTCCGGGTGGCCGCGACAACTTGCTCGACATCTGGCGACGTCATGACCTGGCGCCCGGCCGCCGCGCGCCGGTGCTGTTGCAGGTCCCCGGAGGGGCGTGGGCCGTCAACCGCAAACGCGGTCAGGCGTACACACTGATGAGCCGGATGGTCGAACTCGGCTGGATCTGTGTGTCGATCAACTACAGCAAGAGCCCGCGCAGCACATTTCCGGCGCACCTCATCGACGTGAAGCGGGCGATCGCGTGGGTCCGCGAGAACATCGCCGACTACGGTGGCGATCCCGACTTCATCGCGATCACCGGCGGGTCGGCGGGCGGGCACCTGGCGTCGATGGCCGCGCTCACCCCGAACGACCCAACCTTCCAGCCCGGTTTCGAAGACGTCGACACGACCCTTGAAGCGGCCGCGCCGTATTACGGCGTCTACGACTTCACCGACTTCGAGAACATGCACGAGATGATGCTGCCGTTCCTCGAGCACTTCGTCTTGAAGGCCCGCTACGCCGACGACCCCGAGCCGTTCAGGGCGGCGTCGCCGATTTCGTACGCGCACAGCGAAGCTCCGCCGTTCTTCATCCTGCATGGTGAGAAGGACGAGCTGGTCCCCGCCGGCCAATCTCGCGTCTTCCACGCGGCGCTGCGCGCGGCCGGCGCCACCACGGTGGGCTACGCGGAACTCGCCAACGCCTTCCACGCGTTCGACATCACCCCGACGGTGCGATCCCGGTTGGCCGCCGATGCCGTCGCCGACTTCTTGGGAGTCGTATACGGGCGGCGCGCGGGCTCGCTAACGGGTTCGTTGCCGTTGTCGGCCACTTCGGCCGGCTGAGCCGGCCCCGCGTCCCGGACTAGACCGCGTCCTTTCACCGGCGCGGCAACCCGACTAGCGTTGTGTGGGCAATTGGTTGGCGGGTGCAGGCAGGAGGCTCGGTCGGCGGTGACAACGATGGCGCGTCGAATTCACGATCATGGCTGAGTCCGTCGAGACCGTTAAGTTGTCCGACGCGCTTGGACCGCTCGACTATCTGTTGCATCGGGGTGAAGCGAATCCTCGGACTCGGTCGGGGATGATGGCGCTTGAGCTCCTCGACACCACACCGGACTGGGAGCGGTTCCGCACCCGATTCGAAAACGCCTCCCGACGTGTGTTGCGGCTGCGGCAAAAGGTCGTCGTGCCGACATTCCCGACGGCGGCACCGCGTTGGGTGGTGGATCCCGACTTCAACCTGGACTTCCATGTGCGCCGGGTGCGCGTGTCCGGGACGGGCACGCTGCGCGAAGTATTCGATCTCGCCGAGGTGATCCTGCAGTCACCGCTGGACATATCGCGGCCTTTGTGGACGGCCACTCTGGTCGAGGGTCTGGCCGATGGCAAGGCCGCGACGCTCCTGCACCTCAGCCATGCGGTCACCGACGGTGTCGGCAGTGTCGAGATGTTCGCCGAAATCTATGACGTTGAGCGCGATCCAACACCCGTGCCGACGCCCCCGCAGCCCATTCCGCAGGACCTGACGCCCAACGACCTGATGCGCCAGGGCCTCAACCGCCTACCCCTCGCCATCGTCAACGGCGTCGTGGGCGCGCTATCCGGCGCCGTATCGGCGGCCGGACGGGCTGTCCTGGATCCCGTGTCCACGGTCGGGGGGGCAGTCGGCTACGCCATGTCGGGCATGCGGGTGCTAAATCGGGCCGCCGACCCGTCGCCGCTGCTGCGTCGGCGCAGCCTTGCCACCCGCACGGAAGCGATAGACATCCCGCTGGCCGATCTGAAAAAGGCCGCGAAAGCCGGCGGAGGATCGATCAACGACGCCTATCTCGCTGGCCTGTCGGGCGCGTTGCGGCGCTACCACGAGGCACTTGGCGTGCCGATCAGCACGCTGCCGATGGCGGTGCCGGTGAACCTGCGCGGCGAAGATGATGCGGCCGGCGGCAATCAATTCACCGGCGTCAACCTGGCGGCACCCTTGGGCACCGCCGATCCGGTGTCCCGGATGAGGAAGATCCGCGCCCAGATGACGCAGCGCCGCGACGAGCCCGCGATGAACATCATCGGTTCCATCGCACCTGTGCTGAGCATCTTGCCGACACCGGTGCTGGAAGGCATCACCGGCTCGGTGGTCGGCGCCGACGTGCAGGCCAGCAACGTCCCGGTCTACCCGGGAGACACCTACATCGCCGGCGCAAAGATCTTGCGGCAGTACGCCATCGGCCCGCTGCCCGGCGTGGCGATGATGGTGGTGCTCATTTCCCGCGGTGGCTGGTGCACCATCACCGTGCGCTACGACCGGGCATCGGTGCGAAACGAGCAGTTGTTCGCCCAGTGCCTGCTGGAGGGTTTCGACGAGATCCTGGCGCTGGCCGGTGACCCGGCGCCCCACGCCGTGCCTGCGTCGTTCGTCGCCGAGCCGGCCGGTGCCCCTCGATCGGTGTCGGGCTCATGAGCGACTCCCAAGAGCCGGGAAACGAGCGCGCTACCAAAAAGGGCGGGAAGCCGGTGCCGGATATGCGGTTGCCCGGCTCCGTCGCCGAGATCATGGCCAGCGCCGCCGGGCCCAAGATCGGCGCATTTTTCGACCTGGATGGAACGCTGGTCGCCGGCTTCACGGCGGTCATCCTCACCCAGGAGCGCCTACGGCGCCGCGACATGGGCGTGGGCGAGCTGCTCGGCATGGTTCAGGCCGGTCTGAGCCACACGCTCGGCCGCATCGAGTTCGAGGACCTCATCGGCAAGGCCGCCACGGCGCTGGCCGGGCGACTGTTGGACGACCTGGAGGAGATCGGCGAGCGGCTTTTCGTCCAGAGGATCGAGTCGCGGATCTACCCCGAAATGCGCGAGCTGGTTCGGGCTCACGTGGCCCGCGGTCACACCGTGGTGCTCAGCTCGTCGGCGCTGACCATCCAAGTCAATCCGGTGGCGCGCTTCCTCGGGATCCCCAACATGCTCACCAACAAGTTCGAGACCAATGAAGACGGGATGCTTACCGGTGCCGTGCAGAAGCCGATCTTGTGGGGGCCGGGCAAAGCCGCCGCGGTACAGCGCTTCGCTGCCGAGCACGACATCGATCTCAAAGACAGCTACTTCTACGCCGACGGCGATGAGGACGTAGCCCTGATGTACCTGGTCGGCAATCCGCGGCCGACCAATCCCGAAGGGAAGATGGCCGCCGTGGCCAAACGCCGTGGCTGGCCGATTCTGAGGTTCAACAGTCGCGGTCCCGTCGGGCTTCGGCGGCAGGTGCGGACGCTTGCCGGCTTCGGTTCGATGTTCCCGGTCGCGGCCGGCGCGGTGGGGATCGGTGTGTTGACCGGGAGCCGGCGGCGGGGCGTCAACTTCTTCACGTCCACCTTTTCCCAGTTGGTGCTGGCGATCAGTGGGGTCCATCTCAATGTCATCGGGAAAGAGAACCTGACCGCGCAGCGTCCGGCGGTGTTTATCTTCAATCACCGCAACCAGGTTGACCCTGTCATCGCCGGCGCGCTGGTGCGCGACAACTGGGTCGGGGTGGGCAAGAAAGAGCTCGAAAAGGACCCGATCATGGGCACGCTCGGCAAGTTGCTGGACGGCGTGTTCGTCGACCGGGACGATCCGGTCGCCGCGGTGGAGACTATGCACACGGTCGAAGACCGGGCCAAGAAGGGGCTGTCGATCGTGATCGCTCCGGAGGGCACCCGCGTCGACACTACCGAGGTCGGGCCGTTCAAGAAGGGGCCGTTCCGCATCGCGATGGCGGTGGGCATCCCGATCGTCCCGATCGTGATCCGCAATGCGGAGATCGTCGCCGCCCGAAACTCCAGCACGATCAATCCGGGCACGGTCGATGTCGCTGTCTTTCCGCCCATTTCGGTGCAGGACTGGACACTCGAGAAGCTGCCGGAACACATCGCCGAGGTGCGTCAGCTGTACCTGGACACGCTGGCGAACTGGCCCATCGACAAGCTGCCCGAAGCAGATCTGTACGCCGAGAAGAAAGCGGCGAAAAAGGCCAGGGCTCGGCCCGCCAAAACCGCCGCGAAGAAGGCAGCGACCAAGGCAAAGCCGGCCAAGGCTAGTCCGAACGCGTCCAAGGCCGCTCTCAAAGACGGTGAGGCGCAACAGCCTTCTCGGCCCAGAGGGCGGCCGTGACCAAATCGGCCGCAGATACCGGCGCAGTCCTCACGGCGCAAGACTCGCTGGTATTGGCGTCGATGGCCTCGCCGGTCGAGACGGAGCTGGTCATGGCCTGGGTGGGCCAGCAGCGTGCCGGCAATCCCGAGGCGAAGTTCGAGGTGTTGGCGCTGCCGCAACGCAATGCGCCGCCCGCGACACTGACGGCGTTGGCCGACGAGCTCGAATCCGGCGATGACCGCTCGGTGGTGCCGGTGCGGGTGTTCTGGCTGCCGCCCGCCGACCGCGGCCGGATCGCCAAGCTGGCCGGGCTGCTCCCTGGCCGGGATCCCTACCACCCCAACGAACGTCAGCAACGACACATCCTGCGCAACGATCCACAACGGGCGCGCGTGGTGGCCGGCGAGCCGGCCAAGGTCTCCGAACTCCGCCAGCTGTGGCGCGACACCACCGTCGGAGAGGACAAGCGCGACTTCGCGCAGTTCGTCACTCGCCGCGCCATTTTGGCGCTAGAGCGCGCCGAGTACCGCATCCTCGGACCGCAATACAAGTCTCCGCGGCTGGTGAAGCCCGAGATCTTGGCGTCCGCGCGGTTTCGCGCGGGCCTGGAAAAGATCCCGGGCGCAACCGTCGAAGAAGCCGGGAAGATGCTGGACGAACTCGCCACCGGGTGGAGCAGGGTGTCCGTCGACCTGGTTGGCGTCCTCGGCAGGGCGCTCAGCCGCGGATTCGACCCGGAGATCGACTACGACGAGTATCAAGTCGCGGCGATGCGCGCCGGGCTGGAAGCCCATCCGGCGGTGCTGCTGTTTTCGCACCGGTCCTACATCGACGGCGCGGTGGTGCCGGTGGCGATGCAGGAGAACCGGCTACCGCCGGTGCACATGTTCGCCGGCATCAACTTGTCGTTCGGGGTGATGGGACCGCTGCTGCGCCGCTCCGGCAGCATCTTCATCCGTCGCAACATCGGCGATGATCCGCTGTACAAGTACGTCTTGCGCGAATACGTCGGCTACATCGTCGAAAAGCGGTTCAACCTCAGCTGGTCCATCGAGGGCACTCGCTCGCGCACCGGCAAGATGCTGCCACCCAAGCTGGGCCTGCTGTCCTATGTCGCCGACGCCTACCTGGACGGCCGCAGCGAAGACATCCTGCTGCAGCCGGTGTCGATCAGCTTCGATCAGTTGCACGAGACCGCCGAGTACGCCGCCTACGCCCGCGGCGGAGAAAAGACACCCGAGGGTGTCGTCTGGCTCTACAACTTCATCAAGGCGCAGGGCGAACGCAACTACGGCAAGATCTACGTCCGCTTCCCCGAAGCGGTCTCGATGCGGCAGTACCTCGGCGCCCCGGGCGGTCCACTGGCCCAGGATGAAGACGCCAAACGCCTTGCGCTGCAGAAGATGTCGTTCGAAGTCGCGTGGCGAATACTGCAGGCGACGCCGGTGACGGCGACGGGTTTGGTGTGTGCGTTGCTGCTGACCACTCGTGGTGCGGCGTTGACGCTCGACCAGCTGCACCACACCCTGCAGGACTCGCTCGACTATCTCCAGCGCAAGCAAACCCCGATGTCGACGAGTGCGTTGCGGCTGCGCACGCGCGAAGGTGTGCGGGCGGCGGTCGACGCCTTGTCGAACGGACACCCGATCACCCGCGTCGATGGTGGCCGGGAGCCGGTGTGGCACATCGCACCCGAGGACGAACACGCCGCGGCGTTCTACCGCAACTCGGTGATTCATGCCTTCCTGGAGACCTCGATCGTCGAGCTCGCGCTGGCACACGCCAGGGACGCCGACGGCGATCGCATGGAGGCTTTCTGGGCCCAGGCGATGCGGTTGCGCGATCTGCTGAAATTCGATTTCTATTTCGCCGATTCGGCGTCGTTTCGGGACAACATCGCCGAAGAGATGGCATGGCACGACGATTGGGAAGCCCACGTCGCCGCCGGGGGCGACGAGATCGCCGCGATGCTGTCCGCCAAGCGTCCGCTGATGTCGCACGCGATGTTGCGGGTGTTCTTCGAGGCGTACGAGATCGTCGCCGACGTGTTGCGCGATGCGCCCGCGGATATCGGCCAGAAGAAACTGACAGAGCTGGCGCTCGGGGTCGGTCGGCAACACGTGGCACAGGCCCGGGTTCGGAGCAGCGAATCGGTATCGACGCTGCTGTTCGCCACCGCGCGCCAGGTTGTCGTCGATCAGAACCTCATCGCACCCAGCGCCGACCTCGCCGAAAGGCGGATCGCCTTCCGGGGAGAACTGCGGGACATTCTGCGAGATTTCGATTACGTCGAGCGGATCGCACGCAAGCAGTTCGTCGCCCGCGAGTTCAAGGCGCGCCAGGGGCGCCCGGCTAGCCAAACGCTGTAGTCGCGGTGCGCGCCAATACCCTGGGTGCATGACGGTTGAGCAGCCAGTGCGCACACCCCGCGCGCTGGTGTGGCCGCTGCTGATCGGCGTCGCGGTGCTGGCAGGCTGCACGGCGGCCGGGATCGGGGCGCTGTCGCTGGCGGCCGCGCTGACCGCCACCGGTCTGCCCGATCCGGGCCCGGCAACCACGCTGGGGCTGCCGTTCGTCCGGGCGGCAGGGGAGATCGCCGCCGTGCTGGCCGTCGGGTCGTTCCTTTTCGCGGCGTTCCTGGCGCCGCCGCAAAGCAGCGGCGTCCTCGACGCCGGTGGATACCGCGCGCTTCGCCTCGGGACCGTGGCGTCGGGGGTGTGGGCTGTTTGTGCCGCCATGCTGGTCCCGCTGACCATCTCCGATGTGTCCGGTCAACCGTTGGTCGACCACCCCAACCCGGTAACCATCTGGTCGTTGGCTTCAGTGATCAACGCCGCCTCCGCCTGGCGCTGGACCGCCGGCCTGGCCGCGCTGGTGACGCTGGCCAGCCTGCCGGTGTTGCGCTGGTCATGGACACCGCTGTTGCTCGCCGGGTCGCTGGTGACGCTGATTCCGCTCGGGCTGACCGGGCACTCGTCGGCCGGCGGTTCACACGACCTGGCCACCAACAGCCTGCTTATCCACCTCGTCGCCGCGAGCCTGTGGGCCGGCGGTCTGCTCGCTCTGCTTGCCCACGCGCTGCGCAACGGTGACCACACCGGCGTGGCGGCCCGGCGATTCTCGGTGATTGCCCTGTGGTGTTGGGTCGCGATGGCGCTCAGCGGTTTGATGAACGCGCTGGTGCGGGTCCTGCCGTCTGACCTGCTGACCACCGGTTACGGGCGCCTGGTGATCGCCAAATTCACCGCGCTATGTGTGCTGGGCGTCCTCGGCTGGCGCCAGCGGCGCTCCGCGGTGGCTGCGCTGCGCTCTTCCCGAGCGCGCGGCGCTCTGATCAGGCTGGCCCTCATCGAGGCCGTGGTCTTCGGCCTCACCTTCGGCATAGCCGTGGGGCTGGGGCGCACGGCCCCGCCGCCGCCCCCTGCCCGGCTACCCTCGATTCCCGAAGCCGAGATCGGCTACGACTTCGACGGACCACCGACCGTCACGCGCATCCTGTTCGACTGGCGCTTCGACCTGATCTTCGGCACCGCCGCAATCGTCCTCGCCGCGCTGTACGTGGCAGCGGTGATGCGGCTGCGCCGCCGCGGCGACGGCTGGCCGCGGGGCCGGACCGTGGCCTGGCTGCTCGGCTGCCTGGCTTTGCTGTTCGTGACCTCGTCGGGGGTGGGTCGCTACATGCCGGCGATGTTCAGCATGCACATGGTCGCGCACATGGGGCTCTCGATGCTGACCCCGATCCTGCTGGTGCTGGGCGCTCCGGTCAGCCTGGCGCTGCGGGCGCTGCCCGCCGCCGCGCGCGATGATCCGCCGGGAATGCGGGACTGGCTGTTGGCCGCGCTGCACAGCCGCTTGTCGCGGTTCCTCACCAACCCGGTGGTGGCTACCGCGCTCTTTGTCGCCGGGTTCTACGGCCTGTACTTCAGTGGGCTGTTCGACGCCGTGGTGGGCAGTCACGCCGGGCATATGGCGATGAATCTGCACTTTCTGCTCAGCGGTTACCTGTTCTACTGGGTGGTGATCGGGGTGGACCCCACGCCGCGGCCGATCCCGCCGCTGGCCAAGGTGGCCGTGGTCTTCGGGTCGTTGCCGCTGCATGCGTTCTTCGGGGTGGTGCTGATGGGCACCCGAAAGGTGATCGGCGCCAACTACTACCGCTCGCTCGGTTTGAGCTGGCACACCGACCTGCTGGGTGATCAGCGGTTGGGCGGTGGAATCGCTTGGGCGGCAGGGGAATTGCCGCTAGTGATCGTGATGCTCGCGCTACTCGTGCAGTGGGCGCGCAGCGACAAGCGCACCGCCCGGCGCTTGGACCGGGCGGCTGAACTCGACGATGACGCTGACCTGACCGCCTACAACGCGATGCTGGCCAAATTGGCGCGGGGTGAAACGCCGAGCCGTGGTGGAAATCCGCGAGCGTAACGCCGCGGAGATTTCCTGCCCGAATTCCGCAGCGACGTTACGGACGCGGACCCTGCGCGGTGCCGCGTCCTTATCCACAGTCGCGACATTCTCCACAGGCTCCCCTCGTCGCCACCAAGATGCCTGCGGTCTGTCGGCGCAGCCGGGCTGAATGAGCGCCAGACACGAGCGCTACCTGCAAACGAAAGGATATTGAGTCAATGTTCGAAACACCGCTTACCGTCGTCGGTCATATCGTCAACAACCCCGAGCGTCGACAGGTCGGCACCCAGGAGGTCATGAAGTTCCGGGTGGCAAGCAACTCCCGCCGGCGGACCGCTGATGGCGGGTGGGAGCACGGAAACTCGCTGTTCATCAACGTCAATTGCTGGGGCAAGTTGGTCACCGGAGTGGGTGCCGCGTTGGGCAAGGGCGCACCGGTGATCGTGGTGGGCCACGTGTACACCGACGAGTACGAGGACCGTGACGGCAATCGCCGCTCATCACTCGAGATGCGCGCGACGTCGGTGGGGCCGGATGTTTCGCGCGCGATCGTTCGCATCGAGAAGCCGGGATACACAGGTCCGGCTGTGGCGGATGTACCGCCAGCCGCCGAACCCGGGGTCGATGCTGTTGTCCCGGAGGAAGTTGCCGGCGAGGCCACGCTCGACGCCAATGCCCTGCCACTATCGGCGTAGTGCTCCTGGGCAGTGCCTAGGATGGTCGACGGATATTTCCGAAAGACCAGAAAGGCAAAACCGCGGCATGGCTGAGTTCATCTACACGATGAAGAAGGTCCGCAAGGCGCACGGCGACAAGGTGATCCTGGACGACGTCACGTTGAGCTTCTTCCCGGGCGCCAAGATCGGTGTCGTCGGACCCAACGGCGCCGGCAAGTCGAGCGTCTTGCGGATCATGGCCGGTCTGGACAAGCCGAACAACGGTGAAGCCTTCTTGGCCACCGACGCCACCGTCGGCATCCTGCAACAGGAGCCGCTGCTGAACGAGGAGAAGACCGTTCGCGGCAACGTGGAAGAGGGCCTAGGCGACATCAAGGTCAAACTGGACCGCTTCAACGAGGTTGCCGAATTGATGGCCACCGACTACTCCAATGAGCTGATGGAGGAAATGGGCCGGCTGCAGGAGGAACTCGACCACGCCGACGCGTGGGACCTCGACTCACAGCTGGAGCAGGCCATGGACGCGCTGCGCTGCCCGCCACCCGACGATCCGGTGACGAACTTGTCCGGCGGGGAGCGCCGCCGGGTGGCGCTGTGCAAGCTGTTGCTGTCCAAACCCGACCTGCTGCTGCTCGACGAGCCGACCAACCACCTGGACGCCGAAAGCGTGCAGTGGCTCGAGCAGCACCTGGCCGCCTACCCCGGGGCAATCCTGGCGGTGACCCACGACCGCTACTTCCTGGACAACGTCGCCGAGTGGATCCTCGAGCTCGACCGTGGCCGCGCATATCCCTACGAGGGCAACTACTCGACCTACCTGGAGAAAAAGGCCGAGCGGCTGGCGGTGCAGGGCCGCAAGGACGCCAAGCTGCAGAAGCGGCTGACCGAGGAGCTGGCCTGGGTCCGGTCCGGGGCCAAAGCGCGTCAGGCCAAAAGCAAGGCGCGCCTGCAGCGATACGAGGAGATGGCCACCGAGGCGGAGAAGACGCGCAAGCTCGATTTCGAGGAGATTCAGATCCCGGTCGGTCCTCGCCTGGGCAACGTCGTCGTCGAGGTCGAACACCTCGACAAGGGCTACGACGGCCGCACCCTGATCAAGGACCTGTCGTTCACCCTGCCCCGCAACGGCATCGTCGGCGTGATCGGTCCGAACGGGGTCGGCAAGACCACGCTGTTCAAAACCATCATCGGGCTCGAGCAGCCGGACAGCGGCAGCGTCAAGGTCGGGGAGACCGTGAAGCTGAGTTACGTGGACCAGGCCCGCGCGGGTATCGATCCGAAGAAGACCGTGTGGGAAGTCGTGTCGGACGGGCTGGACTACATCGAGGTCGGTCAAACCGAGATACCGTCCCGGGCCTACGTGTCGGCGTTCGGGTTCAAGGGCCCCGACCAGCAGAAGCCGGCCGGCGTGCTGTCCGGCGGCGAGCGCAACAGGC
>Ga0318528_10000415_pt1 | contig 13498 bp, 10 predicted proteins | sample GRESIP052b4f26_FD_202500 | JGI IMG/M metagenome (GOLD analysis project Ga0318528, IMG submission 202500) | Tropical soil microbial communities from Luquillo Experimental Forest, Puerto Rico - GRE.SIPMG.052b4f26 | ecosystem: Environmental > Terrestrial > Soil > Tropical forest > Bulk soil...
ATAGATCGACCACTGACGCTTCGCGGGGTCAAACGTGCGCAGCGTCAGACCCGCACGATCCTTGGTGGGCATATAGAGCTCGTCCACGGTCGCCATGCCGCCGAGGTACGGCGTCATGCACAGCGTTGCAGGAAAGTCCTCCCACTCGGTGCTGCCGACACCGCGCGCCTTCAGACGGTGTTGACGCGTCGTCCAGGCGCCCGCGAAGTAGTCGAAATCATGAACACCGCCCGTTCGCGCAGTCGAGTACCCGGGCGGAGCACTGTCGGTCGTCTCAGATGCAGATGCTGCACTGCCGCCCACACTCGCACCTGTCACAGCGGACAGTCCGAGCAGGGCGTAACGGGTTCGCAGCTTCGATGATGTCACCGCGGCACTCCATGACTGACATTACGGCGTCCCGACAGGCGCATGATGGAGCCCTGCCCGGCTGAACGTCCATGCGGACAAACGTGTCCTGACAACGGGCTGCCTCAGCCCCCGACTTGCCGGCGTGTGGCACGACCCGGTATTTGCGGATCGAGGGGTTGAGCCATCCCGGAGCACGGACCCGGTGGGCTCGTGGCTGAAGCTGAGCCAGTGCAGCACGAGTCAACTTCGTGACCCAGGCGAGTCCCCGGGGGGTCTGCAGCCCGCCCGGCGCACCCTCCCGGGACGGCCAAGGGACTTGAAACAGCGGCGGCTGTGCTCATATCTGCCCGAGTGTTTTCAACCGCCAAGCTCATGAACTCCACTTTGATGCGCCGCCGCGGCGGGCCTATTGGCATACTCTCCGCTGTGCGGCAAGCGTGCGCGCGAGCGTCCCTGGGGAGTGGGCCTTGGCAATGAGCACTGAGCGACGCTACGGGTGGATGTGGTTGCGGGCGCTCGAGCTCGCCGACGAAGCCGAGCGCCTGCAGCGGCGGTTCCTTGGCTACATCGGCCCTGGTACGGATGCCGTGCACTGGGAGCCGCCCGTGGACATCCACGAGACGGCGGACGGAATTATTCTGTTGTTTGCGATGCCCGGAGTCGCTGCCGAGGACATCGAGGTGCGGCTCGATCGCAGCGCGCTCACGGTGAGCGCGCTGCGCCGCGTGCGGCTTGCCGAGCCGGGCGCCCTCATCCGCCGACTGGAAATCCCTCACGGTCGTTTCGTGCGCGAGATCGCGCTGTCGGGATCTGCGCTGAGAATAGCCGACACACGCTACGTCGATGGCTGCCTCGAAGTGCGCCTCGTTCGGGAGCGCAAGTAATCATGGCCGAAGAAAAGGACCTGGGATCGAAGCCGCGCATCGAGCTGCCGCCGTTGCCTGCGGACGCCAACCCCATCGTGCCCATCCGCAACGTGTCGCTCTTCCCCGGCGTGGTCATGCCCATCACCATCGGTCGCGAGCTGAGCATCGCCGCAGCACAGGAGGCGGTACGCGGCGGGCACAAGATTGCGCTGCTGGCGCAGCGTGATCCGGGCGTGGAGAAGCCCGGTGCTGCGGATCTCTACGAGATCGGAGTGCTGGCGACCGTCATCCGTTACGTGACCACGCCCGAGGGTGCGCATCACCTCGTGTGTCAGGGCGAAAGTCGCTTCCGGGTGCTCGAGATCCTGCGCGAGACACCCTTCCTCGCTGCGCGCATCGAAAAGCTCCCCGAGCCGACCGATACGAGTCCTGAGATCGAGGCACGCGCTGAGTTCCTGAAGCAGCGCGCGACCGAGGCCCTGGCACTGCTGCCTCAGGCTCCGCCGGAGCTCGCACGGATGATCTCGGGGATCGACTCCCCGGCGCACCTCGCGGATCTCATCGTCAGCTTCATGGATGTCAAATCCTCCGAGAAGCAGGAGATCCTCGAGACACTCGATCTCAAGTCGCGGCTCGACAAGGTCATCAAGCTCCTGGCCCACCGCGTCGAGGTGCTCAAGATCACCAAGGACATCAGCGAGCAGACCCAGGCGGCACTGGGTGAGCGCCAGCGCGAGGCGGTGCTGCGCGAGCAGCTGCGCCAGCTGCAGAAAGAGCTGGGCGAAGGCGAATCCGGTGCGGATGAGCTGGCGGAACTCGATCGGCAGATCGCGGCGGCGGGCATGCCGCCGCCCGTCGAGGAGCACGCTCGCAAGGAGCTCCAGCGCCTGAGGCACATGCAGGAAGCGAGCCCCGAATACGGCATGGTGCGCAACTATCTGGACTGGATGGTCGCGGTTCCATGGAGCAAGGTCGACCCCGAGGACATCGACATCGAGCGTGCGCGGCGCGTGCTCGATGAGGATCACTATGGCCTCGAGAAGGTCAAGCGGCGCATCCTCGAGTACCTCGCGGTGCGCAAGCTGAATCCGCAGGGACGCAGCGCCATCCTCTGTTTCGTTGGCCCGCCGGGCGTCGGCAAGACCTCCCTCGGACAGAGCATCGCGCGGGCGCTGGGGTTGAAGTTCGTGCGCGTGAGTCTCGGTGGCGTGCACGATGAGGCGGAGATTCGCGGCCACCGGCGCACCTACATCGGGGCGCTGCCAGGCAACATCATCCAGGGACTGCGTAAAGCCGGGACCCGCAATCCCGTGCTCATGCTCGATGAGATCGACAAGGTCTCGGCGAGCTTTCACGGCGACCCGAGCGCGGCGCTGCTCGAGGTGCTCGATCCGGAGCAGAACTCGACTTTCCGTGACAACTACATCGCCCAGCCCTTTGACCTGAGTCGTGTGCTGTTCATCACCACGGCCAACGTTCTCGACACGATCGCGGGACCGTTACGGGATCGCATGGAGATCATCGAGCTCAACGGATACACGGAGGAGGAGAAGCTGCAGATTGCCAGGCGCTACCTGGTAGCGCGGCAGCTCAAGTCGAACGGCCTCGAGGCTTCGCAGGTGACCATCACCGATGCGGCGCTGGCGCGCGTCATCCGTGAGTACACGCGCGAGGCCGGGGTCCGCAGTCTCGAGCGGCAGATCGGTGCCCTGCTGCGCAACGCCGCCGTGCAGATTGCCGAGGGCAAGGCCGCGCATGTGACCTTCGATGCACCCGATGTCCACGCAGTGCTCGGCGCTTCGCGTTTCGAGAGCGATATCGCCAGCCGCACGAGCGTTCCGGGAGTAGCTACCGGACTCGCCTGGACCCCGGTCGGTGGTGACATACTCTTCATCGAATCGGCGCGACTCCCCGGGCATGGCAAGCTCATCCTCACGGGACAACTTGGCGATGTCATGAAAGAGAGCGCGCAGGCGGCCTTGAGTCTCGTCAAGTCGCAGGCCGAGGAGCTCGGCATCGACCCCAAGGTCTTCGACAGGAGCGACGTTCACGTGCACGTGCCGGCGGGGGCGATCCCGAAAGACGGGCCCAGCGCAGGGGTGGCGATGTACGTCTCCCTCGCCTCGTTGTTCAAGCGCGAATCCGTTCGCCCGGATGTGGCCATGACCGGAGAGATCAGCCTGCGGGGACTGGTACTGCCGGTCGGCGGCATCAAGGAAAAGACCATCGCCGCGGCGCGCGCCGGAATCAAGCGAGTCATTCTTCCGGCGCGCAATCGGCGCGATCTCGAGGACATCCCGCAGAGCACGCGCGAGTCCCTGGAGTTTGTCTGGGTGGAGCGCGTCGATGAGGCGCTCGCGGTCGCCCTGGGTGGCGCACCGAGCGGGGAGCCGCAAGCCGAGCCCGCCGAAGCCGAGACGCGTGCCGCACTTGCCCGCAAGGAACGCTCGCGCCGGCAGCCGACCTCAGGCCCCGTCCTCTAGTCTCAGATACCGGCGCTCCGCGGACCGCAGTGCGGTGCGGCGTTACCCGCACGACTATCTTTCCGGTGAGCGGGTTGGCCCGTGCATCCAACCGTTGTGGGAACTGGTCTCCACCGGCAAGCTTCGCCCCCGCAAAGGCGCACTGCGGAATCTCCGTGCCTGCTCGTCAACCGCGCCGCATCGAGCCATTGTCCTCATTGTAAGCGGACGCGGAGACCGGGATGAGCCCGACCCTCAGACCCCGACTACTCCCAGTGTCCGTCGCGCGAAGCCGAGCTTACCGCGGGCGCCCACGGTCTCCCCGACCTGAGCATGAGGAACTCCCCGGGCCGCAGGCCGAGGGAAGTCGTCCGCGAGAACAATATCGAGGCGGATTGCCCGAAGGCTTCGACGATCAGCGTGCCGGGCATGATGGCGAGCTCCGGGAAGTCGTTCGCTCTCATGCCGCGCGGGGCGAGCTCTACGGCAAGATGTCGGATCAACGCCTCGAGCGCACCCTTGGAAGCCCGATGGCCGTGTAGTGCGGCAGCGCGCGCGTGGCACCCAGCGAGCTGACGGCGAGAATGCAGCTCTGGCGGTCAAACCGACTCAACAGTCGCGTGACCAGTTCATGGTGCGCACGCACGTTCAATGCAAACGTGCAGTCGAGGTGCCGGCCGGTGAGTGATTCCACCGTGCGATGGGTGCCGGTGGCCGCACAGTCCACGATGCCCGCGAGCGGTGTGCCGCTCTGCCCGAGATGCGTCTCGATGCGGTCGAGGCCGTCGGGATGGTGAGATCGGCACGGCAGATCGGCTGCTGTTCCTGCGCGGCGCTCGACGGCAGCTCCTGTGCCGCTTTCTCATCGCGGACGTAGTTTGCGATCACCCTTGCTCCGCTGCGCGCGAAGCGCTCGGAGATGGCTCGCCCGATACCGCGCTGCTGCGTTGCGATCAGTGCAGCCGCCGCACTGCGCGCGCCACGGGCCGCGACTTGACGAATTGGGAGCGCTGCCTTTCAATCGGTCGGAACGAAGCGCAACCGACGAGGAATTTGCCCTGATGATGTTTCCCAACCCTGGCATTGGCGCCCTGGGGCTCGGCGCGCTGCTCGTGCTCACCGCGCTGGCTCCGCGCCTGCGGGGCGGCGCGCGGAGCGGTCGCAGCGCGACGTGGAGCGTGGTGGCGGCTATTGCCGGAGCCGTCCTGCTCGGCTGGGGATTGCTCTCCTCGCTTGGCTCGCGGTCGCCCTCGCGACCTGCGCCGCCGCCGGTGACATCCACCCCCGCACCTTCGCCGGTCGATCTGGTCGAAGTGGCCGGCGTGGCGCTGCAGGCCTGCCCGCGCGCCACCGCGCCAGCCGTACCGGATGGCGGCACGGCCTCGCGCGAGGAGATGACGGCGGCGACCGCGGCGTTCAAATCCTTCGACACCGCCACCAATTCCTATGTGCACTGCGTCGACGTGACCATCGAGCGCATCGCCAGCCAGCATCCCGAGGCGTCACAGGACGATCTGCACTCTCTGAAGGAATTCGGCAGGGTTGCCCACAATACGGCCATCGACCAGGAGACAGCGGTCGCGGATCAGCTCAATGCGCAGGTTCGAAGCTACAAGGCGAAGCACCCGCAATCATGACCGCCGGTTGCTGAGCTCGCCCGAACTACCCCGCCGCCGTGCTCGTTCATCTCATTGACGGCACTTACGAGCTCTTCCGGCACTTCTATGGCCTGCGCCGCTTCACCCAAGGCGTGGATAAGCCTTCTGGCGCCGTGGTTGGCGTGCTGCGCACGGTGCTGCAGATGCTCGAGGAGGGCGCCACGCATCTTGGCGTCGCCACCGATCATGTTATCGAGTCCTTTCGCAACCGCCTGTGGGCGGGGTACAAGACGGGCGAAGGCGTCGAGCCTGCATTGCTCGCACAGTTCCAGCCCCTGGAGGATGCGCTCGCCGCGCTCGGTGTCGCGGTGTGGCCGATGGTGGAGCTCGAGGCCGACGACGCGCTCGCTTCCGCGGCACGGATCGCTGGCGAGAATCCCGCCACCGGCAAAGTGTGCATCTGGACCCCGGACAAGGATCTCGCCCAATGCGTGCGCGGCGAGCGCGTGGTGCAGGTCGATCGGCGCACACGCAAGATCCGTGACGCCGCGGGCGTTCAGGCGGACTTCGGGGTCGGACCGCAGCTGATCCCGGACTTCCTCGCACTCGTCGGGGATGCGGCGGACGGCTACCCGGGCCTCGCCGGGATCGGCCGCGTCACGGCGGCACGACTCATCGGGAAGTACGGCGCGCTCGAAGACTTCCCGGCGACGGTACTCGGAGAGCGCCGGCAGTTGGCGCTGCTCTTCAAGAATCTCGCCACCCTGCGAACGGACGCGCCGCTCTTCGGCGATCCCGAGGAGCTCAGATGGCGCGGGCCAACCGCCGGCTTCCCGGACACTGCGGCGCGGCTCGGCGAGCCGCGACTCGTGACTCGCGCCAGCAGGATTCCGACTCGCTGACCACCACGGTCGGCGCCGGTCCGGCTGGGGCGCGCATCAGCTCAGCGTGCGGCACAGACTTCGGGCGGTGTATCCGGCTCCGCACGCGAAGCGCGTCAGGGGCCCGAAGCAGTTGGCCGAGGCAAGACCGACCACATACAGACCCGGGATCGACGCCTCGAAATTTCTCTTCAGCACCGGCGTGTCCTCCACACAGCGCAGCCTCTGCCGCAGGCTCGCATCGAGGAACTGCAACCGTTGCATGGCGACGCGGTAGCCCGTCGCAGCGATCACGTGGTCGACGACCAGTGTCGACTCGCCCGCGCCGCGCTGGCGGTAGGTCAGGTGCACGCGGTTGTTGCGCACCGTGAGCGCGTTCAGCCGTGCGCCCAGGTGCATCGGCACCCGACCGACCAGCTTGTCTCTGACGAACCAACCAGGAGCCGGTCCGAGGTGATTGCGCACCGCGCGCAGCCGCAGTCGCAGCGGCATAGCGTGAAACAGCAGCGGTGCGTCACTGCACAGCCGCGAACGCCAGCCGAGCCCGAGGCCGGAGCGCGGCTGGCGCAGCCGCTGCAGCCAGGGTCGCGGCTCCTGCGGTTGTGTGTGAAACTCAACCGCATCCCGCCGCGCAAGAAGCAGCGCGTCGGTGCCGGCCTCGTGCAGAAGTGCAGCCAGGTCGGCAGCAGAAGCACCGGCGCCGATGATTGCCACGCGACGGCCGCGAAGCGCGCCCGGATCCTGGTGCTGCGAACTGTGCGTAACGAACTCCGACCCGAGCGCCGCGAGCGCCGGCGGCACATATGCGAAATGCGTGATGCCGACCGACAGGATCACGCGCTTTGCGCGCAACGTTTCCCCGTTGTCCGTGCTCAGCATGAAGCCGTTGGGACCGTGTGTGAGTGCGATGACGTCGGTTTCCTCGAGCATCGGCACCAGCCGGCGCTGAAACTCCAGCCCGTAGTCGACGAATGTCTCCAGCGGCACGGGGTAACCGATGTCCCGGTACGGCAGACCTCGCTCGAGGCTGTAGTTGCTGAGTGTGAACCGGCCGTCGGGGTCGAAAAGATTCGAGGCGAAGCCCTCGGATTTCAGGTACATGCCGGCCGGCATCCGGTAGCGCCAGGTGTGCATCGACGTACCGAAGATGCGGAACGGAACGCCGCGGCGGCGCAGGTGCGCCGCAATCGACAGGCCGTAGGGGCCGGCGCCAACGATGACGACGTCCGTCGCAACTTTTTGCATTCGTGCACCAACTCGGCGGCGTTCTGTCAAATCGCGATCACGCCGCCAGTCCCTACTCTATCCTTGCTGAGGCGTCGGCCGCAGCGAACAACATCTCATGTCGAACGCCGAGATCCCTGCGCAGACACAAAACATCAAGCGACCGGTCCTGCTGTTGGTAGCGGGTAACTGGTGGCCGACGGCTGCGCGCATGGCGGTCGCGCTCATTGAGAACGGCTGCACCGTCGCGGCCGTCTGCCCGCCGGAACATCCGTTGCGTTACGTGCAGGGCGTGCAGCAAATCCGCACCCTGCGCGCACTCGCCTCGCGCCGGTCTCTGGAACAAGCCATGCATTGCGTGCAGCCGGACCTGGTGGTGCCCTGTGACGATCGCAGCGTCGCGCAGCTACACGAGCTGCATCGCCTGCGCCCGCAGCTGCGGGCGCTCATCGAGCGCTCGCTGGGTCGGTCCAGCGGGTTCGAAGTCGTGGAGAGTCGCCAGGAGCTGCTCGACACTGCGCGAGAGCTCGGGATCCGTGTCGCCGGCACCTGCGGGGTGAGGTCCGCGGCGGAGGCGAGTCATTGCTTTGCGCGCGGCGCGCCGTCGGCACTGTTGAAAACGGACAGCACCAGCGGCGGCGAAGGAGTGCGGATCGTACGCTCGGCCAGGGAGGCGGCGGCAACCTTCCGGCGTATGCGGTTCGGAGCAAGCCTGGCGGTGGCCCTCAAGCGTCTGCTCGTGAACCGCGATCCGATGGCATTGTGGTCCTGGGGCCGGCGCCGGCGAACGGCCATATCCTTGCAGGAATTTGTCAGCGGAATCCCGGCGAACATCATGGTCGCGTGCTGGCGGGGCGAGATCCTCGCAGAAGTCAGCGTGAAGACCCTCTCCTGTCAGGGGCCGACCGGCGCATCCCTCGTGGTCCAGCTCATTCAAAACCGGCAATTGAGCCACGCCGCTGCAATGCTCGCTGCGCGCTTCGGTATGTCCGGGTTCTTCGGACTCGATTTCATTCTCCAGGAGGGCACCGGTGCGGCATACCTGATCGAGATGAACCCACGATGCACGCAACTCGGGCACCTGGCGTTGCCGCAGGGCGATCTTGCCGGAGCGCTGTGCGCCGCGCTCCTCGGGCGCGAGCGACCTCCCCGCGCGGGCACCGCCATCGCTACCGACACGATCGCGTTTTTTCCTCAGGCCTTTCTGTGGGGTGCGCGTAACGCTTTCCTCGGGCACGTGCATCACGACGTACCCTGGGAGCAGCGGCAACTGGTGAAGGCTCTGATGCAGGCCCCCTGGCCGCAACGAACCTGGCTCGCGCGCCTCTATCACCTGCTCCGCAGGCCCACGGCGCTGCAGGCCACCGAGGCTGTGCCGATCGAACAGCTGGTCGAATGTGAAATACCGGTGCGGGCGCCGACCGATCGCCTGTTTCCCGTGCCCGTGCCGCCGGCGCGTGCGATGGGCTCCACTCCGAGACTTTAGGCCAGGAGGCGTCCCGGCGGACAATCACCCGGCACCGCTCAGGTCACGAGACGCCGCGCAAACAAAGACTCGAATGCCGGCATCACGGCTTCGATGACGTCCCCGTGCGCCGCCGGTACCTGGCGCTCGCGTGGACGGTAGGCCTCGAAGCCCGTCGAGCGCAGCACCGCCTCGTACCAGTACGGGGCCCATACGCCATCGCCGGCACGCGGTCCCGGGGGCCAGCTGAGCATCCGCGGCGTAAATGCGATATCGAGCTCTGCGCACAGCGCCCGCAACTGCGACTCGGGAGCTTTGAGAAACTCGGCGGCATCGATCACCGGCGGGATGCGGCCGCAAAGCTCGCTCACGTACTCAAAGATGTCGAGCTGCTGCAGCACACCGAGATCGTCCGCAGTCACCTGCGGTCGGCTGCGGATGTAGGAGTTGAGGACCTCACGCGGATCACGGATGAGGAACACGTGGGTGAGCCCCCGCAGCCAATCGCGGCCGATATGCGGCAGCAGGTGGTGCGTCATGTGCTTCTGGTACCAGATCACTTTGCCCTGCGGCACAGGACCCACGAGCCGCGCGGCAACCTTGCGCCAGTCGGCCTCACCGGCCGCGATCACACCCTCGCGCCCCGGATGATCGAGACCGGTGTGGGCGAGATAGTGGGCATACAACGGCTCGTCCACCACCGCGCAGTCGCCGCGGTTCTCCCACGAGCGCATCATCGCGGTGGAGATGTTGCGGGGACCTGACCACATCGCGAGCCGCAGCGGCGTCATGGCGGCGCCTGCGCGGCGACGTCGCGCTCGATGAGGCGCAGGTAGAGCTGCTGCAAGCGCTCGACCATCGGGCCGCGCCCGTCACTGATGCGGCGACCGTCGATTTCGATTACCGGAGCAATGCCGGCGTAAGTGCCGGTGATGAAGGCCTCCTGCGCGGAGTAGGTTTCGGTCAGACTGAAGTTCTTCTCGAAGGCCGGGATGCCGTTCTCGCGGCACAGGCGCAGCACGTTGGCGCGCGTGATGCCCGCGATGCAATAGTTGCCGCTCGAGGTCCACACCTCGCCCTGGCGCACGATGAAGAAGTGGGTCGAATTGCAGGTGGCGACGAAACCGTGCGGGTCGAGCATCAATGCCTCGTCGGCACCCGCCTTGGTCGCCTGGATGCAGGCGGTGATGCAGTTGAGCTTGGAGTGCGAGTTGAGCTTGGGATCCTGCACGTCGGGCGCACCGCGGCGCACGTGCACGGTGAAGAGCCGCACGCCCTGCGTCAGCAGCTCCGGTCGCGGCAGCTTGTATTCGGGGATGATGACCACGGTCGCCGGCCCGATGGAGGCGCGCGGATCCTGGTAAGGCGTGCTCTTCAGACCCCGCGTCACCATGAGCCGCATGTGCACGCCCTCGGTCATGGCGTTTGCCGCGAGGGTCTGGTACAGCGCCGCGGTGAGCGCCGCGCGGTCCATGCCGACATCGAGGTCGATCGCCTTGGCGGCCTCGTACAGGCGATCGAGATGCGCGCCGAGGAAGGCAATCCGGCCGCGATGGACGCGCAGGCCCTCCCAGACTCCATCCCCCAGGATGAACCCCGAGTCGAACACCGAGACCACGGCTTGCGCGCGCGGCCGCAGGTCACCGTTCACATAGATGCGGATGTCGCTGTTGCGCGGGTCATCGGTTGCGTGGTGGGTGCCCTGTGTCATTCCCTCACCTGTGTTTCGCACTGGGGCATCGGATTCTAGCGCGCCGCCGGGCAGGCCACGGGGCAACGTTTGCTCTTGGCCGCAGCGACTGATCTACTCACACGATGCCGGCCATGAATGGGGTGTACCTGCTGCTCGGAGTCGTGGCCGCCGTCGGCGTCTGGTTCATGGGCCGGTGGTGGTTCCTCGAGCGAGGCCGTGGTGCGCTGCGTGCGATGCGCCGGGCGGATCTTGTCACCGGCTTCGTCACCGACTTTTTCGACACCCTGGGCATCGGAGCCTTCGCACCGACGACCGCCATCTTCAAGCTGCAGCGCCGCATGCCGGATGACGAGATTCCCGGCACGCTCAACGCCGGTCATGCGCTCCCGACCGTCGTCGAGGCCGTGATCTTCATCGCGATAGTCACACTCGATCTGACGACGCTCGTTTCGATGCTCGCCGCGTCGGTGGCCGGTGCCTGGCTCGGTGCGGGCAGCATCGCGCGGGCTCCACGACGCGTCATCCAGATCGGCATGGGTGTGGCGCTGCTGGTCGCAGCGGGACTCCTGCTCGCGAAGAACCTCGCCTGGCTGCCGGCGGCTGACGGCACCGCGCTCGGGCTTTCCGGCGGCACGCTGTTGTTCGCCGTCTGCGTCAACTTTGTGCTCGGCGCGCTGATGATGGTTGGCGTCGGACTGTACGCGCCCTGCCTGATCCTGGTGACGTTACTCGGTATGAGCCCGCTTGCCGCCTTCCCGATCATGATGGGCTCGTGCGCGCTGCTGATGCCCGTCGGCGGCGCGCGGTTCGTACGCGCGCGCCGCTACAGCGCGGGCGCCGCGCTCGGCCTGACCCTGGGCGGAATCCCCGGCGTGCTCTGCGCTGCCTTCATCGTGCGCTCGCTCCCGCTCGAATGGCTCCGCTGGCTCGTGGTGGGGGTGGTGATCTATGCCGCGGCGTTGATGCTGATGTCGGCGCGCGTGCCGGTGGTCCCGCAGACCTCTACCTCTTCACGGCCCGATCCCCTACATTCGCACGATGCGTGAGACCGTCGACGAAGCTCCTGCCGCAACCGCCGGGTTGACTTACCCGTTCGCGACCGCGCCCGAGCCCGGACATGTGCTCGGCGTGGCCCCGGGCGTGATGTGGCTGCGCATGCCGCTGCCGTTCATGGGGCTCAACCACATCAACGTCTGGGCGCTCGAGGACGATGCCGGCTGGACTCTGACCGACACCGGCATGCAGACCGCCGACACGGCGGCGCACTGGCAGCAGGCCTTTGCCGGACCCCTCGCGCGGCGTCCGGTGACGCGTGTCATCTGTACGCACATGCATCCGGATCACATCGGCATGGCGGGCTGGCTCACCCGGCAGTACGACTGCCGGCTGTGGACCACGCGCCTCGAGTACCTCACCTGCCGCGTGCTGGTCGCCGACACCGGTCGCGAAACACCGCCGGACGGCCTGCGCTTCTACCATGCCGCCGGTTGGGACGAGGATGCGCTCGCCAGCTACAAGGCGCGCTTTGGCGCCTTCGGCAAGGCGGTGTACGCGCTGCCGGACAGCTACCGCCGCATCGTCGACGGCGAGGAACTCGCCATCGGTGGCCGGCCGTGGCGCGCGGTGATCGGCCGCGGCCACTCCCCCGAGCACCTGTGCCTGTACAGCGCGGAGCTCGGCGTGTTGATCTCGGGCGACCAGGTGCTGCCGCGCATCACCTCCAACGTCTCCGTGTTCCCGACAGAGCCCGAGGCCAACCCGCTCCAGGAGTGGCTCGAGTCACTCGCCTCGATCGGTGAGCGCGTACCTGACGACGTGCTGGTGCTGCCCTCGCACAACGAGCCATTCCGCGGCCTGCACGCCCGGCTCGCGGCACTCATCAGCGGACACGAGCAACGCCTCGCCCGCATGCGCGAGGAGCTCGCGACGCCCAAGCGTGCCATCGACGTGTTCGGCGTGCTGTTTCGCCGCCGCGTGGGCCCGGACATGCTGATCATGGCGACCGGGGAGAGCGTGGCGCACCTCAACTGTCTCATCGCAAGAGGGCTCGCGGTGCGGGAGCTCGACGCCGCGGGCGTTGCCTGGTACCGCCGTACCTGAAGGAACGCTTAACGCGCGCGCACCGGCCTCCGCCTCCCGTACACTTCCCGCATGCAGCATCAGACCTTCACGACCATCGCCGAGCAATCGGGCTTTCGCCATACCGGGCGGAGCGACGAGGTCGCGCGGCTGTGCACGGCGTTCGCCGCCGCCTGGCCGCGCGAGGTGCACAGCCTCGAGTTCGGCCACTCGGCCGAAGGGCGCGCGATGCGCGCCCTGGTCGTCTCGCGCGCCGATCCGCGCTCGGTACCGCTCCTCATGCTCCAGGCCGGCATCCACCCGGGCGAGAGCGATGGCAAGGACGCAGGCTTCATCGCCTTGCGCGAGATGCTCTCCGAAGGCGCCTGGCGCTCCGTACTCGAGCGCATGGCGATACTCTTCGTGCCGGCCTTCAACGTCGATGGCCACGAGCGCTTCGGCCGCTGGAACCGGCCGAACCAGAACGGCCCCGAGGAGACCGGCTGGCGCACCACCGCGCAGAACCTCAATCTCAACCGCGATTACGCCAAGGCCGATTCGCCCGAGATGCGCGCACTGCTCGGGCTGATCCGCAGCTGGGATCCGCTGGTGTGCGCCGATCTTCACGTGACCGATGGTGCGGATTTCCAGCCCGATGTCTCACTGCAGGCCGAGCCGATCAATCAGGGCGATGCCCGGCTCCACCCCGCCGGCCGCGAGATGCGCGATGCGCTGATCGCGAAGCTCGCCGCGCAGGGCTCGCTCCCCCTCCCCTTCTACCCCGACCTCGCCGTAACGGACGATCCCGACTCGGGGTTCCGCCTCACGGTGTACTCGCCGCGCTTCTCGACCGGCTACTTCCCGCAGCGCAACCGTTTCACCGTTCTGGTCGAGACGCAC
>Ga0318528_10000423_pt1 | contig 13464 bp, 14 predicted proteins | sample GRESIP052b4f26_FD_202500 | JGI IMG/M metagenome (GOLD analysis project Ga0318528, IMG submission 202500) | Tropical soil microbial communities from Luquillo Experimental Forest, Puerto Rico - GRE.SIPMG.052b4f26 | ecosystem: Environmental > Terrestrial > Soil > Tropical forest > Bulk soil...
AAATTGTCGGTGCGACTCGGTGAGGGTGTGCTTAATGGTCTCCTCACGGCGCGGTTCGGCCTCGCGGCGGTCGACCTTATCCGTCCAGTACCATTTGCTGCCCTGCCTCGTCCCACTCTTTCCGATCTTATGAGCGAAGTTTTGCGCAGTTTTGGCGATGCCGAAGAACAGCAAGGTTCGGAATCAAGTCTAGCCATCACAGAAGTTCAATAGAACAATCGGCCATGTCCTCTTTGGTCAGAAGCGGACATCGCCCCGTGCGCAGGTCGAAATCCGGTACGCCCATCGGAAAAATTCGGGAGCCCAGGACCAGATCACCAAAGAACGGAACCTTATAGGTGCTTGCGCGGCACCGCCCAAGGACGCTGGCTCTGATCACTCGCTTTGAATGTCCTGATGCGATCGCGATAGTTTTCAGTAAAGGCGAGGTCGTCCCAGCCATTGAGGAGGCGCGTGCGACGAACCGGATCGATTGTGAAGCTGTAGATTCGATTGCCGCAGACGATCATCTGCCGTTCCAAGTCAATGGCCAGCGGAAGATCCGGCATTTGCGTCAATGACGCCATGATCTCGGCAGCTTCATTGTCCGTCACCACAGCGGTCAGTAATCCATTCTGTACTGCATTGCCGGCAAAGATGTCGCCGAACGACGGCGCAATGATGCAGCGCACGCCATAATCGTAAAGGGCATAAACCGCGGCCTCCCGTGACGAGCCGCAGCCGAAATTTCGGGCAGTGACTACGATCTTGCAGTTGCGCCAAGCCAGCTTATTGAGAGGAAAGTCGGGCTTCTCGCGCCCTTCGACATCAAACCGTAAATCGTGAAACAACACTTTGCCGAAACCCATCGAGCGCGTCCACTTCAAATAGCGCGCGGGAAGAATCTGATCCGTATTCAGATTCTTCTGGTTGATTGGGCAAGCTGCGGCGGTAAATGTCGTAAATCTTTCCATGACAACTCATGGTTTTCGGGTGCCGAGTAGCTTTCTGACATCGGCGAGATGACCAGTGACGGCGGCTGCCGCTACCATCGCGGGCGACATCAGGTGCGTACGCGCGCCCGGGCCTTGCCGACCTCGGAAATTGCGGTTTGTGGTGGACGCGCAGCGCTCGCCAGGCGCGACTAGATCGCCATTGATGCCGACACACATCGAGCATCCGGATTCGGCCCATTCGAGTCCTGCGTCGCGGAAGATACGGTCGAGCCCTTCATCCTCGGCTTGGCGCTTGACCAGTGTTGAGCCGGGCGAAACCAATCCAGGGACCTTGCTGACGCGGCCAGCCATTACTGATGCCGCAGCACGCAGATCCTCGATACGAGCATTCGTGCAGGAGCCGATAAACACGCGATCAATCGCGATGTCTGTGAGCTTTTTCCCCGGCACAAGACCCATGTAGTCGAGTGCATCGTGTACATATTGGGCGCGCTCGGCATCGGGTTGGCGTGTTGGATCGGGCACGGTGGCATCGATTGGCAATGCGTCCTGCGGACTTGTACCCCAGGTGACGATTGGCGCGATGCTTGCCGCATCGAATTCAACTTCGTGATCGAACGGCGCGCCCTCGTCCGTTATTAGTCGCGACCAGGCCTCGATCGCTTGTTCGAACTCTGCCCCCGTTGGCGCGTAGGGTCGGTCTCTCAGGTAAACAAAGCTGAGCGCATCCGGTGCGACTACTCCACATCGCGCGCCAGCCTCAATCGACATGTTGCACAAGGTCAAACGCCCCTCGATCGAGAGAGCACGGATTGCTGAGCCGGTGAATTCCACAGCGCAACCGGTTGCGCCGTCGGCGCCGATGCGAACAATAACAGCAAGCATGATGTCTTTAGCGGCAATCCCGGGCGCCGTTACGCCATCCACTCTCACCCGCATCCGCTTTGGTTTTTTTTGCCAGATCGTCTGCGTCATCAGCACATGCGCTACTTCGGAAGCGCCGATGCCAAACGCGTAAGCGCCAAGCGCGCCATGTGTAGAAGTGTGGCTATCGCCGCAGACAATCAAAAGACCGGGGAGCGTCAGGCCTTGTTCCGGACCGACCACGTGTACAATCCCTTGGTCCGGATCGTTGACATCGAATAGTTTGACGCCATGTTTCGCACAGTTTTCCTCAAGCTGACGAACCATCCGCGCAATCTCGGGATTGGCGATGCTCCATCGAGAACCACGAGTTGGCACGTAATGATCGGCCACGCCGAACGTCAAGGTTGGTTCGGCGACATTCGCGCCGCGTTCGGCAAGTTTGCCGAAAGCATGAAAAGACCCCTCGTGTACATAGTGACGATCGACCCAGAGCAGTGACTCGCCGTCTTCGCGTCGCAGAATCTCGTGAGCGCTCCAAAGTTTATCTATGATAGTTTGTGGCTGGGTCACCTGCACACCACGCGCTTAAGCCGCGACAGGATAGTATAGATAGCTGCGGCAACCAATGTTAGGCTTGGCGCAATTACAAGGAGGGGCATGATGTCTCGTTGGCCATTCCGCTTGAGCCGCCGCAAGTTTTTGCGCAGCACTGCGCTCGGCGCGACTGCTGCCGCTGGTTTTTTGCACGCGCCAGCGATCCTACGGGCGCAAAGCGCCGCGGCGAAAATCGGGGTGCTTCATCCGGTTTCGGGTGCGCTGTCCTATTCAGGTCAACAAGGCCGTCTGGGCGCGACCATCGCGATCGATGACATCAACGCGGCCGGCGGAATCAAAGCGCTGGGCGGTGCCAAATTCGATCCGATGCTCGGGGACGCGCAATCAACGCCCGACGGCGGCAATGCTGAAGTGGAAAAGATGAACGCCGCCGGTGTTTGCGCAATAGTTGGCGGCTATGCCAGTGCGATCTGCCTCGCTGCCAGCCAGACTGCGGCGCGTTACGATTTGCCTTATGTCGTCGACGTGGGTGTGGTGGATAGTATAGTCACGCGGGGATTAAAGAACACATTCAGGTTCGGGCCCGGATTCGGCGTCATTGCCAAGACCGCACTCGACAATCTCGTTGCGATCAACGATCAAGCCGGCAAGCCAGCGAAGACAGTCATGATCGTGCATGAGGACTCAGCATTCGGCGCAGGCTTGGCAAAGCTCTTGAACACGCAATTGCCAGACCGCGGTTTTCAAGTGCTCGAGACTGTTCCCCATCCGACGCCGACACGTGAGTTCGAAAATGTCGTGCTAAAAATAAAAGCGCAAAATCCCGACCTCGTTATTCCGGCAAATTATTATAGCGAGTACGTTCTACTCGCTCGCACCATGCAACAGCAACGTGTGCGTCCGAAGGGAATTTACTCGGTACTTGGCGGCGCCGCCTCGTCCTACAAATTTGTCAAGGAATTTCCCGAAGCGGCGCAGTACATCATGGATTGCAATCATTGGTTCGATCCCAAGAACCCGAAAGCCATGGACCTGAAAAAGCGTGTGGAGGACAAAGGGCAGTTCTATACCTACGAAGTCTACATGAACTACTCGTGCATTCTTCTGCTTGCCGACGCGATCGGGCGCGCAGGCGGCACTGATCGCGCTAAGATCACGGATGCGCTTGCCGGTTCAACGTTCAGCGGTCATCTCATGCCGTACGGTCCGACGAAATTCATCGACGGGCAAAATCAGGGCGCGGCGCCGGTGAATACGCAGGTGCTTGCCAACGACATACAGGTAATCCTGCCCGCTCAGTTTGCCTCGGCAAGGCCGGTCTTTCCGATCCCGCCCGCTTGATCACATCTCAGGTCACTGGCCGGTAACTGCATGCTATCGCCGGTCATCCTTGTTCCCGCTGTTATCAACGGCTTGATGGCCGGCGCCGTATATGCGTTGGTCGCCCTCGGCCTGACCCTAATTTATGGCGTGCTGCACATCATCAATTTTGCGCACGGCGCATTGCTGACAGCGGCGATGTTCGCCGCATTCTTTGCCTTCACGCTTTTTGGCATCGATCCGTACCTAACCGCGATCGTGCTAACGCCGCTTTTCTTTGGCACTGGCTACGCCTTGCAGCGGTTTATCATCGGACCCGCAGCCCACGGCGAGGACCGCGGCTTCCTGCTGGTCACGCTAGGATTGGCTGTGGTGATCGAGAATACGCTGCTCTATTTCTTTCGTGCTGATACGCGCACGATAAACCTGCCTTACGCATTTGACGTGATTGAAATAGGTCCCGCCTTCGTTGCCGTGCCCCGCGTTATTGCATTCGCTGCTGTCATTGCGGTCGCAATCGGGCTTTGGGCGTTCATGCACTGGACTGATACCGGCAAGGCCATCCGCGCCGTGGCGAAAGAAAAACTCGGCGCCGAACTGTGCGGTATCAATGTTGCGCATATTTATGGGGTGACTTTTGGCGTCGGTGCGGCCTGCGTGGCGATTGCCGCCTGTCTTCTTATCCCGACCTATTATGTTAACCCGACCGCTGGCGAGGCGTTTGTGCTGATCGCATTCACGATCGTTGTGCTCGGCGGTATGGGCTCGATCCCTGGCGCTTTGCTCGGCGGATTGTGCGTTGGCGTGGTGGAGAGCGTATCCAGCATCTTTTTAGGCCAGTCATTAGGCCAGATCGGCATATTCATCATGTTCATCGCGGTGCTGCTCGCCCGTCCGAGCGGCCTATTCGGCGCGCGGCTGTGAAGCCTTATTTGCCCATCGTCTTCGTCGTGGCGTTACTCGCCATCGTGCCGTTCGTCACCACGTCAAACGTCGTGCTGAATTTCTTGGTGACGACACTGCTGATCGCGCTCGCCGGCCAGGGCTGGAATTTGCTCGGGGGGTATGGCGGGCAATATTCCTTCGGTCACGCTGCCTTCTTTGGAACGGCCGCCTATGCGACCGCCATTCTGCAAGTGCGATACGGAGTCAATGCCTGGCTTGGCCTTGTTGCGGGGATCTTGGCCGGCGCTCTGGTGGGCGCCGCTATTGGCGTTCTGTGTTTTCGGTCCGGATTGCGAGGTTCATATTTTTCCTTGGTCACGCTCGCTTTTGCCGAGGTGCTGCGCATCATTTCGAGCGTGGCGCCGATCACAGGAGCCGGCGTCGGCACCCTGATCAAACTGGACTTGCGTCCGGAAGCGTTTCAGTTTCAGAGCCGGGTACCGTTTTATTGGATCATTCTTGCGCTGGTTGCTCTATCCCTCGTGGCGGTGCGGGCCACCGAGAATAGCCGTTTTGGCGCTTACCTTGTCGCCATTCGCGAAAACGAAGACGCAGCGAGTGCGCTCGGGATTAACACCTTTGCGGTCAAACTTGCGGCAATGACGATTTCCGCGGCGATAACGTCGGCGGCGGGGTGTTTTTATGCGCAGTATTTTCTGTTCATCGATGCGGCGATCGCTTACGGGCCACGGATCTCGATCGATGCCCTCCTCGCCCCGATTGTTGGGGGCGCAGGAACATTGTTTGGGTCGCTTTTCGGTGCGCTCGCCATAAAGTCGCTGGGCGAAGCGACCAAGCTCGTAGCTGGCGATGCGCCAGGACTCGACCTTGTCGTTTATGGCCTCCTTTTGATCGCGGTCGTCGGCTTCCTGCCTCGTGGCATGGCAGGCCTGATGGCGGCGGTCGTTCCGCGTGGTTTTCGGACCGCCCTACCGGCAGAGCGTGACCATGCCTGAGCCGATGCTCATTGTTGATAGTGTCTCAAGGCGCTTCGGCGGCTTGCTCGCTGTCGATAAGGTCTCGCTTCAGATCAACCCGGGGCAAATCACGGCATTGATCGGACCGAACGGCGCCGGCAAGACGACCTTGTTCTCGATTATCTCCGGTTTCCTGCCGCCAGATGAGGGTCGGATTGTTTACGACCGCATCGATGTCACCGCTGAGCCTCCGTACAAGCTTGCCCGCCGCGGCATCGCGCGCACTTTTCAGCTCGTGCAACCATTCCCTGGACTGACTGTTCGCGAGAACATCGCCATCGGCGCCCATCTTTGGCAGCGCAGCCGGGCCGCGGCGCTCAAGTTGGCTGACCAGGTTGCGCGCTCGGTAGGCCTTGGTGCGCAGTGCGAAGCCCCTGCGGCAACACTCACCGTGGCGGGTAGCAAGCGGCTTGAGCTCGCCCGTGCGTTGGCGATCGCGCCACGTCTGCTTCTGCTTGATGAGGTATTAGCTGGACTGAACCCATCAGAAATTCGCGACATGGTGCCGGTGATTAGAGCACTAACCGGCACTGGGATGACGATTTTGATGACTGAGCATGTCATGCAGGCGGTCATGAGCCTGGCGGAACAGATATTTGTTATTGCAGAAGGCCGCGTCATTGCGCGCGGCACGCCGGCAGATGTCGCGGCTGACCAGCGCGTTATCGAGGCTTATCTGGGCCGTGGCGCCGCGCACCGCACGGCTGCGGGAAACGCCCATGCCTGAGCCACTTCTTTCGCTTACTGGAGTTCATGCGGGATATGCGGGTACCGAAATTCTGCGCGGCGTCGATTTCGCCGTTCATTCCGGCGAGATCGTCACTGTTCTGGGCCCGAACGGAGCGGGAAAATCGACTATGAGCCGGACCATTTCCGGAGTTATCCGGGCCTGGCATGGCGCCATCCGGTTTAAAGGATCCGCTATCGAGCACGAATCACCGGCCGCGATAGTTGCACGCGGCCTCATCCATGTGCCGGAAGGCCGCCGGATCTTTCCAAACATGACAGTCCGTGAAAACCTGGACCTTGGCACGTATCGCCGAGGCCGTTGCAGCCGCACCGCCAATCGAGAGCGCGTATTTTCGATCTTTCCCCGGCTGGCCGCGCGTCAATCGCAGCGCGCGGGCACTCTGTCTGGCGGCGAACAGCAGATGCTGGCGATTGGCAGAGGACTGATGGCGGATCCCGAACTTTTAATGCTCGACGAGCCATCGCTTGGTTTGTCGCCATTATTGGTCGAAGAACTGTTCGCGCTGGTCAAGACGATCAATGCGCAGGGCGTTGCGCTTTTATTGATCGAGCAAAACGTCGTACAAAGCCTGGACGTGGCGCAGCGCGCTTATATCCTCGATAATGGCCGTTTCGTGCTGGAGGGACCTGCCGCCGAGCTTGGCAACGACCCGAAACTGAAACATGCCTATCTTGGAATGTAAGTAATGGCTGACGCCGAACCTCTGCAATCACGCCTTACTCACGAGCCCATCGTCGTCGCGCCTGGAGTTTATGACGCTTTCACGGCGCTCCTTGCAACCCAAGCCGGGTTTACCACGCTTTATGTGTCTGGCGCTGCGATCGCGTATACACAGTTCGCCCGGCCCGACATCGGCCTCGTGAGCATGGCAGAAGTGGCACAGACGGTCGCAACGATCCGCGACCGTGTAGCGGCGCATCTCGTCGTCGACGCTGATACCGGCTACGGCAATGCGCTCAATGTGGCACGCACGGTGCGAGAGTTCGAACGAGTTGGCGCCAATGCCATACAGATCGAGGATCAGGATTTCCCGAAGCGCTGCGGTCATCTCGACGGTAAGGCGCTAATCCCGGCGGCCGAAATGTGCGGGAAGCTTCATGCCGCGCTTGACGCCCGCCGCACCCACGAGACACTCATTATCGCTCGCACCGATGCGATTGCCGTCGAGGGCTTTGATCGTGCGATCGAGCGCGCGATCATGTACCGCGAGGCCGGGGCCGACATCCTGTTCGTCGAAGCGCCAAAAACCCGCGATGATCTCGCGCGAATGGCTGCAGCATTGAACCGGCGGGCGCCGCTGATGGCGAACATGGTCGAGGGCGGTAAGACGCCGCCGTTATCGGCGGCAGAGCTTGAGGCGATAGGATTTGCGCTCGTCATCTTTCCTGGAGGGATCGTACGGGCGCTTGGCCGCATGGCAAGCGAGTATTACAGCTCATTGGCCAAGCACGGCAGTACCGAACCGTTTCACGACCGAATGCTCGATTTTACCGGCTTGAATAATTTAATTGGCACCCCAGAAATGCTCGCACTGGGTAAGCGTTATGAAGCAAAGCGATGACGCTACGCACGGAGCTTAGCCACAAAGATTACAGCTGAGGCAAGGGCATGTCGAAAGCGTTCGATCTCATCGTAAAAAACGTGCGCGTTGTACGGCCGAAGAAGAGTACCGTCGATTGTTTCGACATCGCAATCAAGGACGGGAAGATCGAAGGTCTCGCGCCCGACCTTGCGGCGGACCAGGCCGAGCAGATTTTTGACGGCAGGAATTCTCTCGCTTTTCCGGGCTGCGTCGATTCTCACATGCATATCGGAATCTACTCACCGCTTGGCGAGGATGCGGTTTCAGAAAGCAAAGCCGCGGCTATGGGTGGCGTTACCTCGAGCCTCAACTACATACGCACAGGACACTATTACTTGAATCGTGGCGGTCCTTATCGCGACTTCATGCCCGAAGTATTCAAGCAAGGAAAAGGACGGTTTTGGGTTGATTACGGCTATCACGTTGCGCCAATCGAAGCGGCGCATATCGACGAAATGGAACACCTGCTGGTCGATTACGGTATCCCGTCGTTCAAAATATTCATGTTCTATGGCGGCTATGGGTTGCACGGCCGTTCATCTTCACAAAATGAATTTCTGATGATTGGACCGGACGATCGCTACGACATAGCACACTTTGAATTTATCATGCGGTCAGCCCAGCGCTTGATGGAAACATTTCCCGATAAATCGCCTTACATCAGCGTCAGTCTTCACTGTGAGCTGGCAGAGATTCTCGATGCTTACACAAAAATCGTTGAACGTGAGGGAAGGCTCACAGGATTGGCCGCATACAGCGCTGCGCGCCCGCCACACTCCGAAGGACTGGCAATATGGATAGCGTCTTACCTCGCGAATGAAACCAACTGTCTGAACATAAACCTTTTGCATCTCAGCTCGCGCAAGGCGATGGACGCGGCTTTAATTATGCAGCGAGTGTTTCCACATGTTGCCTTTCGTCGCGAGGTCACCGTCGGCCATCTTTTGTTGGACACGAGTTGCGCGTGTGCTGTTCACGCCAAGGTCAATCCGCCGATCCGGCCACGCGCAGATGTCGAAGCGCTGTGGCAGGCAGTGCTGGACCGTAAGGTCGACTGGATCGTAAGCGATCATGCTTGTTGCTCTGCCGAGCAGAAATGGTCAAAGGACGATCCAAACAACATCTGGCTCGCGAAATCCGGTTTTGGCGGCACCGAATATCTGCTGTCTGGTGTCTTAAGCGAAGGCCACAAACGCGGGATGTCGTACAATCACATGGCCGAGTTATTGAGTTGGAATCCTGCGCGGCGATTCGGCTTGCTCGGCAAAGGCGACATCGCGCCCGGTTATGATGCAGATATTGTTCTTGTGGACCCCGGCGCCACGTTCGTCGTGCGTGTGGCGGAGTCGCAGTCGCATCAAGGCTACACGCCATTTGAGGGCATGGAGCTGACCGGGCGCGTGAAAAGCACCTTTCTCCGAGGCTCCCTGATCTATGCCGACGGCAAGATCCTAGGACCCGCGCGTGGTGAGTATTTGCAAAGGCCGCAGGCGCGATAGTACGGCTTTAATCGGGCTTTGCGCCGGAGCCCTTAACCACAGGCGCCCACCGTTCAATGTCCTGACGCACGAATGCCGCGAATTTGGCAGCTGTTAACGCGGCAGGATTAGCGCCCTCACGCAGAAGCTGCTCGCGCATCCGCGTGTCCGGCCACGTTCTCGCCCTCAACGAAGCCGGCTTCCTTCAGCCCCTGATGGAATCGCGATAAGCGTCGAGTGATGACTGGTTAAGAAATCCGATAACCGGCATCGATGGCTGAGACCGCCATCGGTGCTTCGATAGACGCCATCAGCAGTGCCGGCGAAGACGAGATTGGGATCGTGCGGATGCACAAAGACGGTAAACGCCTCGCTCTCGCTCAGTGCGTGTTTCCAGTCACTGCCGTCATTGGCGCATCGAAACACGCCGGCGAGACCACCTTGCTTGCTGGCGTGATAGCCGCCGACGCCGGCGAAGACATAAGATGAGGCCACGGCAAGCTCCCCCGGCTAAGATTTTGCCCCATGATATTTTGCTACGTGAGGCGCGACAATGTGACTGTCGCTTTTGCTGCATCGCACATCCGATTGCATAGGATGTAAATTAACATTTTACACCAGCTTTTGATTTTAATGTGGACGCCGTTCGTGTTACTTTTAGGTGGGTGTCAGTTTACAGTGGAGGTCTCAATGACGGACCTGCACGAGACGAGTGATCCCAAGTACACGGCGCACATTGACACTGTTGGTTGGATATTTGTCGCCGTTGCTATCGCTATCACAGTGATCGCTGCAGTAGTGGCTTATCACGGCAACGGCGCGAACATCGCAAACACCGCCGTATCGCACGTCGCAGGATCGCCCGGCTAGAGGTGTTACTACCGCAACGGCGACGGCAGCTAAGCGAGTTCGCTGCTAGCGGAAAATCCCAAACACCCGCTGCAGCCATCCCGGCCGATGAGGTTGTAGCGATTCGGGCGTCAGCTTTCTTGCACGTTCCAACCCTTGAGCTTCGGCCATCCGGTCGGAGATTGTTTCGTTCTGGCGTATTCTTGGCGGCTGGATAAACGCGGAAACTAGGAGGCCGATTATCGTGTATCCGACCCATTGGCGAGAATGGCGGGGACGCTAATCACGCCTTTTCTTTTTTGGCGGATGACGTTCTAGAGCCGCCAACTTGGCTTCTTCCTCGGCCAGCTGATTTCCACGCGGTAAGAGAATTATTAGTCAATTAAGTCTCTAATATTCAGAATCTCGCCACGATTCATCCGGAATCGAATTGCTATGTCGTCGCCGGCATAGGTCGGGGGTTAAGTGGTGTTCAAATATTCTCTCGCTCTCGCGTTGGTAGGCGCTTTTTGTCTCACATTTGGGGGATGCGCCTACAACGGTCCAGCCGCTCCATCATTCGCAGCAATGCCCGGCCCGCACAAGTCTTATGAGTCTTTCCAAGGAGATGATCAGTACTGCCAAGCTGCCGCTCAGCAGGCGATAGGGTACCAATCCCCCGGCCAAGCGGCGAATGACGCTGCGGTTGGTAGCGCTGTCATTGGCACCGCACTCGGCGCTCTGGCAGGTGCTGCGCTCGGATCAGCGGCGGGACATGTGGGGACAGGCGCGGCAGTTGGCGCTGGTACTGGTTTAGTCGCAGGCAGTGCAGTGGGATCAGGGCATGCCGCCGCCGCTGGTGGCTCACTGCAAGCGAAATATGACACCGTTTACGCTCAGTGCATGACTGCCAAAGGCAATCGGATTCCGCCACCGCCGCCCTATTATTGGGGCGGATAGTAGGACCCGGGCCATATTGGCAGTGACGAGCGAATGTCCGCTTTGGGTCATTAGCGGACATTTCCCGGTGTCCGATCGATGTCCGCTTTACCCCCAAACGCGGATATTCCTAAGCACGACCGGCATGTCCGCTAAGTGCCAAAAGCAGACATTGGCCTGTTAACACGTACCGACCGTTGAGTGCGTCCTTCGAAAGCCGCCAAGTATCACTACCCCACGGGCAGCCCCTGCGTTCACATTACCCTTAGGCTCCTGCCCTCAAAATTCAGGCGGAATTTCGTGATCCATTTTGCCGGACCGTTTGGCATTATTGCCGAATCGTCGGCTTTGCGGGCCGGGGGATGAGGAAGGCCAGAGCAGACTTCTTGTTGGTGGCGCTTGTCGCGGCGAGCACGACGCCGCTATGCTCTGGTTTGGCTTTCGCGCAACGGCCGCCCACGCAGGCCGTCGCGTCACAACCCGTCCCCGAAGCCGACGCACCGCATTCTGCTCAAGAACCTGCTGAACAAGCCACCGCAAACTGTCCGGGACATCCCAACGCGCTCGGGACGAGCCGCATCCTCGCAATCGATCCGGCTCAATACCGGCGCATCGGCCACATGCAATATTCAGACTCGCTGCCGCTGGCCGACAAGGAAGTGGTCTTGACTTTCGACGATGGTCCCATTCTTCCCTATTCCAACCAGATCCTCGACATTCTTGCTTCGCAGTGCGTGAAAGCGACTTATTTCCTGGTCGGTGAAATGGCCCGCGCCTTTCCCGCCACGGTGCGCCGCATTTACGAGGAAGGACACACGATTGGGACGCACAGCGAGCATCATCCGACCCGGTTCGGCCAATTGCCAGCCGAGAGAATGCGTCATGAGATCGACCGTGGCATTTCTGACGTCAGCGCCGCACTCGGCGATCCTAAACATCTCGCACCGTTCTTCCGTATTCCCGGTCTGGCGCGATCCCGTCTCGTCGAAAGCGAACTCGCCGCGCGCGAGCTGTCAGTATTCTCATCCGACACCGACGCGGACGACTGGCATCACCGCATCAGTGGCCAACAGATCATTGCTTTGGCGATGCGGCGGCTGGAAGGGCGTGGCAAGGGCATTCTGCTCCTTCACGACATCCATGCGGCCACCGTCGCCGCCCTCCCCGGTCTGCTGAAAGCGCTTAAGGACAACGGTTTTCATATCGTGCAGGTCGTCCCGGCCGCGCCCTACGTGATCGCTATGGCGAACAAACCAAAAGCCCGGAGTCTCGCCTCAACGCTGCCCGGCGAGGCGATGATAGGCGACGACGGGAATCGCAGCGCGCAGCCGCATTGGCCGGATGTGGTGGCGAACGTCGTCGCCGATCACAGCGTGCTGCCAGTTCCGGATGCATCGGCCTTCGAACCCGACGCCCTCGCGAGCGAGGACATCACCGCCGTTTACCTTCCGGCGCAGGCGGAAGCGGAGATGCCTCCGCCTGCAAAAACGCAAGCGCCGGCTCCCCGCAAACATAAATTCGCCGGTCGCGCGGGAAAGCGAAAACAACACATCACCCACGCGGACAAAAACGAACGACGGGCGGAGCATGCGCATCGGGCTAAGCGCACCCACACTAGTGTCAACGGTCAGCACAAAAAACGCCGCAGCGAACGACACAAATCTCGATGATTTGGCGATGTCCGAGTAAGTCCGCTCCCTGAGAGCGACTCGGAATTTGTCGCTTGCTAAAAACTGAGAGTGCGTTGTCGCTTTACCTTCGAATAGCGCACATTGGGACTCCAGGTACGAAGGGTCCGCTTTGTGCGAATAGTGAGCATCGCCCACTTTAATCGTGGGCCAGCCGCAATCACAAAAAACAACAATAAAAAACGTTTCGACCCGGCCCTTTGCGATGGCCCCGAACTAATCGAACTCTTGCCTTAATTGCACCACGCGGCGCCTCTTAGTGCGCGCCCTTCAGTGAGGGTCACGAGGGAACTTCGAAATGGTAGTACGCTTGGGTGGCGCAATTTGCGTCGCCGCAATCACGTTCGCTTGTTCGTCTTACTCAGTCAGTTCAAACGGAATCGAGAAGGAGGTCACGCCAAGGCCTGTTGCAAGCAGTCCTGGAATCGTCGGCGCCGCATCTTCATACAATCCTTATCGGAAGGATTATCGCTCGGGTGACATCGAAACGGCTTCCAGTGAGCGGTATGATCCGACCGCATGGACTACCGCGATCCATATTTTATATCTCACCGATTACGTCTATTCCGAAGATCCACCCGATGGGAAGCTAGCGGATA
>Ga0318528_10000433_pt1 | contig 13370 bp, 11 predicted proteins | sample GRESIP052b4f26_FD_202500 | JGI IMG/M metagenome (GOLD analysis project Ga0318528, IMG submission 202500) | Tropical soil microbial communities from Luquillo Experimental Forest, Puerto Rico - GRE.SIPMG.052b4f26 | ecosystem: Environmental > Terrestrial > Soil > Tropical forest > Bulk soil...
TCGCCAACATCGTCCGTTCCATCGGCGTCGAATGCTTGTTGCCCGTCGCCCCGCCCCCGGAGGAGGCGCCGCCGCGGTGGCGGCGGGTCGCTGCGGGGGTGATGCACAGCAAGACCCGTGACGCCGATGCCATCCACCACCACTACGACGTCTCCAACGCCTTCTACGAGTGGGTGCTCGGTCCGTCGATGACCTACACCTGCGCGGTCTACCCCAACGCCGACGCCACGCTGGAAGAGGCCCAGGAGAACAAGTACCGGCTGATTTTCGAGAAATTGCGGCTACAGCCGGGCGACCGGTTGCTCGACGTCGGTTGCGGCTGGGGAGGGATGGTGCGCTACGCGGCGGGACGCGGGGTGCGGGCGATCGGCGCCACCCTCTCGGCCGAGCAGGCGAAGTGGGCGCAACAAGCGATCGAGGACCAAGGGCTTGCGAGCCTGGGCGAAGTGCGGCACTCCGACTACCGCGACATCGGCGAGGGGGAATTCGACGCCGTCTCTTCCATCGGATTGACCGAACACATCGGCGTCAAGAACTACCCCGCTTACTTCGGCTTCCTCAAGTCAAAGCTGCGCACCGGCGGTCTGCTACTCAATCACTGCATCACCCGCCATGACAACAAGTCGACGTCGTTCGCGGGCGGATTCACCGACCGGTACGTCTTCCCGGACGGGGAGCTGACCGGCTCGGGACGCATCGTCACCGAGATCCAGGACGTCGGTTTCGAGGTGTTGCACGAGGAGAACTTGCGGCACCACTATGCGATGACGCTGCGGGACTGGTGCCGCAACCTGGTCGAGCACTGGGACGACGCCGTCGCCGAGGTCGGCTTGCCGACCGCCAAGGTCTGGGGTCTGTACATGGCGGCCTCGCGGGTGGCCTTCGAGCAGAACAACCTTCAGCTTCATCACGTCCTGGCCGCCAACGTCGACGCGCGAGGGGACGACAGCCTGCCGCTGCGACCCTGGTGGCAGGCCTAAAACAGGCCTGAAACACGTTTAAGCGCCGTCGATACGACGCGCGCCCAACTCGTTCTGTAGCAGCTCGAGCGCGACCTCTTCGGGGTCGCGGCGCGGCTCCGACGGCTCGCCGCGGCCGGCTTCGGCGAGCATGTTTTCCTCTTCGTCTCGCTGAGCCGAATCCGGGTCGGCAGGCTCGTCCACGGGCGCTTCCTGTCTGACCGGCGACGGAGTGGGCGCCGCCGGCGCCGCCGCGCCGGTCTCGCACCGCACCCGCCAGTTCACCCCCAACGCGTCTTTGAGCGCCTCGGCGATGACGTCGGCGTTGCGCTGTTCGGACAGCCGCTTGGCCAGCGGCGCCGACGAATGCGTTAACACCAGCGTGTTGTCCTCGACCGCACGGACGGTGGCGCCCGCCAGCATCACCTCGGTGGTGCGGCTGCGTTGGCGCACCTTTTCGCGCACCGTCGGCCACATGGTTCGCACCGCGGCCGCGGTGGGTTCGCCCTCGGGAGAGGATGATTCCTTAGCTGGTTCCGGAGCCGGTACCGGAACGGATACCGGAGCCGGTGCCGGAGGCGGTTCGGGCGCCGGCTCGGGCGCCGGCTTGGGCTTCGGCTCGGCAACGACGGGCCGAGACGGGGGTGCGGCGCTCTCGGAGGAGGGGATGGACATGTCCAGCCGGGTCTCGATCCGCTCGACGCGTTGCAGCACCGCCGACTCGGTGTCGTCGGCCGAGGGCAGCAGTAGTCGCGCGCAGACCACCTCGAGCAAAAGACGTGGCGCCGTCGCACCGCGCATCTCACCCAGCCCCGCCTGCACCACCTCGGCGTACCGGGTCAGGGTCGCCGGGCCGATCCGGGCCGCTTGTTCGCGCATCCGGTCCAGCACGTCCTCCGGTGCATCCACCACGCCGCGGCTGACTGCATCCGGAACCGCTTGCAGCACAATGAGATCCCGAAACCGCTCCAGCAGATCGGTGGCAAAGCGCCGTGGGTCATGACCGGCGTCGATCACCGATTCGACCGCACCGAACAACGCGGCGGCATCCCCGGCGGCAAGAGCGTCGACGGCGTCGTCGATCAGCGCCACGTCGGTCGCCCCCAGCAGCCCGAGCGCCCGCTGGTAGGTCACGTGATCGCCCTCGGCTCCGGCCACCAACTGATCCAGCACCGACAGGGTGTCCCGAGGCGAGCCACCGCCGGCCCGGATCACCAGCGGATACACCGCATCGTCGACGGCCACGCCCTCTTGCTCACAAATCCGTGCGATCAATGCCCGCATGGTGCGCGGCGGCAGCAGCCGAAACGGGTAGTGATGGGTGCGCGACCGAATCGTCGGCAGCACCTTCTCCGGTTCGGTGGTGGCGAATATGAAGATGAGATGTTCGGGCGGTTCCTCCACGATCTTGAGCAGAGCGTTGAACCCCGCGGTGGTCACCATGTGCGCCTCGTCGACGATGAACACCCGATAGCGCGACTGCGCCGGCGCGTAGAAAGCGCGGTCCCGAAGCTCGCGCGTGTCGTCCACGCCGCCGTGGCTGGCGGCGTCGAGCTCCACCACGTCGATGCTGCCGGGGGCGTTGGGCGCCAGCGCCACGCAGGACTCGCAAACCCCGCACGGATTGGCCGTCGGTCCCTGCACACAGTTCAATGACCGGGCCAGGATGCGCGCCGACGAGGTCTTTCCGCACCCGCGCGGGCCGGAAAACAGATACGCGTGGTTGATCCGGCCGGCCTCCAGCGAGATGGAGAGCGGTTCGGTGACGTGCTCCTGCCCCACCACCTCGGCGAAGGTTGCCGGTCGATACTTGCGGTACAACGCCACGGTCAGCAGGCTACCGGCGCGCGGTGACTGGAGCCCGACGGGCACCGAGCGGTTTTCACGCCCTCAGCGCACACTCGACGCGGACGAGGCCAGGTTGAGCATCAGCTCCGTAGCCGCAAGCAGCGCGCAGGTCGCCAACCCGTCGACCGCATCGCGCAGATCCGGCGGTGACGGGAAGGTCGGCGCGATGCGAATGTTCTTGTCGTCCGGATCCTTCCGGTACGGGAACGACGCGCCCGCCTCGGTCACCGCGATGCCGGCGTCCTTGGCCAGGGCGACGGTCCGCCGCGCCGTGCCGGGCAGCACGTCGAGGCTGATGAAATAACCGCCCTTGGGGTCGGTCCAGGAAGCGATCTTGGAGTCGCTCAGCCGCTGATCCAGGATCTCGGCCGCCAGCGCAAATTTCGGCGCCAGTATCTGCTGGTGCCGCAGCATGTGCAGCCGCACCCCGTCGGCATCGCCGAAGAGGCGCAGGTGCCGCAGCTGGTTGACCTTGTCCGGACCGATGGACTTCTTCCCCGCGTACTGCAGGTACCAGGCGATGTTGCCCAGCGATCCCCCCAGGAAGCTGACCCCGGCGCCGGCGAACGTGATCTTGGAGGTCGACGCGAAGACGTACGGCCGGTTGGGATTGCCGGCCTTGGCCGCCAGCCCGAGTACGTCGATTTGGCGGATGAAGTCGTGCGTCAGGGTGTGGACCGCATACGCGTTGTCCCAGAACAACCGGAAGTCCGGCGCCGCCGTCTGCATCTGGACGAGCCGGCGCGCCGTTTCCCAGCTGTAGGTGACACCGGTCGGGTTGCCGAACACCGGCGTCGTCCACATCCCCCTGATCGCCGAGTCGACGGCGACCAGCTCCTCGATCAGGTCGACGTCCGGGCCATCCTGCAGCATCGGGACCGGGATCATCTCGATGCCCATCGTCTCGGTGATGGCGAAGTGCCGGTCATAGCCGGGGACCGGGCAGAGGAACTTGACGGTCGGTTCGTCCTTCCAGGGCCGCTGCGAGTCAACGCCGCCGTAGAGCATGGAGAAGGCGACGAGATCGTGCATCAGCTCGAGGCTGGAGTTGTTGCCGGCGATCAGGTTCTGCACCGGCATGCCGAGCAGCTCCGCGAAGATGGCGCGCAGCTCGGGCAGGCCGTGCAGGCCACCGTAGTTTCGGGTGTCGGTGCCCTCGGCGTCGCGGTAGTCGTCGCCGGGGAGGCTCAGCAGCTGGTTGGACAGGTCGAGCTGCTCCGGGGACGGTTTGCCGCGGGTCAGATCCAACGCCAGCTTCTTAGCCTTCAGCTCGGCGTAATCCTGCTGGTTGCGGGCGTGGACCGCCGCCAGTTCGTCAGGGCTGAGGGAATCGAAAGACACCATGCTGTTAGCGGGGCCCTTTCGCCGTCGAACGCTGGGGGTTCGGGGTCATGCGCACGGCCCCGACATAGGGGACCCCGCGCACCCGACAGAGCCCATTGACCCTTGCTGCCTTCCGGCCCTGGGGGAGTTCACAGGATAGACGCCGCGCGGGGTCCACCGAGAGTGTAATACCTGGCCCGAGGCAAGCAGCGAGGAACCGAGTGCAACCGGCGGCGGCCGAGGAACACTCGGCTACCATGGCCACGGAGGATTCGCCTAGTGGCCTATGGCGCTCGCCTGGAACGCGGGTTGGGTTAACAGCCCTCGCGGGTTCAAATCCCGCATCCTCCGCCATCGGTCCGCAACGCGGCCAAGCAGAGTGTCGTTTGGAATCGGTTTAGACGGCCTTTATCCTGGCGTGGGCCCGGCACCAGCATGAGGAGGCATATGGGGCGCAAGGTCGCCATCCCGTGGCACGCGTCGTTCTCGATCGCTGCCGGCGTCCTCTACTTCTTTTTCGTGTTGCCCCGCTGGCCTGAGCTGATGGGCGAAACGACGCATTCGCTGGGGACGGCGCTGCGGATCGTGACAGGTGCGTTGGTGGCCCTGGCCGCCCTACCCGTGGTGTTCACCCTGCTGCGGACCCGCAAGCCGGAGTTGGGAACCCCGCAGCTGGCCCTGTCGGTGAGGGTCTGGTCGATCGTGTGCCATGTGCTGGCCGGCGTGCTGATCATCGGCACCGCGATCAGTGAGATCTGGCTCAGCCTGGACGCCGCCGGCCGATGGTTGTTCGCGATTTACGGCGCCGCCGCCGCCATCGGGGTGCTCGGGATCTTCGCGTTCTACCTGTCGTTTGTCGCCGAGTTGCCGCCGCCACCGCCGAAACCGATCAAGGCGAAGAAGCCCAAGCGGCGACGTCTTCGCCGCAAGAAGGGCTCCGAGGCCGAAGACACCGACGCCGACGACGCCGAAGAGGCCGAAGAGGCCGAAGAGGCCGAAGAGGTCTCCGAATACACCGAGGCCGAAGAAACCGAAGAAACCGAAGAAACCGAAGAAACCTCGGAAGCCGAAGAAACCGAAGAAGCCGAGAAGCCGCAAGAGGCGGAAGAGCCCGTCACGGTCACCGCCGAAGACACTAAAGACACTGAAGAAGCCGAAGACACCAAAGACACCGAAGACACCGAAGACGCCGAAGACACCGAAGACACCCGGAGCGGATTGCAGAACCGCCGTCCGACGGGCAAGGGGTCACATCGGATGCGACGCAGGCGCACCACCGGCGGCGTCGCGCTCGACGACTAGCTCAGCGCCGGCGAAGGCCCTCGAGATAGGCGGCGATTCGTCGCTGCGTCTCCTCCGACCCCCACAGCGCGGGAACCTCGCTGTCGATACCGCCCCCCGCGCGCATCCGGGCCAGGGCCGGGGCTCGCAGCTGCGCCTTCGTATGGCGATAGGCGTCGAACGGGATGCCGCCGAGGTCGGACGCCTCCGCCACGGCCGCCTCGACGAGATCGTCGGCGACCACGCGGTGGGCCAGTCCGTTGGCGATGGCCTCGTCGCCCCGGTAGAGGCGGCCGCCGAGCAACACGTCCTCGGCGCGGTCTCCGCACGCGTAGCGCATGACCTCGAGCGCGGCGACCGGAAACGCCACTCCGACGCGGACCTCGGACGCCCCGATCTGCGCCTCGGGGCCGATCAGCCGCCTGTCGCAGGCGCAGGCCAGCACACACCCGCCCGCGATGGCGGCACCGTTGATCGCGGCCACCGTTGGCCCCGGGTAGGAGAACATCGCCTCGAACGCCTCGGACAGCGCCGGGACCAGCCGGTCGGTGTAGCCCGCACCGCCATCGACCACGCGGTTGAGGTCGACGCCGGCGCTGAATGCGCGGCCGGCGCCGGTGACGACGAGTGCGCCGGCGCCCGAGCTCCGCAGCTCGCCAAGCGCGCCGGTCAGCTCTTTCAGCAACTCAACATCTTGGGCGTTGACGCGCCCGGACGAAAAGGTCAGTACCTGGACCGCGCCGACGGCCTCGATCTCAATCACGGTGAAACGATAACGACCGGGATGTCGGTGTTCTCGTCGGTGTGATAGCTCGCGCACACCCGGTGGTAGCCGTCGGCGATCTGCAGCGGGACACCCTTCGTGAAATCACCGCGTACCAGCAGGATGGGCGACAACGCTTGTTCCTTCTTGATCTTGGCTAGATCCCTGGCGACGTGGGGATTGTCGACGGGCAGCAGTCGTAGCTGCGCCGCCCGCAGGATGTCCTTTGCCTTTTTGTGCGCGATTGCCCCGGCCTTCAACTTTTCCGTCAACTTGCTGACGGTATCCGCATCCGCGAGCAAAGCGAGGTAGTCGGCTGCTGCCGGAAAGTCATGGGCCTCAGGCTTTTCCAGCCATTGCACTTCTGCCATCGCCTGTCTCCCTTCGTGGGACTGTGACCGCTTGGGTCCTGGCAGCCTACCGGGTCGACGGAAAAATTGGGATCGGTAGCAACCCCGGACGGCTGTACTTGCGCCCATGACGACGCCACTGGGGCGGCGCATGAAGGAAGGAAATGCTGTGAAACGTCTCCTCGTGGGTGCGATTGGAACCCTTGGCGTTGCGTCTGCCCTGGTGGGCTGCTCGAGCGGCGGCCACACGGCCAGCCCGGCCTCGAGCCCGGCGCCGAACACGGCGCCCAGCGTCGCCACCGGCGGTGGCACCGGCGCACAGGTCAAGGTGGGCGGTACCGACCTCGCGGGCCTGAACCCCTCCGCCGTGACCTGCGTCAGGACGGGCGGCAAGATCGACATCGGCAGTGGGGCCCCCACGGCCGCCGGTGCCCAGCAGGCGCTGGCCGTGGTGATGACCGATGAGGCCACCCCGAAGGTCGAGTCGCTGGCGCTTTTCGTCGACGGCAGCGCACTGTCGGTCACCAACACCATGGGCGTGAAGGCCGGCTCGGCCAACGTGGCGGTGGACGGCAAAACCTACACCATCACCGGTCAGGCGCAGGGCGCCGACATGAAGAACCCGATGGCCGGAATGGTCACCAAAGACTTCAGCATCAAGGTGACTTGCGGTTAATCCATCGGACTCCGGGCGGCGGACGTGCCCTCACTCACGCGTCCGCCGCCCGGACTTCTCGCCAGGTCCACGACAGCGGACTTATGATGCAGCCGTGTCGATCCCCGGTGAGCTAGAGCGCGCCCGCCGCCTGGCGCTGGTCGCCGACGAGGCCGCGGCCAAGGAACTCTTGCTGTCCCTGATGCCTGAGATCGAGCACGAGGACCGAGACGATCTCGGGCTGGAAGTCTTCGCGCAGCTCGGCGAGGTCTACCTTGCGCGCGGAGCGAATGATGGAGTGCGCGAGTCTATCCGGCGCATCCGCGACTGCCTGGCCATCTATTCGGGGATCGCCGCCGGCACCATGCCGGAAGCTGCCGACCGGGTGCGGATGCCCGACGCCGAGGTGGCGCACATGATCCGCCGCTATTCGCGACGGGCACAGTTTCTGCAGACCGGCCTAGCCGCGGCGGAGGGTGATCACGAAGGCGCCCAAGCGGCGCTGACGGAGTTGAGCGCCAGCGACACAGACGCCGCGTTCCCCGACCTGGCTGACGAACACGCCCGCCTGATCACGCACGCCCAGGTCCTGTGCGCGACCGCGCTCTGCGACGACGACCTGCACGTGCGGTCGATTCCATTGTGGGAAGAGGTGCTCGGTGCAATCGACCGCCTCGACGACACCGAATTCGACGACCAACTCCGGGTGGACGCGGCCACAGCTTACGGCAGATTCTGCGTCGAGACCGGGCGGCTGACCGAAGCCGAGTCCTGGCTCCGCCGCGCGGGGGCCCGGGCCCAGGCGCGAGGGTGGGAATTGGCCACCGCCAGAACACAGTTGGAGCGCGCCGCGGCTTGCTGGTCGGTGGGCGACCATGCGACAACCGAGCAGCTGGTAACCGAGGCGCAGCCTGTCATCACTCGATACGCGCGGGGACACGATATCGCCCGTTGCTGGCTGTACTTGGGATTCATCCGACTGGGATCGGGTGCACTGCAAGCCGCCGACGAGTGCTGGGAGCACGCCGAGCGGCACTGGCGCGAACTGGGCAAGCCGCTGCACCTGCACCGTATCTTGTTGCAGCGCAGCTGGATTGCGATCTTTTGGAGCCACTTCGCCGACGCGGTCGAGCTGATCGCCCAGGCCCGGGAACTCCTCGACTCGTCGCCGCGCAGCAGTTGGCTGCAGTACGCCAAGCTCGACAATCATCTCGGCACCGTGTGGCGCGCGGATGCTTTGGCGGACCTCGGTTTCGACAGTTCGGGTGATCCCGACGAGACGCTCGAGGAGACCGAGGCGCGGCAGGCCGAGGGAATCGGTATCCTCCGCGGCGAGGTCGGCACGCCGGAGTACTGGCGCGGGATGGCCAAGCTCGAACAGGCGGCGGAGCTCAAGGTGCCGGCCGCACTGGCGGTCGACTCAGTCCGGTATTCGATCGCCGACGCCGACGCGCGATCGCGCTGGGCTGCCAGCATTTCGGCGCCCATCCTGGCCAGCGCATTCGCCGTCGCGTGGGAATGGGAGAATACCCAACTGATCAGCGAGCTCGTCGAATACCACAGTGCGCGAGGCACTTTCGACACGGATCTGCAGCGGCCAACGATCGGCGAATGGGCGTCGACGGCCACCGCCACCGTGGTCATCGACAACGACTCGGAACCGGAACTGGCGCTGGCCGCGGCCGGCCCGCCGGTGAGTGGGCACCGCTCGCTGACGCGGCTCGGTCCATTGCCCCCGTTACAAATGCAACCCGATAGCCCGCCGATCATGAGTCACTATCGCGCACTGGCCTTCGAGCGCTACGGCCGCGAAGTCACCGCCGCCGAACCGGCCTGGTCGACCTGGCCATGAGCGATCCGGACCGGCTGATTCTGGTCCTGCGGTATGCCGACGTCGGGATCGTCACCTACGGCAGTCTGCGCATCGTGGGGCAGCCGTCGCGGACCGTCAATTGGGTGGTGGAGGACCCGGTCCTGCTCGCCGCTTTGCAAGAGCTGACCGACGCCCTTCCCGAGCCACACGGCTCCGAGAGTCGGCGTGACGCGATCGAGCGGGCGCTGAGCAGAGGTCCCTTCGCGACGCCGGACACCGAACTCACGGCCGCCTACATCCTCGGTGTGCTGCTGATCGGCACCCCGGGGTGGCAGCTGTTGACGGAGTGCATGGCATCGCCACGTGCGGTGCTGTTCGTCTCGCCCAGCGCTCGTCTGGCGCGCGTCCCGTGGGGGCTGCTGGCGGTGCCGAAATCGGGACCGAGCAAGGAAGAGTTGGTACGCGCCCGCCAGGATGCGATTACCCGCAGCGGCCGGGTGGCCGCCCAAATCCCTTGGCAGCTGGACGATATCAGCGCCCGCACCGACGGGCACCGGCTCATGGAACTGGTCGACGTGCTGATCGCGGTGCCACCGAACATCGTGCACTCCCCGCGGGCACCGGCCGGCTGGGACGCCAGGCGCGACGGCCCACCGGTATTGGTCCTCGACCCCCGGGTGCCCGGACAACGCCCGGACTCCGCGCTCGGTTCCGTGCTCGGCAGGCCGTCGCCGCAAACGCAATTGGCGCAGCACTTCGGCGAGCTGACCCGACGTCGACCGGTGCTGCCGGATGTCGGCGACGCCGTCGAGCTGTTCCGCCGTCAGGACGCCGACCGCACGTGGCTGGCCAAGCTACTGGCTCAAGCTCCGAGCAGGCTCATGTACGTCGGCCACGCGAGCTCCGGCCGCGGCGATCCGCATGGAGCCGACCAGGCCGACCGGGCAGCCCTTCACCTGGCCTGTGCGGCGGGCATCCCGGGAGACGCCGACACCATCGGTGACCACCGCCCGCTCACCGCATCGGACCTCATGTCGTTGCAGTTGCCGATGCCACCGCGGGTTGCTCTGCTGGCTTGCGGGTCGGGCGGGGACTATCAATTCGACGAGGCCACCGGCCTGGTGGCGGCGATGATCCTGGGCGGCGCCCAGTTGGTGACCGCCACCCTATGGTCGCTGCCGACCACCGCGGCCTATCGGCAGTTTGCGGCTGCGGCCGTTCCGGGAGCCGGTGAACCGGCCGATCCGATGGCCGAGGTGGTCATCGCCGTGGATCGCGCGCACGAAGCCGCCGACGCCGGTTGTGCGGTCAATCAATGGCAGCGCGTGCAGATGCGCCGCTGGCGGGACGGTGACGTCACCGCCAACCCGCTGTACTGGGGTGCCCTGGTCACTTTCGCGGTGGACGGCGCGCGATAGCGTTCAGACCAGGGTTCAGACCGAAGCCAGCCAGGACGCGTGGACGGCCAGCACATCGTCGGGCAGCGAAAGCTCCTCGCGGGCAGCGGGATCGAACGCCACCAAGACGACGAGCCCGGGGCGCAGCATCGACAAGTTGTCATCGCGGTTGGAACGCGCCAATTTACCGATGAACGTCTCTCCGGACACGGCCACCACCTCGATGAAAACGTGACGCTCGTTGCCGACTTTCTGCACGGTGCCGACCCCGACCGCGCGGCCCCGCGCGACCCGACGCCGGGCGAACGGAAGCCGGCCCACCAAAACCGATAGCTTGCTCATGCGACCAGGCTGTAGCCTCCGGCCGGCTACCGAACCCAACTTTTCGGCTACGGATATTTTCGCAATGCCCCTATCCTGTGCTGATGAGCGCAGATTCGCAGCTCGCCATGGTCGTCGGCGTGGGCCAGCCACGCCGGTCGGTGATCGAGGCGGCGTGGCGGGCAATCGGTCCCGGCGTCGAGGTGCTCAGCAGCGATGATGGCGGCCCGTTGAGCCGGACCGTCAAACGCATCATCGACCCATTGGTGCTCCGGCTGCGATCGAACCCCCAATATTCGACCCCCGTCGTCGCACCCGAGACGGCCGCGGCGATGCATGACCTGATCGTGGGAAGCGGACCCCAATTGCGCTCCGCCGCCGCGTGGTTCGAAACCCTCAAACTCGAGCGCCGCAGGCAACGGATTCGCACCGGAAACGCGCAGGAACTGTACTTTCCGGTTTGCTTTGAGCTCGCGGTGACGAAAGGCTCACCGGCGCCGCAAGATTACGAGACGGCGTCCGCGGTGCTCGCCGACGTTCACCAGGGCCGGGACCGCACCGCGATCGAGGTATTGAACGAATACGTGGACAGCCCGGAGGTGGTCACCAGGCTTGCCGACCAGCTCGACCACAGTTGGTGCGACGTGCAGGCCTCGGAAACGGCCACGGCGACCGTGACCGGTCCGTTCCTCGCCGAGCTCGGCACCGTGCTCGGGCCCGCCAGCGGCCATAGCGCTTCGGCGGCGCGGCAGCGTGTCTGGTCGGCCGTGATCGCCGACGCGACGCCGTACAACCTGGGCGCCCTGGCCCGCATCGAAAAGAGCGAGCTCCCGTGGTCGATCGTCCGCCTCGGCCTGAGTTCGGCTGAGCCGCAACGACAACCGAAGATCTCGGGTGGCTCCGACAGCGATCGTCCGCTGGATCGCAGCGTGGTGGACCGGGTGCGCGCAACACTGCGGCGTGCACTGGACCGCGACGCGTTGCCCGACATCCCCCTGCTGTGCGAGGAGGAAGTGGATCGGGCCAGCGCACCATGGGGGCTGTTGTCCGAGGACAAGCAGGCCACGCTGGTGGCCGGCATCGAGGTGGCGGTCGAGCTGGCTCCACTGGACCGATCCGTCTCGAGCCGTTACGCATTGGCGGCCCAGATCCAGGCCCGGCTGCGCAAGGAGGCCTACGTGCTGCACGCCCGGCGCTATCTCGCCGAGGGCGGCCCGATCCATCCACGCCAACGGCAAGTGGTCGACGACCTGGCCGCCTACGCGCAGCCCTACCTGAGCCGGCTTTGGGCGCGACTGCACGGACGCGACGTCTGGCAGGACCCCTGCGATGACGTCGACGAGGTGCGGTCCCTGCTCGAGGGCGTCGCGCGCTCGGTGAGCCTCGACCACCGCCAACGGATCAAGGCGATGCTGGAATTGCAGGTGGCCGGATGAGATTGGTTGCCGATTCCGGTTTGTGGAGCACCGGCCCCGTCGCCGAGGCGACGCCATTGGTCGCCCTGCTGGAGGTCAGCGGCGCGGTGTTGTCGTGGACCGTGGACGACCCAGGCGACACGGCAACCCAGATCACGTTCACCGATCTATCGAGCGCCGACTGGCTCTGGCGTGTCCTCGGCGAATCCGGCCACGTCGCTCTGGCTTCCGCGTTGGGGTCCGCCCCAACGGCCGGCGAACCACGCAGCATCGAGCTCGCGGGCGTCGACATCATGCCCGGATCGGTGGACCCGCTCCGCAGGCTGGCGGTAGGCCATTGGCTGCGGCGGTGGTGGCCCGCCAGTCGACGAGACGGTATCGCCGGCCTCGACCGCGCCCTGCTCGACGTCGAGATCGCCTTGCTGACCGTCGGCGCGCAGGGGTACTTCTTCGACGACACCCTGGATTCGGGTGTGGTCGAGCTGCTGGCGCCGCACGCCCCCGCCCTGATCGCACACGTCCGGGATGGCGATCCGCGGATACTCGATTTGGTGCGCGCAGGTGCCGGGCTCGCCGACGAGGTCGGTATCGACGACGTCGGATGGCCGGAACTGCATGCGGCCCTGGATGATTCGAGCATGACCATGTCGATGCCGAGCGGACGTCGTGACGACTACGCGCTCGCCGCCGGCGCCGAGACGGGACCGAGCGGCAAGGTTCGGATCGCCCGGGGGGCCGCGTCGATGAGCTGGGGTGCGGTGCCCCCCGGAATATTCGACGCGGGCGAGGACACCGTCGACTGGAGCATCGAGGTGGTCGGTACTTCGGTAGTCGCCGTCGTGCGGGCGGCCGTCATCGGACCCGACCCGGCCACCGGAGTCGAGGTGCGGTTGCGGTCCGGAGCCATCGGCGGCAGCGGCGTCCTGGACGCCGACGGCCGCGCCACCCTCCCCCTGGTCGACGGCAGTCAGGAGCCGCTGACGGAACCGGCGGCCTGGGACCACGACTGGTCGGCGACGTTGGTGATCGTCGGCTCCCAGGTGTCGGGCGAGACGGAGACGCGCGAGACGCGGGAGCGGGTTCGACGCTGGGCACGGGCGCGGTTGGACCGTCCGGCCAACGACGCATTCCTGGCCGAGATTGTGGCCGCCGAATCCGAATACTGAGCCCTATCGCGCCGGCAATTCCCTATGCTGAGCGAGTGCCAAACAACTATCGAGTCGTTCAGTGGACCACCGGGAACAT
>Ga0318528_10000443_pt1 | contig 13244 bp, 10 predicted proteins | sample GRESIP052b4f26_FD_202500 | JGI IMG/M metagenome (GOLD analysis project Ga0318528, IMG submission 202500) | Tropical soil microbial communities from Luquillo Experimental Forest, Puerto Rico - GRE.SIPMG.052b4f26 | ecosystem: Environmental > Terrestrial > Soil > Tropical forest > Bulk soil...
TTTTCTCTTATCGAGTTCTCGGTCATCGGGAAAATGGTTGAGACTCTCAAGCAGATGGCTCCGGGCATCTCCCGCGTCGGCATAATCTACAATCCGGATAATCCCGTTGGCGCCATCTATCTGAACTCGTTTAAGGCCGATGCGGCGCAGCTTGCCGTTCAGCCGATTGATCTTCCTGTTCATGGGCCCGCTGAAATCGAACGCGCCATCGCACGTTTGGCGGAACAACCGAATGGAGGCTTCATCACTCCGCCTGACCTTACGATAGCCGCGCTGGCCACAGAGATCACCACCCTTGCGGCCCGTTACAGGGTTCCCGCAATCTACTCAGGTAGTCCTTTTTACGTGAGACGAGGTGGCTTAGCCTCCTACGGTCCGGATATCGTGGAGGTGTATCGGCGGCAAGCTTCTTACGTCGACCGCGTTCTGCGCGGTGAGAAACCCAGCGACCTGCCGATTCAGCAGCCGACGAATTACCAGCTAGTCATTAATCTCAAGACCGCCAAGGCGCTCGGCCTTGAAATCCCCGCGACGCTGCTCGCCCGCGCCGACGAGGTGATCGAGTAAGGAGGCGCGTCCCTCTACTTGCTTCTCAAGAAGAAAATGAGTGGCCAAGAGAGGACCACACGAATCCATTCGCGCATCCCGAGCGCACCGGGATAGTGCGTGTGCACCAAAAAAGCCAAGATCAGCCCCGTGCCAAGGTAGAGCCCGGCCGCCGCACCACCGCTCCAGATCGTCGTGCTCACGCGGTCCACTGCCGCCGTCGCCACCAGCCGAAGCGCACAAGGGATTTGATTGCGTGCCAATGGCCACGCTCGGTTTCGGTTTGCATGATTGTATTCGCCCTGTTTGCGCCGCAGCCACAACGAGCATCGGTTTTGTAGCACAACTCCGTCAATCGCTGTTTTTTGGATAGACCGACGTAGGTGTGACCCAGCTCACATTTGCGGGACTTGGTCCTGGACTATCAGTTGCACAGCGATTGCCGAGGGTCGGCGGGGATGAGGGGTAAAAAATGAAAAAGCTGATAGCTGCGGCTCTAATCGTCTGCGCAACCGTCGCTGTGGTCGCGGTGGCGATCGTTCGTCATGTGAACAATACGCAAGACGCCCTGTGGTGCCACGAGCACGGATACGCGAACTACGCCACCAGAGACGGCTTCTGCGTCGGAGCACGCGGAAAACTCGTCAAAGTTGGTCTCTAGCTCTTGTGCAGGAGGGGTCCCGCTCGATTGCGGGTCCCGTTCGGTAGCCGAACTCCGGGGGCCTTCCCTAAGATTGAAGAGGCGAAGTAGGCTGCTGCACCGGTAGGTCAGCTGGCTTGTCGCCCCGCGCAACGGCTCGCAATGCCGTGCGCGATTGGAATTCTGTGCCGGTTCTGGTAGAAAGATAAGGACGGGGGCTTCGCGACGGGTCAAAGCCAGCGTCCAGAGCAAAGACCAAAGAGGTGTTGCCGCCGATCGGCTCAGTTCCTTTGATGCCAATGATCGATTGGCTCAACGCGTTGGGTGCAGCCCCCCACATCGCCGACCTGTTTTGTTTCTGGATTAAGTATGAGGCCGAGACAGCGGACCGTGGGTCAAACGGCGCGCCGTGGCTCTGCCAGCCGACGCCCGCGTCAATCGTGCCGTAGACCGTGATGCCGTACCAGGTGAGCTGGCAGTTCGTGTCAATAAAGTCCCAAGCGCCGGCGCACGTCTTGGGAGCGGAAGCCGCCGTGGCCGGCGAAGCGTTGGTCGGGACGGCGTCGGCGGCCCGCGCCTCCACCGCGCACAAGACGCCGGCGGCGGCGAGGATCGTTGCAGCAAAAATGCCGAGCTTTGTAATGGCAGCCCCCCTGCCTCACCATCGACGAGAATGCATTGGAAAATGACAGTTGCAAGACACAGTCGGCGTCATATGCAGTGCTGGCAGAAAAATTCCGATCCTAGTGGCCGCCACACCACAAGTGATATTACTTGGTCAAATCGGGTTCGACCGCGGCCCCCTCTATGACCGCTTATGGGTCATTCACGACTACAGACGTATGCACGTCCGTTTTGCCCCCGAAGCGGACATTGCTAGGTGAATGGGATATCTGCTCGTGATCCCAAGCAGAGCTTGGGGTCAGGTTTCGCTTGGAACCATTTGCGAAAACTCAGGGTGCAGCCATACGAGCATCCGCCTTGCGGATCTTGTACCACCCGTTGAGACGCCGCCTGGAAATATCGACCGATTTCGTGGTGCTAGCCAGACGACGCCGATCGAGCAACACGGCGCTCCGCGATCGCTGCGCGGGCTTGAGGCGTGGCATAGGATTGCCCTTCCCGTTCCATAACTCTCATTATGCGAACCTGGCGGCTAGCTGCTGACCGGAACTTCGGAGAGCGGGTTCGGCTTCGGGTCGGCCACGGCGGGCCAGCTGCTCCCGTGAGCGAGCGGCGCAGGGCGATTTTGCGCAGCCTACAGCGTTGCCTCGTGCTCCATTACAGCCGGCGGAGCTCGCGGGGCAGATGCGTCAGGCACTCGTTGCCGGTCGGACCGACGACGATCATGTCCTCGACCATCATCCCGCCCCAGCTGATCTGATAATAAGGCGTCTCCACACACAAGGTCATGCCGTCCTCCAGCGCGACGCCTTCGTTTGCCGCACTGAGCGCCGGAAACTCGTGCACATCGATGCCGATGCCGTGGCCGCAATTGCTGCGCCTGTAAGCGGGCAGCGCGCCCTGGCGCACCCGCTCGACCGCCACCTTGAACAGATTGCCGGCGCTCACCCCCGAGCGCGCCAGCGCACGCTGCGCCTCCTCCCCCGCGAGCAGAGCGTCGTAGCGCTGCTGCTGCTCGCGCGTGGGCTCGCCGACAACGGCGGTGCGCGCCATATCCGCCCAGTAGCCGTCGACCGTGCAGCCGATATCAAAGCGCACGAGATCGCCGCTTCGCAATTTGGCCGGCGTGGCATAGGCGTCGGCCAACGCGCTGCGCTCGCCGGAGGTCACCACGACGAAGCGCGGCACGCCGCCGCCAGCGCGCATCTCGCCGGCGATGATCGTGCTCAGATCAAGCTCGCTCACGCCGGCTTTCCCCCGGGCGAGCGCCTTCTCAAGGCCGCGCTCGGTGATGGTCGCAGCATGCGCGATCTTTTCGATCTCCTCGGGAAGCTTGGTACGGCGCGCCTTGAGGATGGCCGGGCGCGCATCAAAGCTGCGCGGTCCGGCCAGATTTTTCAGCTCCTGCAATTCCCAGGCACTGGCGCAATCGAGGCCGACGCGTTGCCGTGGCTTCACGGTCGCGGCGACGGCAGCGCACAGCGCATCGACAAAGGTGCTCTCCGGCTTCGGCAATGCAGAAAGATCGACTCCGGCCCCATTGCTCGATTCGAAGAAGAACAGGCCATAGCGATAGATGCAGGCCGGATCGCAAAGCACTTCAAGCGCCGCCGCGACGTCGCTTGCTCCGGTCACGAGCACCGCCTTGTCGCGGGTAACGATCGCCGCGGCGCGATAATCGCGCATGAGATCGAACAGTATGCTGCGATAGCCGCACAGGTAACCGACATGCGTCGGGTCGGTGGAAATGATGACGTCGGCGTCCTGATCGCACGCAGTGAATACCTTGCTGCGCACCTTTTCGGCAATCGCTCTCAAGTCGTCCCTGACAAGCATGCTTTTCATCTCCCGACGGATGCGCGTTGCGGGCACATCAATGCGAGCACGTCCTCAAGTTGCTGGCGTTCCTGCATGCCGTAGACCACGATCTCGTCAAGCCCTGCATCGCGATAGGCCTGCAACATCGTCATCGCCTGCTCCGGCGTGCCGCTGGCGCAATGACGCACCACCACGTCGTCGCCGGTCAATTCGTCAACCCGCTGCCAGCTCTCCCGCGCAAAGGCCTCGGCCAGAGCGCTCTGGTCCAGACGGGTTCCAGCAAGCTCCAGGTTGCGGGCGTGATGGCTGCCGCGCAAGATGTAGGCAAGGCGCCGCCGCACGCGCTCGTGCGCACGGTGCGCATCCGCATCCACCGAGCAGGCCACGAGTGCTGCCTTGCGCACGGCGCGTGTGCCGCGTTCCTCGCCGCGCCGTACGCTCTGCAGGCACCAGCCGATGAATGCCGGCGCAGTGCCGGCACTGATCACCACGCCGTCGGCTGTTTCGCCCGCAAGCTCGAGCATCCGCGGCCCGGAAGCGGCGAGCCAAACGGGCAGCCGATGCGCGCCCATGGCAAGCCGACCGGACACGCGATAGCGCCGGCCCGAAAACGTCACCGGCTCGCCGGAGAGCAGGAGGCGGGCCACTGCCATCGCTTCGCGCAATGTCTCCATCGGATGCGGCGCGGTTATGCCTACTGCTTCGAGAGCACCGGGTGCACCCACTCCGAAGCAGAGTTGCACGCGGCCGGGAAAAAGCTCGTCGAGCGTGGCTGCCGCCATGGCGGCGTAAACCGGATGCACCGTGTAGGGGCTCATCGCCATCAGGACGACGCCGAGCCTGCGGGTTTGCGCCAGCACCGCCGTGGCGCAGGCAATCGGCTCGCGGTTGAAGAGGTGCGTAGCAAGCCAAAGATTGGCTGCGCCCGCTGCCTCCGCTGCTTCCGTCAGCGCACGCAATAAAGACGGAGGCTCGTTCCCGTCCACAGACACCCCGATTTGCATGGGATGCGCTCTTACGCTCGCAGCAGCGAGACCATGACGCTGTCGAGGGATGGCAGAGCCGTGGCGTATGATACGACGGAGGGTGCCGGCATCTCCTTCAATCCAGTCGAGGTCAGAACGGTCACGACCGGCTCGGCAAAGACTTCGCCGCGCGCCCGCGCCTCGTGCAACGCCGCCAACCCCGCAACCCCCGAATATTCCTGCCACAGCCCCTCGTGCGCAAGCTCGCTCGCGGCCTCGGCAACCACGTCCTCATGAAACGTGAGCGGACGGCCGTGGCTGCCGCGCAGCGCCACCACGGCGCGATAGGAGCTCACGGTACAGGCGATGCCGGCGGCGCGCGACGGCGGGCCGCTGACCTCGGCCGCCGCCTCGTTGCGCGACATGGCGCGAGCGAGCGGCGCGCGCACGGCCGGCTCCGCCGAGAGCATTTGCGGGACCGTATCCGAGAGGCCGAAACTTTTGAGCTCGCGAAATCCTTTCGCCACGCCGAACAAGAGCTCGCCATAGCCCGTCGGCAGGACGACGGTGCCGGGCACGCGACCGCCCAGCTGACTGAAAATCTCATAGGCAATGGTCTTGTAGCCTTCCGGCCCGAACGGATTGCCGGTGTGGAAGCGGGTGAGATTGCTCGCGGGCATGAAGCCGGTCTCGTCCACGACGCGGTTGAGCGTGGGCCAGCGCTCCTCCCGCGACACCAACAGGAAGTCGCTGCCGAGCGCGGTCTGAAAATGCTCGAAGGCGCGCTGCGCGTCGGGCGTGGAGATGACGACGCAGCGCAAGCCGGCGCGCCGCGCGTAGGCCGCCGCGGACGCGCCGTGGTTCCCGGTCGATGCAATGGCGATGCCGCGTGCGCCGTTTGCCACGGCCGTGGACACGATGCAGTAGTTCAATCGGTCCTTGTGGCTCCAGGTGGGATTGCGGCTTTCGTCCTTGAGCCAGATCGGGCCGTCGAGGCCAGCCCAGCGCGCGATGCGATGACTGGGGATGAGCGCAGTACCGCCCTCGCCCAACGACAGCTCCGGCACGAGCGGCGGAAGCAATGGCGCCCAGCGCTGCAGGCCCGATAGCGGCGGTTGATGGAAGATGTCCCTGGAGACCTTTGCGTAATCGAAGTCGATCTCGAGCGGATATTGCATCTCCGCCATGCTGGTGCGCGGGCAGCCGCGCAAGAGCGGCGGCTTTAGCGGGAACAGCAGGCTCGGGTCGCCCAGGGAACGCTGCCCGATCGCCGCCGATGCATCGGCTGCCATTACTGCGACTCCTGGCTCACGCGTCCGCACGTCATACCGCAACACACGTACTGGTCATTCCGGCCGAGCGAGCCGGGCTGTGCCCGGCGAGCGAGAGCAGGAATCCAGTAATCGACGCCGTCTCTGCTTTCACGCCGGCCATGACGGGGTCCCCAAAAAATGCGCAGCACTTTTTGGGTGCTCCGATTACTGGATCCCGGCTCGCGCGAGGCCTCATCAGGCGGCCTCGCTTGGTCGGGATGGCGTCGGGACGTGGATTCAACACACTTCATGTTGGCGGTCACGCGATTTTGGGCCTGACTTCTTCCGCGAACATCTGCATCTGATCGAGTAGTTCGGGGACGCTGTTGGCGGCGAAGAACAAGCCGAGGAAATGCGTCACGCCAGCTTCGCGCAACGCCGTGGCGCGTGCAATCACGATGTCGATGCTGCCGACCAGATTGACGTCCTCCGGGTTGACCGAAGCCTGACCGCGCAGCGTCGATCTCTTCAGCGACTCGAGGTGCTTGAACATCTGACTCTGGCGGAAGCGCGCCACGGCCTGCTCCTGATTGCGGCCGAGATGCACGATGTACTGCGGCGCGATCTGCAGCTCGGAAAATTTGCGCCCCGCCGCCTCCGTCATCTCCCTGAGCTCCGCCACCATGCGCCGCAAGGTAGGCTGCGGCATGGCGGCGGGAATCCAGCCGTCGCCCGAGGCGGCCGTGCGCCGCAGATGCGCGGGGTTGTTGCCGCCGAAATAGATCGGCAGGCGTTGCTGCTTCGGTTTGGGAAACAGCTCGACGTCCCTGAATTTGTAGTATTTGCCGTCGAAGGACGCCGCGCTCTGCGAGAACAGCAGTCGCAACGCCGTGACGCCTTCCACGACCATGTCCCCGCGATGCACCCTGGCCTGCGGATTAAGCGCCTCGAACTCCTCGCGGTAGGCGCCGATGCCGACGCCGATCTCCACCCGGCCATTGCTGAAATGATCGAGCGTGGCGATCTGCTTGGCCGTCACCACGATGTCGCGGCGCATCGGCAGCACGAGCACGCCGGTACCGAAGCGCAGCCGCTTTGTATGCGCGGCGAGGTACGCGTAGGTGACCAGCGGCTCCCAGAAGCGCGGCGGCACCGGAAACTCCGCCCGCACGTAGTGCTGCGTGGTCATATGATCGTTGCCCCACACCGAATGGTAGCCCAGCGCTTCCGCGTGTTGGGCGATGCGAACCAGATCCTCGGGATTGGAAAATGGGATCGGATAGGTCAACCCTTCCATGCCCGTAGGGAAACCAACGCTGAACAATGCGGTCATTCGTCACGCTTTGCGTTCTTTGCACGCAGGCAACGGCGCCGCATACGCGGCCGAACTCCCTCTTCCCGTTGCGCCACCCCCGCTTACGGGGAGAGGGAGCAGGTCGAGCATGTGACGCTGCTGATCAAAAATACCGGAACGTGCTTTACCTGCACTGTGTCACAAAATCATCCCCACGTCATTGCGGGAATCATTATCATCACCGTCATGCGATGCTCCTCAACAAACGCGCCCATGCGCGCCGAAGTACACGCGTTCGGCTTCGTTTCTTGCCATGGCTTCCTGCATGGAGCCCGCCCAGGCGAGCCGGCCGGCACGGAGCATGCAGCATCGCTCGCCGATCGCCCGCGCAATTTCCATGTTCTGCTCGACAAGGAGAATGGCCACGCCGCCTTCGCGGATGCGGTTGATGGCCCCGATCAGCGTGCGCGCGATGCCCAAGGAGAGTCCCGCCGACGGCTCGTCCAGCAGCAGGAGCTTTGGATTGGTCACCAGTGCGCGGGCGATGGCCAGCATCTGCTGCTCGCCCCCCGAGAGCGACCCTGCCGTCTGCCGGCGGCGCTCCTGCAGAACCGGAAACAGCTCGTACACCGAGTTAAGCGGCGTCGGCGCGCGTCCAATGGCGGCGGTGGTTGCCGCAATCAGCGTCTCTTCCACGGTGAAGGCGGGAAACAGCTCGCGCCATTGCGGCACCAGGGCCAACCCGCTGCGCACGATGGCGCTGGCGCTCAGGCGGGAAATGTCCCGGCCGAGAAACTCCACCTTGCCGCAGCGCTTGGGGAGGAGCCCGGCGATCGCTTCCACAGCGGAAGTCTTGCCGGCGCCGTTGGCGCCCAGCAGGACCAATGCCTCTCCGCTCTCGAGCGAGAAGCTCAGATCGCGCACCGCCACGACAGGTCCATAGGCTACTGTGAGGTCGGTGGCACGCAATGCGATCATGAGGTCGCTTGCTCCCCGAAATAGAGCTGCTGCACGACGGGCAGCGAGATCACGTCTGCTGGCTTGCCTTCGGCAACGATACGGCCGCCACCCATCACCGACAGGCTCCGGCACAGCCGGGAGACGAACGGGATGTTGTGCTCGACGACCAGCATCGCGATCCCGCGTTCCGCATTGATGCGCAGCAGGAGTTCGCGCAGGTCCTCGGTCTCGGACTCGGCAAGCCCTGACACCGGCTCGTCGAGCAGGATCAGCCGCGGGTGGTAGACGATGGCGCGCGCGAGTTCCAGCCGGCGCTGATCGCCGAGGGAGAGCGATCCGGCGCGGGAGTAAGCCTGGGCAGCAAGGCCCACCGACTCGAGCGCGGCAAGTGCCGCGCGCTGCGCGCCGCGCGTGGCCGCGCCGCGAGCAAAATGATCGAAGCTCGCGCCCATGGCATGAAGGACGGCGTTACGGCCCAGCCCAATGATCACGTTGTCGAGACACGAGAGCTGTCCGAATACGGCGACGTTCTGAAACGTCCGGGTGATGCCGAGGCGGATGCGATCGCGGGGGCGCAGCTCCAGCAGCGAAGTGCCGGCAAATGTGACCCGCCCGGCATCGGCGGCAAGAAACCCCGAAAGGATGTTGAACAGCGATGTCTTGCCCGCGCCGTTGGGACCGATCAGCCCGTGAATGGCGCGCGCGGGGACGCGCAGGCTGGCGTCGTTAACCGCGTGCAAAGCATCGAAATGCTTATCGACGGATTCCACCAGCAGCAATTCGTGGCCGCCTGGGCCGGTTTCGTCGCGGTCCGTCGGAGCAGCCGGCACGGCCGGCACCGGCGCCAAGGCGGGCGGAGTCGGTTTGACCTTCGATGCAACGACACGACGGATGAGCTCGGTCAAGCCACCCGGGAAGAACATCACCACGAAGATCACGAGGGTAGCGAAGAACAGTTCCTGATAATCGGCAACCGGCCGTAGCAGTTCCGGCAGGATGCGTAAGCCGCCGCCGCCGATCAGGCCGCCCCACACCGCGTGCATGCCGCCGACGATTGGGTAGGCGAGCATGAAGATCGACTCCAGCACGCCGAAGCTGTCGGGATCGAGAATGCGCACACGTGGTGCAAGCAGCGCACCGGCAAACGCGATCGCAATCGAGCTCACGACGAACGCTGCGGTGAGGTAGCCGCGAACGCTGACCCCGAATGCCTCTGCCGCAATCTCATTGCCGGAAGCGGCCTGGAGGTTCTTGCCGAACGGTCCGCGCACGAGGATGGTGACGATCAGAGTCATGACAGCGACCGCGATGCCGATCATGATAAGGAATGCGCGGTCGGTCGCGATAGCCAGGCCAAAAATCTCCGGAGCCGGAACGTGAATTCCCTCGGCGCCGCCGGTGAGCCACCTGCTCTCGCGAATGAGGATGATGGAGACGCTTTGGAACACCAGCGTCACCATTGCCAGATTGTGGCCGCGAAACCGCGTTCCGAGAAAGGCGATCACCCAGCCGCCTGCGCCGCCGGCAAGGATCGCGAGCGCCAATGTGCCGAGATAAGGAACGCGCAGCTGCGCAACGGCGAGCGTCGATACATAGGCGCCGATGGCCATGATCGACCCGGAGGCAAGCGTGATGCAGCGCGCGAGCCCGACCAGCACCACCAGCGCAGTGCCAACCAGCATCGATATGATGGCCACCGCAATGACATATTGGGGATAGCTGTCGAGCCGAAGCCCCACGGCTGCGCAGAGAATAATGAGCAGGGCCGGTCCGAGGGCCGCAAGGTCCGGCCGGCGGTCAGACACTGCGCCCGGACCTTTCGGGAAACATTCCCTGCGGACGCCACATGAGCACCAGGAAAAGTAGCAGGAAGCTCACGCAATTCTTCATCGCGCTCGAAACGTATGCCGCCGACACGCTCTCGGCGATGCCGAGGAGCAGGCCTCCGACGATCGCGCCCTTGGGGCTGTCGAAGCCGCCGATCACACCGGCGACAAAGCCGGCGGTGATGATTGCAATCGAAAGGTCAATCGACACCCCCGTAACCGGCGCGATTAGCACGCCGGTGAGCCCGGCGAGTCCGCCGCCTAGGAACCAGGCTAGCATGTACACGCGGTCGATCGAGTAGCCGCATAGTTGCGCGCCACGGATATTCGCGGCCATGGCACGCATGCCGCGCCCAAACCTGCCGTAGCTGAAGAGAGCGATGCAGGCCAAGGCCGCAGCCAAGGCCCCCGCGATGACCCATAGAGTATCCCTGGTGATGAGGACGCCGGCGACGATGAAGGGAGGTCCCGCAAACAGGGAGGGCACTGCCAACAGCTCGGTGTTGTAGGTCAGGCGAAATCCTTCCGAGATGGCAATGCCCAAAAACACCGTCGCGATCACGACGGTGAACATGTCGGCCTGGCGCAGCGGGCGCAAAATGACGGATTCCATGGCGGCAGCGATCAGCCCGATGGCCCACGGAATCAGCAGATAGGCCGCCCAATACGGCCAGTGCCAGTTCACCACGATGAGGAAGCTGGCGAACGCACCCAGCATCGCGAACGCGCCGTGGGCGAAATTGACGGTCTTCGTCGCCTTGTGGACCACGACGAGGCCGAGCGCCGCCAGCGCATAGAGCGCGCCGAACTTGATGCCCGCCAGAACGACGAATCCCAGCTCGGTGAGCATTGCGCGATCAGGGCTTATCGATCACGCGATAGACCTGCCACTGCCCGTCCTTCACGATCGCGGCGCCGATGCGATAGACGCCCTGGTGATCGGTTGGCGAATAGCTTTCGGGAAACGTGATATCGAGCCCGTCAAGGCGGGTCGGACCGGCATCTTTGAGATTCGACCAGGCATTGATCAGGTTGTCGCGCGTCAACTGACAATTCGTTGCCCCAATCGCCTCCGCCACAACGTAGCCCGAGCCATAGCCGATCAGATCGTAGACGCTGGGGCGCCCCTGTGGCATCGAGCCGAGCTGTTTTTTCAGCCGCGCCTCGAATTCGCGGGTGGCCGGCGTCTGCCCCGGAAAGGCCGGCGCATTGTAATAGCCGCGAATACCATCGGCATTGCCGAGGATCGGGATGATGGCGGTGGAGACGGCGGAGCCGTCAACTACCCAGCGCACGTTGGCCATACCCATTTCCCTCGCCTGCTTGATGGCGAACCCGGCCTCCGAGAAGCTTCCCAGGACGAGCACGGAATCGACGCTCTGGCGCTGCAACGACACCAGCTGGGAGGTGAAATCACGGGCGCCGATGTCGAACTGCTCCACGGTGAACGTTGCGCCTTTTTGGCCCAGAATGTCCTGCGCCGCCTTCAAGGTGGTCTGCGGGAAGGCATAGGTGCCGGCGAGGATGCCGAACTTCTTCGGCGTGTATTCGCCGTCGTAGAACATGCTGATGAGAGCGGCGGCCGATACCTGCACCGGCACAACGGCGCCGTGGAAGACGTTCTTGGCGAACGGCTCGCGGATGATTGGTGTCGAGCCGTAGAGATTGTAGGTGGGGACGCCGACCTGGCGCACGTAATCCGCCGCCGCGGCAGCGCCGGTGCTCCCGGACGCCAGCACCAGAATGAACACCTTGTCCTGCTCGACCAGCTTCTTGACTGCGGCGACGCTCTCCGCCGGCGAGGAGGCGTGCTCGAAATCGAGCCTGAGCTTGCGACCGCAGACGCCGCCCTTTGCATTGATTTCGTCGAAGGCCAGCATCATGCTGTCGCGGCCGGGCGTGCCGATGAAGGCGAGCGGCCCGGTCAGGGCGCCGATCGCCCCGATCGAGATTTCAGAGGGGGTGATTCCATTTTCCTGGGCGGGTGCCCCGAAGGCGCGCCTGGTTGCAGAGCGCCGGGCCTGCCGCCAAAGCCGTCTCAGCCGGCGCATTTCCATGATTAAAGCATTTTCCGGTGAGGTTAAAGTCGTCCTGTCCGGGCTTGTCCCGGCCATCCACGTCTTGCGGCCGCGGCAAAGGCGTGGATGCCCGGGAGCGCAGACAAGTTTACGCAGTCTGCGCAAGCTTGACTGCGTTGCCGGGCATGACGGTGGTTCGCCGCCAACGACACCGGGGGGACACCGTTCCACAAGTCACCGCCATAGACGCAAGGACATTCGGCCCCCCCTCATCCTTCGAGGGTCGGGGACGCTCGCATCTCAGGATGAGGGCCTCGATTCGAGCGGAACGTCCTGTACTATTCGCACTCGGCTTTATCCGGGCCGAGTTTTGTTGTCAGAGGATGTTAATGACTCCCGAGAAATTCATGGCGCACGCAATCGAAATCGGCCGTGCAGGTTTGCGCACGAAAGATGCCCGTCCATTTGCGGCCGTCGTTGTCAGGCAAGGCAAGATCGTCGGCGAGGGCCGCAGTCAGCAGAAAACCCTGCTTGACCCGACGGCACACGGCGAGATTGTTGCCATTCGCGATGCGTGCAGGCGGCTCGGCACGACCGATCTGAGCGGTTGCGAGCTCTACACCACCTGTGAGCCGTGTCTTCTCTGTGTTTCAGCGATCTGGTGGGCAAAAATCAGCAAGATGTATTACGCTCATACCCAGGAGGACTGTGAACGCATCGGATTTTCGACCAAAGCATTGGTCGATGAGGTAAGGCGCCCGCCTGCGTCGCGGAAATTGCCTTCAGAGCGTATCTGCGTGGCGGAAGCCGAGATGCTCTTCCAGGAATGGGCCGCCTCGCCGAACTTCGAGCCGTAGCGCGGATGCGTCTTCATCCGGGACCCGGATTGCGCCAGAGGCGCGATCCGGGCCACGGGTCTTCCGATCACGTGGGACCCGTCACGGCTCCTGCCCCGTTTCATAACCCCTCATTCTGCGAATCAGATTTTCTCGGCATCTTGGTCCGGATGCCCCAAAGGCTCGAGCAAATCTGGTAATCATGGCCGTTTCCGATAGCGTGAGCTCATCCCCGAATGGGAAAGGGCGCGTCTCCTGATTTCAATATCCAGCCTCAGCCCGTTCATCCCTTTGAGGGGTCCCAAATGCAAAAGCGCCTTGATTCCGGACCGGCTATTTCGACTGTGAACGAGCGTCGAATTTTCGAGCTCGAGCAGCGCTCGATCAGAATCCCGAGCTCGACTTTCGAGGAGGGGGAAATTGCCGACCTGTATGCCAGTACGATGGCGGATATAGGTCTGGAT
>Ga0318528_10000447_pt1 | contig 13217 bp, 11 predicted proteins | sample GRESIP052b4f26_FD_202500 | JGI IMG/M metagenome (GOLD analysis project Ga0318528, IMG submission 202500) | Tropical soil microbial communities from Luquillo Experimental Forest, Puerto Rico - GRE.SIPMG.052b4f26 | ecosystem: Environmental > Terrestrial > Soil > Tropical forest > Bulk soil...
CCTGATGACCTCGCCCACCTTGTTGCGCAGCCGCTCGGATCGCGGTCGAAAATCGGCGGTTTGCGCCAGCTCCAGCGCCAGCCGGTCAGCCTCGCGCGGGATCGCCGCGAGCGCGATGCAGAACGCCCGTGCCGTATTGTCGATCCGCCGGACCCAGGAAACATGGGTCGCCGCCACCATCATGAGCGCCGCCACCAGCGGGGTGTATTGTGCGAATTCCCCTTGCGCCTGCGGGTTTGCCGATCCCAGAGCCAGACTGAGCTTGTCAAAGCCGATACTGCCCTGGCTGACCGCGATTATTACCAGCAGCCACAGCACAGCGATCAGGAGGCAGTATATGGTCAGCCCGATGGAGAACAGCGCGAAAGTCGTGCCGGAGCGGTTGGTCGGCGGTGAGTTGAAGCGCACCCAGGCAATGGCAATGAGCAGCGGCACTGGGATGATCCATTCGCTGTATTGTACGACCTCTTGCATGACAACCTCCCATTCGGCCCGGCGACTCGACGCCGGCTGATGCGTCCAGCGAGGCCAGGGAAATCGAGAAGAGGCGGGTGCTAGATCGAGGGACGGTGCGCTCTCTCGCGCACGCGCGACTTCCCACATCCTGTCAGCAGAGTATTCCGAACCGGCCAGAACCTTGTATGAGATGGTTCACATTCGCGGACAGCCCCCAGTACCGCTCTCATCGCGGCGCCGACGCCGACAGCAATCGTGTCGGGCGCCAGGGCGCGATCCCGACGCAACGCGCGATGACCGGAGCCAGCACGAATACGGCAGCGCCCAGCGCGAAGGTCAGGTTACGGAGCCAGTCCGATCCTGAAGCTTCGTGGGCTTTCTCCCCGCTGCCAAATGTCCCACGCTGTAAGGTAGGCTGCTTCGATGTGGCGTCGAAAGCGATCCGTATCGAATAATGGGTAGCTCAATCGATTTTGCTCAAGCTTGCGCCGAATGGATTGAAGAAATGAAGGGTCCGTTGCCAGTTTCAAGATCAATGCTTCATATTCGTCGAGGCTGCTCGCCACCAGTTCGGGCAAGCCGATCGCATTGAGCAGGCTGGCGCCGACCCGACCCGGAAAGGATTCACCGCGACAGGTGACCAAAGGCAGCCCCGCCCACAGCGCGTCCCCCGCCGTGGTATGCGCATTGTAGGGCAGCGTGTCGAGGAACAGGTCGGCCAGGCGATGGCGCGCCAGGTGATCGGCCTGCGTTGCCGTCCAGGGCGCGAACACCAGGCGCTCGGGGTCGATGCCGCATGCCATTGCCTCGTTGCGCAGATTCTGGACTGCACGACTATTGAGCTGTGACAGCCACAACACGCTTCCCTCAATGCGCGCCAGCAGCCGCATCCATATCCGGAACATCGGACGCGAGATCTTGTAGCTTTGATTGAAACAGCAAAACACAAATCCGTGCTCGGGCAGTCCTGCCTGCGCCCGCGATATGGTCTGCGCCGAGATCGGTCGCGTCGAATCATTGACCATGAAGCAATCCGGCAACTGCACGATCTTCTCGCTGAAGAATTCCTGCTGATCGAACGGCAGGACAATTGCGTCGCCGATCACGTAGTCCATGAACTCCGCTCCGGTTGTCCCCGGATAGCCGAGATAGCTCATTTGAATCGGCGCGGGGCGGTGGGCAAAAATATCAGGACGGGCGTCTTGAGTATGACCCATCAAGTCGACAGCAATATCGACTTCCCGCGCAGTCAGAAGTTTTGCTACGGCGTGGTCGGGTTCCAGTCTTACATCGTGAAACTGATCGAAGGATTTGATCAGGCGGGAACGCATATCACTTCCGTCGTCGACCCCAAAAGACACGCCCAGCACCTCAAAACGAGTTCGATCGTGAAGCTCAAGCAGCCTCGCCATCGGATAAGCTGTCGCATGCCGACGAAAATCCGCCGACAGATAGACGATTCGGACTCTTTCATGCTGATAAATCGCGCCGTTCCACAATGGCTGCGGCCGGACAGGTATCGCATCCTGCATCCAGCTTCTGGCGCATTTGAGTTGCAGCGACGCCTTGCTGCAATAGCCAAGCAAGGTAAAGGGCGTGATGATCGATTTTCGCTCCGTGACATGAGCTTCTATTTCTCGATCAAGCTCCGCTGTCCGGGTCCAGTCACACATCTTGAGCGCTGTGTCGGCCAAGCCGGCAAACGCGTGGAGGTGGTCCGGCGTGATCGCGAGCGCCTGGTGGTAGCTCGCGAACGCGTCCTCGAAGCGGTTGAGGTCGCGCTATGCGTTGGCGCGTTTGGTCAGAGCCTGGGCTTTTTCCGGATCGATCGCGAGCGCCCGGTCTTAGCTCGCCAACGCGTCCTCGAAGCGCTTTAGCTCCCGCAACGCATTGCCGCGGTTGTCGAGCGCCCAGGCAAAGTCCGGTTTGATCGCGAGCGCCCGGTCGTAGCTCGCCAGCGCGTCCTCGAAGCGCTTCATATCCTGCAGGCTGACACCGCGGTTGTTCAGCGCCTCGGCATAGTCGGGTTTGATCGCGAGCGCCCGGTCGTAGCTCGCCAGGGCCTCCTCGAAGCGGTTGAGCTGCCGCAGGGTGTTGCCGCGGTTGTATTGCGCCCAGGCCAAGCCGGGATTGATGGCCAGCGCCCGGTCGTAGCTCGTCAACGCGTCCTCGAAACGCTTGAGCTCCTGCAGGGCGAGGCCGCGGCCGTTTAGCGCCTCGGCATAGTCTGGTTTGATCGCCAGCGCCCGGTCGTAACTTGCCAACGCGTCCTCGAAGCGCTTGAGCTCCTGCAGGGTGACGCCGCGGTTGTAGAGCGCCCAGGCAAAGTCAGGTTTGATCGCCAGTGCCCTGTCATGGCTCGCCAAGGCGTCCGCAAATCGCTTTAGCTCCCAGAGGGCGACGCCGCGATTGGTCAGCACCTCGGGGAAGTCCGGTTTGATCGCCAGCGCCCGGTCGTAGCTCGCCACCGCTTCTTTCGAGCGCCCGAGTCGGGATTGGACCACGCCAAGCAAATGAAGCGTCTCGACTTCGCTGGGGTTGGCGCGCAGGATCGCCCCACAAAGGCTTTCCGCCTCGTCAAGGCGCCCTGCCTGGTACGATCCTACGGCTTGCTTGAGCAAATCGGGTAAGGCGAGAGAATTGTTACGCACCAACTGTGTTTCGACCCTGTTTTTATCAGGCCCTCTTCCACCGCAGATTGAAGTATCAGATATCTACACTTCGACGGCCCCATTTTTGCGAAACGAACCCAAAGTTCCATCCTTCAGCGCCATTCCGGAAGCCGGATTGGACAGAGGTCCTCGAAGGCGCGCGCGACCCGCAGCACCAGGCTGTCCTGGTATTTCGCCGCGACAATTTGCAGCCCCACGGGCAGCCCCGCGCCGGTAAACCCGCACTGGATTGAAGCGGCGGGCTGCTGCGTCAGATTGAAGGGGAATGAAAACGGCGTCCAGTGCGCCCAGTCCGCGCGGTCGCCGCCGGGGGGCGCGAGCTCGCCTGCGTCAAAAGCCGCGATGGGCAAGGTCGGCGTGAGCAGGACATCAAAATCCCGGTGGAACCGTGCCATGGCGAGACCGAGGTCGCCGCGCGCGCTCACGCTTCTGATGTAGTCGCTGCGCGCAATAGTCTCGCCGGCTGCGGCAATCCGGTCGAAGCCCGGGTCGAGCAGCGGCCAGCGTTCGCGGGCAATCGAGGCCCGTACGTCGGCGGCGCCGCTGAACCATAACGTGCGGAATGTCTCGGTCGGGTCGGAGAAACCGGGATCGCGATGCACGACAATCGCGCCAGCCTCGGCAAGCTTTCCCGCAGCCTTCTCAACCAGCGCGGCTACCTCCGGGTCGACCTTCGCGTAGCCGAGATCGATGCTCAGCGCCATGCGAAGGCCGCGCACTCCCTGCGCGAGCCCGATTGTGAAATCGCGCGGGTCATGCGGCAGGCTATGCCAGTCGCGATCGTCGGGTCCGGCGATAACGGTGAGCATGCGCGCGGCGTCCTCGACCGATGCGGTGATCGGCCCGACATGCGCGATGGTGCCGAACGGGCTCAGCGGATAGGCGGGCACGCGGCCGAATGTCGGCTTGATGCCGAACACGCCGGTAAACCCCGCGGGAATGCGGATCGAGCCACCCCCGTCCGTTCCAAGATGAAGGCACCCCATGTGCAACGCCGCTGCGACCGCGGCGCCGCCGCTCGATCCGCCGGGGGTCTTGCGTTCATCCCACGGGTTGCGCGTGATTCCGGTCAAGGGGGAGTCGCACACCGCCTTCCATCCGAACTCGGGTGTGGTGGTCTTGCCCAGGAGCACCGCGCCCGCTTCCCGCAGCCGCGCAACCGCCGGCGCATCCTCGTTCCACTCGGCCGCCGCATCGACGGTGCGCGAGCCGCGAAGCGTCGGCCAATCCCTGGTCAGGATGATGTCCTTTACGGTTGCCGGCACCCCGTCGAGGTAGCTTTGCGGCTTGCCCGCAAGCCAACGCGCCTCGGAAGCGTTCGCATCGCGCAGCGCACGCTCGGCATCGATCAGGCAAAAGGCGTTGGTGCGGCCGTTAAATCTCTCGATCCGCGCGAGCGCTGCGCGCGTTGCCTCGACGGGAGACGCTAGCCGTTGCCGGAACAGGCCGACCAGATCGCTCGCCTTCATTGCAGCAAGATCGGAACTGGCGCGCATCAGTATTGCCTGTCGAGGTCGATGATGTTCGCCAACGGCCCCCCGCTGGAGAACGCGGCGTAGTTCGCCAGAAAATGCGGAACGACGTCCTCCGGGACGAGCGGCCCGCAGACATGCGGCGTAATCGTGATGTGAGGATTTTCCCAGAAAGGATGATCGGGCGAAAGCGGCTCTGTTGCAAACACATCCAGGGTGGCGTGGGAGACAATCCGCGCCTTGATCGCCTCGATGAGGGCGGCTTCATCGACGAGCCCGCCCCTTCCGACATTGATGATGTGCACTCCGCGCCGGCAGCGGGCAAAGAGATCGGCGCCAATGAGGTTCTTGGTCGCTTTGGTCAGCGGCAATATCAGAACAATGACGTCGCAGGCGGCGACAAAGCGCGGTAACGCCTCGGCGCCGGCAAACAGCTCGTCGACCGAGGCGCAATGCTGCTGCGACCGGCGCCAGCCGATGACGCGTGCGCCGAGCGCGCGCAGCGCTTGCGCCACGATCGAGCCGATCGCCCCGACCCCGGCGAGCCCGATGACGAGGTTCCGGATGGTGCCGACCTCGAAGAACTCCCAATGGCGCCGCTTTTGCTGCGCCCGCGCGGCATCAAAACCCATGCTCCGCTCGAGGATGGCGCCCAGCACGTATTCCGCCATCCGCGGCGCGATCAAGGCCCCATCGGTTCGGGTGAGCAGGACGTGCGGACCGAACGGCCAGTGCGCGATGATGTCGTCGACTCCCGCCCCCATTTTTTGCAGCCAGCGAAGCTTCGGCATCCTTCCCAGCATCTCGGGTGGAAAACCCCAGCCATAGAGGATGACGGCGTCATCGAGGTAAGGCGCCGCCTCCTCGGGAGTGCGCGCGCAGGCAATTGCGACATCGGGCAAGGCGCGCGCAATCAGGCGCTCAAACCGGGGGATGTCCGGTTGGTAGATCGAGTAGATGAGAATTGGGCCGGGACGCGGCATGAGCCAACTTGGAGAGCGCCGCTATGACAGGCCGATCTCGCGCACGACTTTCAGCAGGCGAGCGGTGTCGGACTGGAGAAACTGGGCAAATTCCGGCTGGTCCATGTAGGAAACCTGGCTTCCGGCATTGGTGAAGCGCTCGACTACAGCCGGTTGCGCCATGAACATGCGGATTGCATTGCGCAGGATGCCTGTGACGTGCGCGGGCGTCCGGCTCGGGGCGAACACGCCGGTCCAAAGAATGTAGATCACGTCGGGGTATCCGGACTCCTGCAGCGTCGGAGCATCCGGAAAGCTCGGCAGCCGTTGCGTGCCCCATTGCGCCAGGATGCGGAGGTTTCCGGCATCGAGCTGGCCCTTGGCGATGGACTCCAGCGTCGGAAGCACCGGCACCTGGTCCGACAGCAACGCGTTGAACGCCGGACCGCCGCCCTGGTACGGCACATGCACCATCTTGAGCCGGGCAGCACTGAGGAACATCTCCATTGCAAGGTGGACCGTGCCCAGATGGCCCGATGAGCCATAGGGAATGCGGGCCGGATTTTTCCGGACCGCTGCCAGGAAGTCCTCGAGCGAGTTCCACGGCGAGGACGCTTTCACCGCCAGGATGATGGGATCGGCAAACATCCGGGCAAGCGGAACGAACTGGTCCATCTCGTAGGTGACGGGCTTGCCCGCCAGGCGGTTCGCTTCGGGAATGACGGCGAGCGAGGGGAGCGCGGTCATGATCGTGTAGCCGTCGGGTTCCGCGCGCGCGACATAAGCGTGTCCGATCCCGCCGCCGGCGCCCCCCTTGTTCTCGATCACGACGTTCTTTCCGAATGTCTCGGAAAGATAGGCGGCGAGCGGGCGCGCCGCGAAGTCGGCAGTTCCGCCAGGCGGGAACGGGACCACGATGGTAATGGTCCGAGCCGGCCATGGATATTGGGAGGAAACATCCTGGGCGCGCACGCGATCCGCGGCGCCTGGGCAAACCGCCGCGGAAATGGGAAGCGCGATCGTCAGTTTGAGGAGCTCCCGGCGGTTCGTCATGCTCAATCCGTTTCCGCGCCGGATGGTCTGCGGGCTTGCAAGAGTGAAACCGGCCGGCGCATGCGGATATCCGATTTCTTCCGCACTCCATTGTTAGGAATGGTTCGGAGCGGTCAAGCCACTCCGGCGCAACGCCTCTCCCCAGCGTCGCGCGGAGGTGATATGCAACGGCCATGGCCAATTTCACCGTGCATGATTTGGAAAAGCGCGTGCAGAAGCGCGCCCAGGCGCGCGCCGAGGGCTCCTACACGCGTGCGCTCCTCGACCGTGGCTTGGAACATTGCGCCAAAAAGCTCGGCGAGGAGTCGATCGAGACCGTGCTCGCCGCGGTTGCGGAGGATCGCGACCGGCTGATCGCGGAGACAGCCGATCTTGTCTATCACTTGCTGGTCGTCCTCCATGCACGTGGAATTGCGTTCGCCGAGGTGGAAGCGGCGCTTGCCGAGCGGACCCGGCAATCGGGCCTGGCCGAGAAAATGTCGCGCGGGCGCAGCTGAGCGGAACCGATGGAGCAGCGTACTGACGACGGCCTCTCTCCTTACCGCGTCTTCTCGCGCGCGGAATGGGCGGCGCGGCGCGCGGACACCCCGATGACGTTGACCCCGGACGAGGTGACCCGCGTGCGCTCGCTCAACGATCGCCTGGACATCGCGGAGGTTGAGGACATCTACCTGCCGCTGAGCCGACTGCTCTCGTTTTACGTGGCAGCCACCCAACGCCTGTTCCTGGCCCAGCAGAAATTCCTCGGCACGGAAGACAGCAAGATGCCGTACATCATCGGGGTGGCAGGCTCGGTGGCGGTCGGCAAGTCGACGACCGCGCGCGTCTTGGAAGCGCTCCTGGCACGCTGGCCGAATGTGCCCAAGGTCGATCTCGTCACCACCGACGGCTTTCTCTATCCCAATGCCATCCTGGCGCGCGAAGGTCTGATGGAGAGAAAGGGCTTTCCGGAGAGCTACGATTTGCCGGCGCTGTTGCGGTTCCTTTCCGATGTGAAGGCAGGCCGCCGGCCGGCGCGGGCGCCGATCTACTCCCATCTTGTCTATGACATCATTCCCAACGAGTGGGTTGAGATCGATCGGCCGGATATCCTCATCGTCGAGGGGCTCAATGTTCTGCAGACCGGGCTTCCTCCCGAGGGCGGCAAGGCGATCCCGTATGTCTCCGACTTCTTTGATTTCTCCATCTATCTCGATGCGGATGAGACGGTGCTGTTGAACTGGTATGTGGACCGATTTCTGACCTTGCGCGGCACCGCGTTCCGCGATCCCAAATCATATTTCCACCGCTATGCGACGCTGTCGGACCGAGATGCCATCGAAACCGCGACATCGATCTGGCGGCGGATCAATCTCGCAAATCTCAACGAGAATATTCTTCCCACCCGCCAGCGCGCCGATCTCATTCTAAAGAAAGGCGAGAGCCATCTGGTCGAGCAGGTGGCGCTGCGCAAGCTGTAGGCAAATTATGCAGCAAGCGATGCCGCGGCGGAAACCCGCGCAAGAACCTCGAGCAGTTGCGTCCGCTCAAGCGGCTTGACGAGAAAGCCGTCCATCCCGGCGGCAAGGCAGGCCGCACGATCCTCTTCAAACGCGCTGGCGGTAAGCGCGAACACCGGCAGGCGGCGCGCCCCTCGTTCTGCCTCCAGCGTCCGAATGCGGCGCACGGCCTCGACGCCGTCACCGCCCGGCATATGCAGATCCATGAGCAGAAGATCGTATGGATGTCCCGCTGCGGCTTCCACTGCGGCGTTGCCGGTCGCGACTACGGTTGGGCGGTGGCCGAGGCGACTCAGCAACGCCTTCGCGAGCAATGCATTGATCTCGTTGTCCTCAGCAACGAGAACCGCCAGCTCGGAATGACCTTTCTCCGAAGCGCTATCCCGCGTTAGGACGCCGCACGGTTCGGCTTGCCGCGCTTGCGCTTCGGCGCGCGCGAAACCTTCGTGCATTCCTGCGAACCGCCCCGCGAGAGAATCTGCCCGCACCGGCTTCACGAGGTATCCGGTGAAGCCCGTGTCCTTGAGCTCGGCAATCGCATGCCGCCCGGACGGCCTGATCAGCACAATCCGTTGTTTGATTGCGGCCGTGGCGCGCGCCAGCCGCCCGCATGCCTCGCGGCCGATTGCGGCGTCGACAAGGATTGCACCCCACATCCGCTCGCGCAGCAGCGAGCAGGCTGTCTGCTCGTCGGGGACGAGGCACATCTGCGCGCCCCAATCGTTCAGGCGTCGCGCCACCAGCGAAGCGCTCACGGCGGCCGGCGCCACCATCAGCACGTCCATTCCGCCGAGCAGCGGCCGGCCAGCCATGGGATCGGAAAGAATCTCGGCGCGCGCAAGCGCGAGGGAAACGTGGAAGGTTGAGCCAGTGCCCGGCACGCTCTCCACTGCGATCGTGCCGCCCAAACGCTCGACAATGCGCTTGGAGATCGCGAGACCCAGACCGGTGCCGCCGTACTTTCGCGTAGGGCCGCCTTCCCCCTGCTCGAACTCCAGAAAGATCCGGCTCTGCTCCTCGGCCGGGATGCCTATCCCGGTATCGCGAACCGAGAGGCGGACCCCGCCGGTCTCCTCGGACGGCTCGACCGTCACCGCCACGGCCCCGGATGGCGTGAACTTGATGGCGTTACCAGCAAGGTTGAGCAGAACCTGGCGCAGGCGCGCGGCACCACCGAAAACCCGCCGAGGCAGCCGATCGTCGACATAGGAGCCGATCTCGAGATTCTTCTCGTGAGCGCGGGGCGCAATCAGCTCGACGGTTTCCTCGATCAGGGAACATAGGTCGAAGGGGCCCGGTTCAATATCGAGGCGACCCGCCTCGATCTTGGAAAAATCGAGAATCTCGTCGATCAGCGACAGCAGGAGGTCGCCGGAGGTCTTTATCGCCCTGGCATAGGTCGCTTGCTCCGGGGCCAGCGGAGTATCGAGCAGAAGATCCGACATGCCGAGGATGCCGCTGAGCGGAGTTCGGATCTCGTGTGAGATCATCGCCAGGAACCGGGACTTGGCCCGGTTGGCGGCTTCCGCCTGGTCGCGGGCGTCGGACAATGCGCTTTGCGCGGCGACACGGTCGGTGACGTCGCGTCCGACGCTTTGCACCTGCGCGTGCTCGCCGGCGCGGACCATGACTTCGCGCCAGGCGATCCAGCGGGCGCCCTCCGCGGTGGCGATCTTCTGGTCATAGCCGCGCGTTCCATCGGGAAGAAATACCGGAGGGCTCTGCTCGATGACGCGCAGCGAGCAGGCACTGCCGACAAGCGCGGTTCGCTCGTCTCCGGCGAGCCTGCAGAAGGCATCATTTGCGTAGGTGACGACGTTCGACGCATCACGGCGGACGATGACATCGCCCTGGGCTTCGAGCAGGCTGCGCGCGCGCTCCTCTGCTTCCCTGAGCTCCCAATTGGCATCGGCGAGATCCTCGACGCGACGGCGCAGGTCGCGCAATTTCTTGTGTGCGGACCGCGGAAGGAACGCGAGCAATCCGATAATGCCGCATGCCGCTCCGCACAGCGCCCCGCCGACGAGGGCAACAAACGGATTCTCCGCTGTCGCCAACAATCCGCACGTCGTCGCAAGCGATGTCGCAAGCGTGATGCAGAAGAGGGCAGTTCCGTGCAGCAGCGAGGTGGTCGCGCGGCCAGAGGCCGGCCGGTCGCGCTCGCCGTCGACTCGCAAGGATTCTCGCATCTCTTGTCCCCGGTCCCAACGCGCTGCGAGCCGTGGGCGACCTGGCACGTCGCTCCCGCCTTTTCCCCGTATGCGGGAGCGATCCTGGCACCTTAGTCTTTGCAATTGTCTTGCATGCGACGAAGGCGAGATCGACCGGCGCCCAACGGGGTTGATGCGAGCCTAAGCCGTTGCGCGCAATCGGGTAAACGTTCGCCAGGATTGGTTAAGCTTGATCGCTGCCCTCATCCGCGGCGGGTCGCCTCACGCCGCCCGCCTGATCTCGTCGGACAGAGTGCGGTAGGAGAGCGCCTCGGCGAGATGCACGCGGCCGACCTTCTCGGTGTCGTCGAGATCGGCAAGCGTGCGCGCAACGCGCAGGACGCGATGATATCCGCGTGCGGAAAGCCGCATGGCGTCAGTGGCATCGCGCAGCAGCGCAAGGCCGGCCGCGTCCGGTCGCGCCACGTCCTCGAGCGCCGCGCCGAGCGCTGCGGCGTTGCTGCGGATGTGCGGCAGCCCCATCGCCGCATAGCGCTGCGCCTGGCGCGTGCGAGCGCGCGCCACACGCTCGGCCACTTCCCGGCTTCCTTCCGCCGGCGGCGGCAGGATCAGATCGACGGCGGTCACCGCCGGCACTTCGATGTGCAGGTCGATGCGGTCGAGGAGAGGTCCCGAAAGCCGCATCTGGTAATCCGCAGCGCAGCGCGCATTGGGCCCGCGCTTGCAGGCAAATCCCGGATCATTGGCACGCCCGCAGCGGCAGGGATTCATGGCGGCAACCAGCATGAACTGCGCGGGATAAGTGACCCGATGGTTCGCCCTCGCAATTGCGACCTCGCCGGTCTCCAGCGGCTGGCGCAGTGAATCGAGCGCGTGCGGCTGGAACTCCGGAAGCTCGTCGAGGAACAGCACGCCATGATGCGCAAGCGATGCTTCTCCGGGGCGCGCCCGCAGCCCCCGCCGACCAGGGCCGGCATGCTGGCGGAATGATGCGGCGCCCGAAACGGCCTTCGGTTGGTAAGTGCGCCATCCTCGATCTCGCCGGCGACCGACGCGATCATGGAGATTTCGAGCAGCTCCGCCGGGGTTAGCGGCGGAAGAATGGTCGGCAAGCGCGCGGCGAGCATGGATTTCCCGGCCCCTGGCGGGCCGACCATGAGCAGATTGTGCCCTCCGGCTGCCGCCACTTCGAGGGCACGCTTTGCGCTTTCCTGCCCCTTGATGTCCATGAGATCGACAAGCGGATCGGAGAAATCGCGGATCCGCGGCTGCGGGCGGGCCAACACTTGTGTGCCGCGGAAATGGTTGGCGAGCTGGATGAGCGAGGAGGCAGCGACGATCTCCATTTCCGGGCTCGCCCAGGCGGCTTCCGCGCCGCATGCGGCAGGACAGATAAGGCCTTCGTTGCGCGAATTGGCTCCGATCGCCGCGGGAAGCACACCCGCGACCGCGGCAATTGAGCCTCGAGGCCGAGCTCGCCGAGGACGGTGAAGCCGGAAAGCGCATCGGGAGGAATGGCGCCGATGGCGGCCATGAGGCCGAGCGCAATGGGCAGATCGTAGTGACTGCCTTCCTTGGGAAGGTCGGCAGGCGCAAGGTTGACCGTGATCCGCCGGGCGGGAAGCGCAAGCCCCGACGCTACGAGTCCGGCACGCACCCGCTCGCGTGCCTCGGACACCGCCTTGTCAGGAAGGCCCACCACATTAAACGCGGGAAGGCCGGGCGCCACCTGCACCTGGACGTCGACCGCGCGAGCCTCGATGCCCTCGAATGCTACCGTTGCGACCCGCTGGACCATGCGTGCCCGTGCCTCGCAGAACGCGATATTAGCCCAGCGCCCGGAAAAGAACAATACGGGAACAGGCTATCCCCGCCGCTTTCTTTCGATCCGATCCCAGATCATGGCCGCCACATCGGGCCCGCCGAAATTCTTGACCGCGCGGATGCCGGTCGGAGACGTCACGTTGATCTCGGTGAGATACCCGTCGATGACGTCGATGCCGACGAACAGAAGCCCACGTTCGCGCAACGACGGGCCAATGCGCATGCAAATCTCACGCTCGCGCGGCGTGAGGTCGGTCTCCTTGGGCGTGCCGCCGCGCACCATGTTGGAGCGAAGATCATCCGCCGCGGGCACCCGGTTGACCGCGCCGGCGAATTCGCCGTCGACCAGAATGATGCGCTTGTCGCCGTCCTTTACCGCGGGAAGAAACTTCTGCACGACCCATTGCTCGCGGAAGGTCACCGCGAAGAGATCGTAGAGCGAGCCGAAATTAAGATCCTCGCGGGCCAGCCGAAACACCGCCTCGCCGCCTTTTCCGTAGAGCGGCTTCATCACGATGTCGCCGTGCTCGGACCGGAATGCCTTGATCTCAGCGAGGTCGCGGGTGATCAGCGTGGGCGGCATCAGGTCGGGAAACTGCATCACGAACATCTTCTCGGGTGCATTTCGGACTTCCGCCGGCTCGTTGACCACCAGCGTCGTGTGGCGGATGCATTCGAGCAGATGGGTGGTCGTGATGTAGGCGAGATCGAAGGGAGGATCCTGGCGCAGCAGCACGACGTCGAACCGGCCAAGCTCGACCCGCTCGGGCTCGCCCAGCTTGAAATGCTCCCCTTCGCGATCGTGAACTTGCAGAGGCCGCACGGTCGCGAACACCTCGCCCCCGCGCAACGCCAGCCGGTCCGGCGTGTAATACGCGATATCATGCTGGCGCGCCTGCGCCTCCAGCAGCAGCGCGAATGTGGAATCGCCGCGAATGTTGATCCGCTCGATCGGGTCCATTTGAACAGCAACTTTGAGGCGCATTGCTTCCCCGGTGCAGGGTTTCGGTAACGCAAACGAGACGTTAACAATTTACGCTCAAGTTCGCCCGCGCAAGGGAAAGTTCCAGCGGAGAGCGTCGTGAAGCTGCCGAATTTGTCGATTGCG
>Ga0318528_10000453_pt1 | contig 13176 bp, 7 predicted proteins | sample GRESIP052b4f26_FD_202500 | JGI IMG/M metagenome (GOLD analysis project Ga0318528, IMG submission 202500) | Tropical soil microbial communities from Luquillo Experimental Forest, Puerto Rico - GRE.SIPMG.052b4f26 | ecosystem: Environmental > Terrestrial > Soil > Tropical forest > Bulk soil...
GATCCGGTCCGCCCATGGGCGGACCGGATCAAGCCGCTTTTCGGCACCATCGTGGTCGAAAACCAGGGCGGGGGCGGAAGCTCGCTCGGCGCCGCCACAGTCGCCCATGCAAGCCCGGACGGCTACACGCTGTTGCTCGGCGGATCGAGCACGCACGTGACCGAGGCCATTCTGAAAACGCGGCCGCTCTATGATCCGATGAAGGATCTCGAGCCGATATCCAACATTGCCGTCTCGCCATTCGCAGTGGCGGTGCATCCTTCGGTGCCGGCGACGACGTTGCGAGAGTTTATCGATTACGACGAGGCTAATCGCGGCAAACTCTCGTATGGACACGCCGGGGTCGGCTCGCTCAATCATCTCACCGGCGAATTGTTCAAGTCGCTCGCCGGCCTGCCCGATCTTCTGCAGGTGCCGTACCGCGGGTCAGGGCCGGCGATTGCCGATGCTATTGCCGGCCATGTTTCCATGGTGACGCCGGCAGTGACCGGGCAAGTGATTGAATTCCACCGCACCGGCCGGTTGCGCATTCTCGCGGTGACGAGCCCAAACCGCTTGCTTGCAGCGAGCGATCTGCCAACGGCAGTGGAGACGCTACCGGGCATGATTTCGCAGCAGCTCATCGGTTTATTTGCTCCCGCGGGTACGGCAAAAGACATCATCAGGCAGATCGCCGAAGCAAACCATGCCTTGCTGGCGGAATCCGACTATCAGAAAATGCTCGTCGAGACTGGGTTTGAACCCGACGTTGATTCCTCGCCGGCAATATTCCGGCGTCGCATCGAAGCGGAGATCGGGCAGTGGACGCCAATCGTACAGGCGCTCGGAATTAAAATTGATTGAAACGGCCGATGTTCACGGCCCTTAAAAACCGTCGGGTTGGGAGAATGCCGCATTCAACTCATTAAGTTTGGGTGGATTGACCCAAGCCGGAAGTCGATGGTTACATTTTATTACGATGTGAAAGACGGCACTTGGCGTCGATGATGTAGTAGGTTGTCCTGGTCCTTGGGAGCTGAAGGATCGCTCGATGAGGCGACGGGACTTTCTCACGCTTCTGGGTGGCGTCGCGACGGTGAGGCCGTGCGCCGCGCGTGCCCAACAGGCTTCGCTGCCGGTCATTGGTATACTTGATGATACGAGCTCCAGGTGGGTGGACGCTTTTCGTCAGGGTTTGAAGGAGGGCGGCCTGATCGAAGGCCGTGACGTAACGACCGATGTGCGATCGACAGAACAATACCCGGAACTGCGCCCGCTCGCCGAGCAGTTGGTGCAGCGACGGGTCGCCCTGATTGCCGCACTTGGCGGGATTCCGGCAAAAGTAGCCAAAGCCGCGACGGCGACAATCCCGATAGTGTTCGCAATTGGCGGTGATCCGGTGGAAGTGGGGCTTGTCCCGAACCTTAATCATCCTGGCGGCAACATAACTGGAGCCACGTTCTTCGCTGCTCAATTGCTGCAAAAGCAGGTCGATCTTCTCCACAATCTTGTTCCCCGGGCCACCACAATCGGCGTTCTGGTCAATCCGAACAACCCGCGTTACCAGTCGGATGTACGCGATGTGCAGGCGGCGACGCGCGCGCTTGGGGTCGAGATTCGCGTTGTTAAGGCAGGCAACGAGCGCGATCTCGATGTTGCTTTTATTGATCTTACTGGCCACAACGCACGCGCACTGCTGATTGCGGGTGACGCATTTTTTCTCGTGCAGCGCAAAAAGATTACCGATTTGGCTGCCAGTCGCGGAATTCCCATGATGTACAATGTACGCGACTTTGTGCTTGCCGGCGGCCTGGTGAGCTACGGCCCCAATGTGCCAAATGTCTGTCGTCAAGTCGGCGTCTACGCCGCTCGTATCGTGAAAGGCGAGAAGGCCGGTGATCTGCCGGTGATGCAGCCGACAAAATTCGAGCTGATGATCAATATGAAAGCGGCCAAAGCACTTGGCCTTGAAGTACCTCTATATCTTCAACAACTCGCCGATGAAGTGATCGAGTAAGCAAGTTGTTGCAATGAGTCTCAAAACGGCGCGGGAGTCGATGAGTCTCACTCCGCCGCGACGCGTTGCACGCGCCATTGCATCATCAATGCCCGCAGCGATGCTGGCTTGATCGGCTTGTTGAGGACATGCGCTCCCTCGGCGCGAGCCTCTTCGCGGACGTGGATCGAACGGTCGGCGGTAATTACGATCGCCGGCACGTCTCGCCCGTCCGATCGGCCAAGACGATGGCGCAACGCCCTGATCGTGGCAATGCCGTTGCCGCCGTCGAGGTGGTAGTCGACGAGTAGTCCATCCGGTTCGAGGCCGCTCGCGTCAAGCACCGTCATAGCCTCGGCAAGATCAGCGCCTTTGAGAACGCGGCAGCCCCAGCGGCCAAGCAGCGTCGCTATGCCGTCTATGATCGCCCGCTCATTGTCGATGCAAAGCACGACCGTCCCATCGAGCCGACCGGGCTCAAGTCGCCGAGCGGTTGACGGCGCGAAGACCGGCGTAATCCCGGCGGCCCGCGGCACCTCGACCGCGAAGCACGAGCCGTGACTGCTATCTTGGACGCCCCCTTGGTCGCTCCCTTGGCCGCTATTCGATTTCAGCGTCACCTCACAGTCGAGCACTCGCGCGATGCGTTCGACAATCGACAGCCCGAGGCCAACGCCGCGGGCAACCCGTGCCCCCTGATCGAGGCGATGGAATTCCTTGAACACCGCGCGATGCTTGGCCCGCGGAATACCGATGCCGGTGTCATGGACCGCGATGCGCAACCGCTCGCCACAACGCCGGCAGCCGACCAGAACGCGCCCCGTCGGCGTATATTTGATCGCATTGGAAATTAGGTTTTGCAGGAGCCGTCGCAGCAAGCGCCGGTCGGAACGCACACTGAGCGAACAGGGCATCACCAAAAAATCAAGTCCTTTCTCGCGCGCGAGCGGGGTGAATTCGACCTCAAGCCGATGCAGCAATTCGTCGATGCGAAAATCAGCAAGTTCCGGCTTCATGGCGCCGGTGTCGAGACGGGAAATGTCGAGGAGCGCCGAAAAAATCTCTTCGACCGCTTCCAGCGAAGCGTCGATATTCTCGATCAGCGCGGTATCCTCGCCGCTTCCATGCCGTTCAATCAAGCTTGTCACATAAAGCCGCGCGGCATTGAGCGGCTGCAGGATGTCGTGGCTCGCGGCGGCGACGAACCGAGTCTTTGACACATTGGCTTCGTCGGCCTCGGCCTTGGCCCGTTCGAGCGCGGCATTAAGGCGTGTCAACTCGCCGGTGCGTTCGCGCACGCGACGTTCCAGGGTCGCATTGGCGCGCTCCAGCGCCTCTGCTGCTTTCACGCTCGGCGTGATGTCGGTGAAAGTCGTCACCAATCCGCCGCCGGGCATGTGGTTGGCGCGCACCTCGATGACCAGCGCTTGCTCGGCAATGCGTTCGAGAAACGGCTCGACGCTGTTGGTGTAATTGGCCACTCGCTCGGCGATGAACGTATCGCTTTTAGGATTGGCATCCTCGTGCCGGGCGATATGTCGCAAAATGTCGTGCAGCGGGATGCCGACGCGCGTCAATTCGTGCGGTAAGTCGAGAATCTCGCCGAATTGCCTGTTCCAGCAGACCAGCGCCAGCTCCTTGTCGAAAACCGCAATGCCCTGGCGGACATGGTCGAGCGCGGTTTGCAGGATTTCCCGATTGTAGTGAATCGCGGCACTGGCATCGTCGAGCAATTTCAGCGCCGCCTTGGTCGAGACCGTGCGCTTGCGCAACAACAGCGAGAGCACCAGGCGCGATGATGCGGCACCGATTGCCGAAGCCAGCAAATATTCGGCATATTGCAGGAGCTGAAAGTCAGCTTCGGCTGCGCCGTCGAGGCTCATGCGGCGCGCGGCGGCAAAGCTGGCGAAAGATCGGCGTGTGCGTTCATCGCCAAGATAGCGTGCGACGGTCGCGATCAGATCCTCCACGCTGACGGAGGCGCGGCGCAACCGAAACCCCGGCGCCATTGGTCCAAGCATCGGCGCCAGCGTCGGCGGCGCAAACAGATCGCCCTGTACGCGCTCGATGGCGGTCGGTGACCGTGCCAGTGAAAAGCCGATATAGCAGGCGATATTGGCGGCAAGGCTCAACAGCACGCCATGCACGAGCGGCGGCAAGTCGAGACCAAACAACGCCTCCGGGCGCAAGGAGGCGACACCCCACGGACCGTCCGCCAATATGCGCGCGCTGACGATGCCGGCGTCGGAAATGCTTGGCAGCAACAGCGTATAGGCCCAAACCAGAATGCCCGCGCTCATGCCGGCGATCGCGCCGAGCGAGGTGCTGCGTCGCCAGATCAGTCCGCCGAAGAAGGCCGGCGCCAATTGCGCCACCGCTGCGAACGACAACAGCCCGATTGCGGCCAGCTGCGCGTCGCCTGCCGACCGGTAATAGGCGTAGGCCAGGAACAGGATCGCGAAAATCGCGATACGCCGCGTCGTCAATAGCTGCGCGCCGGCATCGATCGGTTCTCCGGCAATGGCACGGCGCTTGAGCGTGAGCGGCATCACGATGTCATTCGACACCATGATGCCAAGCGCGACCGTCTCGACGATCACCATCGCAGTCGCCGCCGAGAGACCGCCGATGAAGGCGACGAGCGTTATCAGTTGGGATTGCGCCGCCAGTGGCAGCGCAACAACGAACATGTCGCTGTCGACGCGTCCGGCGGCGAAGGTCAACAGGCCAGCCATCGCGATCGGCAGCACGAAGATATTGATCAGCACAAGATAAAGCGGAAACAGCCAGGCGGCGCGGCGGATTTCGCTTTCGCTGTGGTTCTCAACAACGGCGACGTGGAATTGCCGCGGCAACAGCACGATCGCGAACAGCGACAACAGCGTCATTGCGCCGAACGACGCGGTCTGCGGCGCCCGCGTCAACACCGCGGCGGTGTTCGGGCGATCCAGCGCCTGCGCCAGCAATGCCGAGGGTCCTCCGAACATGACAAAAGCCACGAAAATCCCGACGGCGAGAAAAGCGATGAGTTTGACGACCGATTCCGTCGCAATCGCCAGCATCAGGCCATCCTGATGTTCGGTCGCGTCGATATGGCGCGTGCCGAACAAAACCGCGAAAGTGGCCATCGCCAGCGCGACAAAAAGCGCAAGATCGCCGAATGGCGGCGCCATTCCGCCTGGTGCCGCTTCCGCCAGGATGGTCGACACCGAGGACGACACTGCTTTGAGTTGCAGCGCGATGTAGGGGATCATGCCGACGATCGCGATCAGCGCCACAGTTGCGGCCACGGTCTGGCTCTTGCCGTAGCGCGCGGCGACGAAGTCGGCGATCGAGGTGATGTTCTGGCTCTTGGCGAGGCGGACGATGCGGGTGAGCAAAGGAAACCCCAAACCGAACATCAGCATCGGGCCGATATAGATCGTGAGAAAGTCAAAGCCGGCGCGTGAAGCGAGCCCGACGGAACCGAAGAAGGTCCAGGAGGTGCAGTAAATCGCAAGCGACAGTGGATAAATGAACAGTCGCGCCGAACTCGCGCGCGTGATGCGGCGACGGTCGCCGTAGCTCGCCACCAGGAACAACAACCCGATATAAGCGAGCGCGATGGCGACGATGACCCAACCCTGTAACATGACCTTAACTCCGACGTCACCGGCGCTTTGGGTCCAAGCGCGAGGAGCTGCACTTTTGTTAAGGTCATCACAGTTTGGCGGGGGTGTCTATCTGGAGCACGAAAACTTTGGCGCGGCATGAAAGCCGCGCGCGTTGACGGCCGTCGATGCAGGCTGCATTCATGCCCCTGCTTGGCGTGCCCATTTGACCGGTGCCGATGAACCCCGCATTTCGCCGCATATTGAGCGAGACAGCCGAAACACTGGCGATCGCGCTTGCCGGTGGCCTGACATTCATTTTCCTCGGGTTGCCGGCGGGTCTAGTGTCCGGCTCGGTCGTGGCCGTGGCAACGGCGGCACTCCTGGGCCGGCCGATGCGCGTTCCAGTGACGCTTGCGCGCGCTTGCTATGTCGTTGTCGGGACACTCCTCGGTACGGTGGTGACGCCGGAAACCTTGCGCGGTGTGACCACCTGGCCGGCGAGCATCGCTTTGCTGATGCTAGCGTCGCTCGGCATGATCGCGGCAACCATGACCTATCTGCGGGTGGTGCACCGCTGGGATTCGCTCTCGGCGTTGATGGGGGCGAGTCCCGGCTCGATGGCTCAAGTCATTGCGTTGTCGAGCGAGCTCGGCGGCGATCTGCGCGCCGTCGCCATCGTGCAGACCGTGCGTGTGCTTCTGCTCGTTCTTGGCCTGCCGAACGGACTCGCGCTATTTGGATTGGTCGTTCCGGCGATGCCGGTGCCCCGCGGACCAGCAGGATTTTCAGTGCTCGGCGAAATGATCCTGCTGCTCGGAGTCGCCATTGCGTTTGCGTTGATTTTCCTGCGCCTGCGCTTTCCCGGCGGATTATTGTTCGGCGCGCTGGCCGGCTCCGCCATCCTGCACGGCGCCGGCCTCATCCATGCCGCGCTGCCGTGGTGGCTCGGCGGTGCGTCGGTCATCACGCTAGGTGCGCTGGTCGGTTCGCGCTTTGCCAATACCAGCGCCCGGATGCTGCTTGGTCATCTCGGCGCGGCGTTCGGCTCATTCGCTGTGTCGATGGTGGTCGCGACATTCTTTGTTTTGATCGTGGCGCGGTTATTTTCGTTCCCGATCGCCAACATCGTCATCGCGTTTGCGCCCGGCGCGCAGGATACGATGATGGTGCTGGCGCTCGCGCTGCATCTCGATCCCGTCTATGTCGGAGCGCATCATCTGGCGCGCTTCCTGGTCGTGACCTTCGCGATTGCGGTCACCGCGCGCCGGATAGCAATCAAAGATGCTCCACCGCACGCTTCGCAGCATGGCGTCGCGCCGGCATCGGAGGAGATTCACTCCGCCGCGAGCGCGCGTTCCTTGAACGAAAGTCCGAGCCGCTGCCAGACGTCGACCAAGGCTTCGGCCAGCGCGTCAATCAAGCCATCGTCGTGATAGGGGCTTGGCGTGATGCGCAGCCGCTCCGCGCCTTTCGGTACGGTCGGATAATTGATCGGCTGGATGTAAATGCCGTGTTCGGTCAGCAAGAGATCGCTCGCTTGTTTGCAGTGCTCCGGATCGCCGACGAATACCGGCACGATATGGGTCGAGCTGGTCATCACCGGTAGCGCGGCAGCCGCCAGCACCGCCTTGGTCCGCGCTGCACGCTCTTGATGCCGTTCGCGCTCCCAGTTCGACGTTTTCAGGTGGCGGATCGCCGCTGTCGCCGCGGCGCAAACCGAGGGCGGCAGCGCGGTGGTGAAAATGAATCCCGGCGCGTAAGAACGCACCGCATCGATCACCGCGCGCGATCCGGCAAGATAGCCGCCGAGACAGCCGAACGCCTTGGCTAGGGTGCCTTCGATGACGTCGATGCGGGGCATGACGCCATCGCGCTCGGCGATGCCGGCGCCGCGCGGACCGTACATGCCGACCGCGTGGACTTCATCGACATAGGTCATCGCGCCATAGCGGGCGGCGAGATCGCAAATTTGCGCCAGTGGCGCAACATCGCCGTCCATGGAGTAAAGGCTCTCGAACACGATGAGCTTCGGCCGCAGCGGATCGGCAACTGCCAACAGCTGCTCTAGATGCGCCATGTCGTTGTGGCGGAAAATTTGCTTCTCGCAATGTGCCTGGCGCACGCCTTCGATCATCGAATTATGATTCCAGGCGTCGGAAAGGATCAAACAGTTCGGCATCAAACGCGCCAGCGTCGAAATGCCGGTTTCATTTGAGACATAACCCGAGGTGAAGACCAGCGTGGCTTCTTTGCGATGCAGGTCGGCGAGCTCGCGCTCGAGCTCGACCATTGGATGGTTGTTGCCGGCGATGTTGCGGGTGCCACCGGCGCCGGTGCCCATCCGGGTCGCGGTCTCGACCATGGCGCCGATCACCTTCGGATGCTGGCCCATGCCGAGGTAGTCGTTGGAACACCAGATGACGACGTCTTTTGGCCCCGCGGGCGAGTGCCACACCGCGTGCGGAAAGCGCCCGGCGATGCGTTCAAGATCAGCGAATACGCGGTAGCGCCGCTCGGCGCGCAACCGCGCCAGCGCCTCGGTGAAATAGCCGCCGTAATCGATATCAGGGCGATTGTCGGGATAGGCCATCGGCAACCGTGTCCGGCTCACGCCAGCGTCAATATTGGAACTCGCGAGCAGACTTCTAGAAGCGTTCTAGGGTATTTGTCGAGGCCATAGAGGCCTGGCCAAAGGTCGCGCGATTTGAGCCGGATCAATCGACGGAAAACCGGTTATGATTTCGGCCCCGACGCGATGTATGCATCGTGTAAGTGACTACTAGACCCCGATTGGACTGGACCCTGATTGAACATGACCGACCGCACTGCCGGCCTTGATAACGGCCTCACTGACTATGGCGACCGCGACTTTTCGCGCTATTTGCGGCGCTCCTTCGCGCAATCCATGGGCTATTCACGCGACATGCTGGGCAAGCCCGTGATCGGGATCGCCTATACCGCCTCCGATTTCAACAATTGCCACCGTCACTTTCCCGAGCTGCTAAGCGCGGTCAAACGCGGCGTGCTTGCCGCCGGCGCGCTGCCGCTCGAATTTCCCACCATCTCGCTCGGCGAAGTCTTCCTCACCCCGACGAGCCTCAAATATCGCAACCTCATGGCGATGGACACCGAGGAGATGATCCGAGCGCAACCAATGGACGCGGTGGTGCTAATGGGCGGCTGCGACAAAACCGTGCCGGCGCAGCTCATGGGTGCGGTTTCGGCGGACCGGCCGGCGATCATGCTTGTCGCCGGGCCGATGATGACCGGACGGCATCGCGGCGAGCGACTTGGCGCTTGCACCGACTGCCGGCGCTTTTGGGCGCGGTATCGCGCCGGCGATATCGACGCCGCGGAAATCTCCGATGTTGAGGGTCAACTCGCTGTCACCGCTGGTACCTGCGCGGTCATGGGCACGGCTTCGACCATGGCCTGTCTCATCGAGGCACTCGGCATGTGTTTGCCGGGGACCGCGGCGATCCCGGCCGTGCATGCCGACCGTTTGCGTGCGGCCGAGGCAAGCGGCGCCGCTGCCGTCAAGCTGATCGGTTCCAAACTGACGCCGTCGCGGCTGATCAACGAGCAATCGGTTGAGAATGCGCTGCGGGTCCTGCTCGCGGTTGGCGGGTCGACCAATGCGGTCATTCATCTCACCGCCATCGCCGGCCGCGCTGGGGTGAAGGTTTCGCTCGAACGCCTCAACGAACTTTCCGAATCCACGCCTGTCCTGGTGAATCTCAAGCCGGTCGGCAATGGTTACATGGAAGATTTCTGCGCCGCCGGCGGCATGGGCGCGCTGTTGCGTGAATTAAAGCCGTTCCTTCATCTCGATTCCATGACGGTGACCGGCGAGACGCTCGGTGAACGGCTCACGCACTCGGCAAGCTATGTCGACCGCACGATCATCGCTGCGGCCAACAAGCCGCTCGAACCGACGGGCGGTCTCGTTGCGCTGTTCGGCAATCTGGCGCCCAAGGGCGCTATCCTCAAACGATCCGCCGCTGACGCCAAATTGTTCGAACATGAAGGCCGTGCGGTGGTGTTCTCATCGCTCACCGATCTCGCCGCGCGCATCGACGACCCGGCGCTCGAGGTCGAGCCGGCCGACATTCTGGTGCTGCAGAATGCTGGGCCGCATTCTCCGGCCTGCATGCCAGAGGCCGGCTATCTGCCGATTCCGAAAAAGCTAGCGCAGCGCGGCGTCAAAGACATGATCCGTATTTCCGACGCGCGCATGAGCGGTACCGCCTTTGGGACGATTGTGCTGCACGTCACGCCGGATGCCGCATCGGGCGGCCCGCTTGGGCTCGTACGCAATGGCGATCGCATCCGCTTATCGGTGAAGCGGCGGCGCATCGAGCTTTTAATCGATGACGCCGAAATGCAAAAACGCGCGCGGACCTCGACGCGCCGGTTGGACGCTCCGCAACGCGGTTATGCGAGATTGTTTGCGGAGCAAATCCTCGGCGCCGACGAAGGCTGCGATTTTGGGTTTTTGATGCCGAAGTGAATTTCCTTCCCTACCACGCGCTGTGCGCACCGGGGAACGACAGAGTTTACTCCGCCACCGCGATCTCCAGCGGGAAGTCGTCGACCACTTCGTGGCCGGTCTCGGTGACGATGAACGTGTGACCGAGGAAAATGCCGAACAGTCCATCCGCGGTGATCGGATTTGGCTCGGCCATGATGACCATGCCCGGCTTGAGCACCTCCTCGAATTTTTCTGCCGTGACGTGTTCGGCGACCACGTGTGGCTTGTCGGTGACGAGATCGATGCCGTGCACCTGCGTCGGCCGCGACTGGTAGCCATTGTCGCGGAAAAATTTGCTGGCCTGTCGCATCGCTTCGGCCGGCTTGCCCGGCGCGATCTCGGCGATGATGCGGCGGTAGCCCGGCAGCGTGATGTCTTCCCAGAACTTGCGCACCATGTCGGTCGGCTCGCCGAGGCAGATCGGCGAGCCGATCTGCGCGGTGTAGCCGCGATAGCCGGCGGCGAGCTCCATATTGATGATGTCGCCCTTTTGCAAAACGCGGCCTGACGGCCGCGGATTGCCGAAAATCATGGAAGGGTTGGCCATCGGCGTGGAGCCGATGATCAGAAAGTCGATGTCGCCGCCGCCTTCCAGGATGGCGGCGCCAGCGGCGGCGCGCAGCTCGTATTCCTTCACGCCGGGCTTGGCGCGCGCGACCATGGCTTCCATGGCTTTTTGACACAGCACGCCGGCTTTGCGGATGCAGTCGAGCTCTTCGGCGCTGTGGATCGATAACAGTTCGTGCAGGAAGCCATGCGTGAACACGAGCTCGGCATCGGGTAGGTTCTCGCGCAGCACGTTGTATTGATTGACCGGGAGGTAATCCGCGTGGCGCGGATCGACTTCCATTAGTCCAATGCGGCCGCGCTCGAGCTTAAGCTCGCGCAAGCGCTCGACCATGACGTCGGCATAGCGGCCGTTGCGGCTGTGGCGCACGTCCTTAACCGCGACCGCGACCTGCCGGCGTACAGCTTCGGCGTGCGTGCCGCCCATGGAGTAGACGAGCGTCGGCTCGCCTTCCAGCGGGACCACGACATAGCTCGCGAGCGCGTGCCATTCCCAATGGCCGGTGAGCCACAACATGCCGCCGCCGAAGCTCCAGTGACTCGGGCCGCCGGGCACGATGAGCGCGTCGAGCTTGTGCTGGTGCATTTTCGCCCGCAGCGCACGGTAACGGCGGTCATATTCGGCTTTTGAGAACTGCTCCCAAACTGCGTCACGGTAGTACGGCGTGTCCCGCATATTGGCGAAGGGCAGCGACTGGTCGAGCTTGGTGCGCACCATCTCCCAGGTTTGTGGACCGATGGGCTGCGGGCCGATGCGCGGCGGACGAATGTTCATGGACGGACCTCGAGACGATGGCTGCTGAAGGTAAGATTGGTTTCGGATCGCAGTTTAGTTGCCGGAAGGATCTGTGTTTAGTCAATGCGCCACCCGCACCCGGGCGCGCTGCAGCCGCGGCAGGACCTCGTCGCAGAAATACGGCACTTCGGCGAGGAAATTGACGAGTGACAGGCCGATGCCGCGCACGCCGGCTTGGCTGATGATCTCAAGCTCCTCGGCGACGCGATCGGGCGTGCCAACGAACGGATAGCCGCCGATCGCATTGGCGGCGAAATAGCGGCGCTTCTTGTCGTACTCCTCATCGCCGATCGATTGCGGCGTGATGCTCTTGTTGGCCAACATGCCGTCAATCGCGCCCCAATCGGCATTGTCGATATTGACATGCCGGTAATACTCCTCGGCCTCCTTTTGCGTGGGCCGGCAGATCACCTGGCCCACTGTGAACACCTCGATTTGGCGGCCCAGCTTTGCCGCATCCGACTTGACCTCGGCGACTTTGGCCGTATTGCCGGCGAGCGAAGTGCGCGACCCCGCGGTGGCGACAAAGAACGCGTCGCAATTGCGCAGCGCAAAGGCCTGCCCGACATCGGAAGAGCCGGCATTCATCAATAGCGGCCGCGTATCGCCGTACGGCTTCGGAAAAGCGCGGGCCGCTTTGAGCGAAAGATAGCGGCCGTCGAAATCGAACGTGCCGTCGGGCGACCACGCCAGCTTGACCACATCAATCCATTCCTGCGCGTAGTCGTAGCGCGCATCATGCTCGCGCTGCTGGACGCCGAACATGTCGAACTCGCCTTCATTCCAGCCGACGACGATATTAACGCCGACGCGGCCTTCACCGATGTGATCGGCGGTGACGAATTCCTTGGCTGCGATCAGTGGATGAAACAATGGCGCATGAACCGTGCCGAACACGGTCATGCGCTTGGTGGCGCACAGGAGCCCTACCGCCCAGGTAATGGTCTCGAGCGAGCAGCCGTGAAAATCGGTGTCGCCGCCATAGCCTTTCCAGCGTGCGATCGGCAGCATGAAATCGAGGCCGGCCTCATCGGCGAGCTTTACGAGCGCAACGCAATCCGACCAGGTCGCCGACCAGCGCTCAGGAACTTTGGTAGCGGAGCGACCCGACGAACAATTGGCGCCGAACAGCCCGATCTTGAGCGCATTGCCATTGTACATCGCGATGCGGTTCTGCATGGACGCGCTGCGCGCCAGCACGGCGTTTTCTCCCCGCTGTTCGGAACATCATCGCCGCGATAATCGGGCGGATCAAGACGATTGGGCCGACAGTACCCGATCCGGCCACGACAACTGGCGGTGCTTTACTCGGAAGAGTTGATTGGTCAGCAGTCAAGCTCGTTCACAACCTGCACAGCGTCTAAAGACGTCTCTGAACCCATTGCCACCACCACGCCGTTCCGCCAAAATTATCGCATTCCGGCGACCCTTTTGGCTGGTGGTCGCAAATGTCGAAACGCTTCATATGCGCTGGTATTTTTGCGCTCGTTTTCGGCACGATCACTGATGCGAATGCGGCTTCAACACTTAAAATGACATGTAGCGGAAGTCTTACCAACACACGCTCAGACGGTGTAACTCTTGGCCAATGCGATCTGAATTTCATATCAGTGAAAGCAATGGATGAGATAGAAAATACTTGTGGAATTCCCGGCACTGCTGATTCCCCCACTGAAAATCAGTGCCGAATACGAGCGGTTGTCTCGCCCGATCC
>Ga0318528_10000467_pt1 | contig 13040 bp, 13 predicted proteins | sample GRESIP052b4f26_FD_202500 | JGI IMG/M metagenome (GOLD analysis project Ga0318528, IMG submission 202500) | Tropical soil microbial communities from Luquillo Experimental Forest, Puerto Rico - GRE.SIPMG.052b4f26 | ecosystem: Environmental > Terrestrial > Soil > Tropical forest > Bulk soil...
TCACAGTGTGTATCGTCGATACCTGGTTCGCCGCAGCCAGCACTCGCGCAGAGAGCGGCGGCTTCGAAACGATCACCGCGCGCGCGCCGCTGTTCGAAAAGACGTGCCGATGGTCGTCGATCGTATGCGTCACATAGGCCGGGACGGTGATTGCTCCGGCGCTCATGATGGCCAGATCGGCGATGACCCATTCGGGCCGGTTCTCGCTGACCAGCCCGACGCGCTCGCCGCGGCCGATCCCGAGCGATCGTAGGCCGAGCGCCAGCCGGCGCACGTCGCGCGCCGCCGCGGCCCAGCCGATCGCCTGATAGCGTCCGGCTTGCTTGGTCCACAGAAACGGTTTGTCGCCGAGACGCTCGGCTTGCTCGAAGAACATCGCCGGCAGGCTGCGGCAGCTCTCGTAGTCCATGTTTCCCCCGTCCCTCCTCTCGCCTTTCTACGGTTTTCCGAGGACCGGCGAAATACCCGGTGGGGCATCACATAGATTGACAATCATAAATTGAGTTAATTGTTTCGCACTGCTGCATCTGCAGCAAATCTGCAGCAAAAGCTCCTCCATAGGTTGTAGCGAAGCGACGACCGGCCCAATACCGAAGAACGGCTGGCGACCGAGATTTACCTCCGTTCATCGAATCACCACCGTACGCTCCGGAAGGCGCTATCAGTCCGAAGCGTGTCATGCTAATAAGGCAATTTTATGATCGTGATCATCGTAATGAATCGGCTTGCACACGGATCATTTTCGCCGAGCGCAACGTGAGGAGGATTTGTATTTATTAGGGTGACTACTGTTTGAACATCGTCGGCCCACAGGTTAGGGATCTGGATCTTGACGAAGAATACCCGGCCGAGTTGACCAGTTCTCGCAACTCGAACCTCGGAGCCGAAATTTTTCCGACTGTGACCTAGCTCACATACTTGCAGGGTCCCTTGGGGCAATATGGGTCAGCGCCACGCTGGGAGAAAATCGCAGCTCGGCCGAAAGGGAGGCTGTCATGACGTTTCCAGAAATTTCAGGGTATATACCAGACGCCTGCATCCCGGCCGTACTTCTGTTGCTTCTAATAGTCGGCTGGATAGTCGTCAAAAAGACGTGGCGTAGTGCGACAGCAAAGAACGCGTATTTCATTTTTACTGTGCACCCTTGATATTTACTGCGATTTTTCTGCTATGCCTTCTCCCGGATGGGCCATTGCTGCTCCGGCTTGCCTTTCTCAGCGGCGCAATATTTCTCCCTGCCTCGCTATATTTCCTTTTTATCGCAGCACGACGGGAAAGCCTGTTCAATGCCTTCACCACGAACCTCACACCCCTCGGACTGCTGCGGCGCTGGTCGACAGCTGGACCCAGGCAGGAGGTCGCAAAGGTCGACCCAAACAATCGCAATACAACTTTTATGCCGGAGACCAGGACGTGCTTCCGTGCACGGATCAAGAGTTATTTCGACCGTTTCGGCGCCATATACGGCAGCATCGAGAAAAACAATGTGGAAAAATTTTTAGAAGCCATCGAGCACGAATGTGGGGTGCTGGAGCCAGAGGTCCCAGACGAAACGGCGCACGAGACCTTGAGCGCTGGCGGAGAGTTTGATTTCCCGACGATCATTCCTGTCCTCGGGGCGACGTGCCTTCTAGCCTTGGGTTGGATATGCGTACTGCCACCAGAGGCTTTTAAGCCCTATGAGGGGGGAGATTTCTCCGATTGGTTCAGGGCTGTGGTGGTGCCTACAGCGAGTCCAGTGGTCTTTGCTGTTTTGGGAGCTTATTTCTTCTCGCTTCAGATGATCATTAAGCGTTTCGTCCGGCATGATCTGGGCGCCAATACTTATAACGCGATATCGTTGCGGATTATCCTAGCGGTAGTGGGCGTATGGATCGCGATGCGAACGTTCGCGGCATCGGGATATCAGGTGGATGAAAAGGCCCCACTTGTGCTGGTGGCCTCTTTTGCGATTGGCGCTTTCCCCCTCGTCGTATGGCAACTTGTCACGGCGGCCCTAAAGAAATTCCCGCCATTCCAGGCGGCGCTTCCCGGCCTTACGTCGTCGATGCCCCTCAGTTCCATTGATGGTCTCTCATACTGGGTTCAAACGCGGTTAGAGGAAGAGGACATCGAATGCGTTCCAAATCTGGCTACAGCGGATCTGGTGGACCTAATGCTCAATACAAAGATCCCGCCCCATCGCATAATTGATTGGGTGGATCAAGCCATCCTCCTGACTTATCTTGGTCCGGGAACGAAGGAAGGAGAAGCTGGTGCCGGCTCCGAGGAGGAGAAGTCGCAAACCAGCCCGCTACGGGATCAGCTAAGAAGATACGGAATACGCACTGCCACGGCGCTTGAACGCGTTTTCAGCAATCGTTCCGCGTCAGCTGAATTGGCAAAGGCGCTTCCCGATCTCGATAAAGAGCACGATCGTCTCCAATCCATTATAGTGACTATGCGTGATTGCCCCAACTTTATACTTGTCCGCAATTGGAGAGGAATTGCGGATAATTCCGAGACAGAGGGTACTCTTGAACCCCGAATGACGATATTTCCACAAGTCGCAGAGGCAGCCTAGACGAGGCTTCGGTCTCTGATTACCTCACCCCGGCTGCTGGCGGGTAGCTTTCGCAATCAACCGCGTCGAGGCTGCCCGAAACGATCCGGCCGTGCCGACCTCGCGAAAAGTGGCGGATGTGCTCCAAAGCGCCTGCGTAGACGCAAAGGGCGGCAATGATCCGCGAGGCGCCCAGGCTCGAGCCGTAGCCTGCAATCGCGACAGCCGTCAGAGCGGCGTACGCTAAAAAATGCGCGAGCGGGCCGGGCAGGATGCTTCGTACCGAGTTCATTACTGGCAATAACGATCACCTTGCGAGTGCAAGCGGACTCCTTTGCGTCTTCGGGTCTGCGATCACGTCAGAAGGCGGAAACATGGCATTTGGCCGAGGTCACTCCGCCGGGCGCCGACACCGATGGATGCGATTGCTTGTTAAACTGGAGCGCGAGGGCCCGCCTGTCGAAATCGGCCGGTCTCAAACGTCATCTCTGCAGGTGTCCGACAAAGGGCGCCCGATCATGGAGGAGGGTTAGCGATGCAATACATGCTAGCGATATACGGTGACGAGCGGGCGGCCGAGAGCGCACCGCGCGAGCAGACGACCGAGATCGTCAACGCCTATATGGCCTACACCAAGGCCTTGCAGGACGCCAAGGTGCTGGTCGGCTCGAACCGGCTGAGGCCGACCTCGGCGGCGACCACGGTGCGCACCGTCGACGGTCAGACCAAGGTGCTCGACGGTCCGTTTGCCGAAACCAAGGAGCAGCTCGGCGGCTATTACCTGATCGACGTGGCCGATCTCGACGCTGCGCTCAACTGGGCGAAGCGGTGCCCCGCAGCCCGTTACGGTACCGTCGAGGTGCGGCCGATCTGGGTGATGTGAGCGACACGTCACCCGCGCATCGCGCAGCCGAACGCGCGGCGCGGCAGAGCTACGGCAAGCTGGTAGCCTACCTCGCTGCGCGAACCGGCGATGTCACCGCTGCAGAGGATGCGCTCGCCGACGCGTTTGCAGGGGCACTCGCCAGCTGGCCAATACGCGGTGTCCCACAGGCACCCGAGGCCTGGCTTTTGGCTGCAGCGCGCCGGCGGATGATCGACATGGCGCGGCGGCGACGCACCCGGGAGGCGGCCACCGACCGGCTGCTGTTGTCGGTCGAAGAGGCGGCCTCGGCCATGGACCCGGCCGACGTGCCGGACTGGCGTCTCAGACTGATGTTCGCCTGCGCTCATCCGGCGATCGATGCGGCGACACGAAGTCCGTTGATATTGCAGACCGTGCTCGGGCATCGATGCCGCCGCTATCGCCTCGGCCTTTTTGATGACGCCGACGGCGATGAGTCAACGCCTGGTGCGCGCCAAGCGGCGGATCCACGATGCCGGCATTCCGTTCCATCTCCCTGATCGGGTCGACCTGCCCGGGCGGCTCGACGCGGTGCTGGAGGCGATCTATGCCGCCTTTGGCGCTGGGTGGCCCGACCCGACTGGCCTCGATGCGCGGCGGCAAGGACTGCTCGACGAAGCCGTGTGGCTCGGCGGCGTTGTCGTCGAGTTGCTGCCCGACGAACCCGAAGGGTTGGGTCTGCTGGCACTGATGCTCTATGCCGGCGCGCGGCGGATGGCGCGCCGCAGCTCCGACGGCCAGTATGTGCCCTTGTCCGCGCAGGACCCTGCGCTGTGGGACGCCGCAGCGATCGAGGAGGCCGAACGGCTGTTGCAGCGGGCGCGCAGCTTAGGCGGAATCGGGCGGTTCCAGCTCGAGGCGGCGGTGCAGTCGGTGCATGCCGCGCGGCGGACAAGCGGCCAGACCAACTGGGGCGCCATTCTCGAGCTCTATGACGGATTGCTGGCGCTGACCAATTCCCCGGTCGTCGCTGTCAATCGTGCCGTCGCACTGGGCGAGACGGCGGGGCCGGCCGGCGGGCTAGCGGCGCTCGACGAAATCGGCGGGGATCAGCGGATGGCCGCGTATCAACCTTATTGGGCAGCACGGGCCGACCTGCTGTCCCGCCTGGGCCGGCGCGCGAGTGCGGATGCAGCCTATGCGCAGGCGATCTTGCTGGAGCCCGACATGGCGGTGCGCCGTTTCTTGGAGCAACGGCGTGCGAGTATTCGCCTGAATTCGTTCTGAATTGGGACTACACTCGGTATCTTCGCCAAACCGTAGGGAGGCAACGATGGAACGACGGGTCGCGATCGTCACCGGCGGGCTGCGCGGCCTCGGCCAGGCGATGGTATTCGGGCTCGCGCGCGCCGGTCACGACGTCGTCGCGGTCGGTCACATCGATAGCGACGTCGCGGAGATCGCAGCAGCAGCCGCGGAGGGCGATTTGGTGGGACATATCCTGTCGCTCACCGCAGATCTGCGCCGACCAGCCGCTTGCGACCGCGTCGTCGCAATGGCGCAAGAGTGTTTTGGCGACCTGGATATTCTTGTTAACAATGCCGGGCTGACCTTTACAACGATCGACCCGGCACGCTTTCGCCGCCCCGAGCCGCAGAAATTCTGGCAGGTGTCCGACGACATAGTGCGCGCCGTCATTGAGACCAATTACATCGCCGCCGACCAGATGGCCCGCCGTGTCGCGCCCAAGATGGTCGAAGCGGGCTGGGGGCGCATCGTCAATGTGACGACCAAGCTCGACACGATGAACCGCGCGCACACCTCGCCCTACGGCGCCTCGAAGGCGGCGCTCGAAATGGCCACCGAGGTCTGGTCGAAGGAGGTCGAGGGAACGGGACTGACGATCAACATCGTCAATCCCGGCGCCGGTGCCAATACGCCGGGCATGGCCGAAGAGATGCGCGCGATGAGCCGCGAAGGCCGCGCGCCGCGCCTCGTCGAGCCGGAAGAAATGGTCCCGCCGCTGCTCTACGTCGTCTCGCGCGAGGCCGACACCGTCAATGGCTGGCGCTTCGACGCTAACCTCTGGGACGCGAGCTTGCGGCCGGCCGAGGCAGCCCGTCGAGCCGGCCGCCCAGCGGGCTTCGAGATGCACCCGCACCCGGCTTGAGGCTCAGCGCTGACCGATCACACGTACTGTTCGACCTTCGTCTCTCGTCTGCTCCACGGACGGCGCGGATCGCATTAAAGACTGGCATCGACGCAATGACGACGACAAGGTTGAGGATCAGCGAGGCGAAGGCGGCATAGGTCGGGATCGTCCAGCCGGCAATCTGCAGCGAGTAGATCGGACGGAAACTCTGCGAGGCCGCCATCGCCGTACCGACGACGATGCCGGCAAACCAGCCGAGGACGAGCGCTCGATCGTGAAACCATCGCGTATAGAGACCGCCGATGACCACCGGCAGTGTTTGGATGATCCACACGCCGCCCAGCAGCTGCAGCTGGATCGCATATCGCAACGGCAGGCCGAGAATGAAAACCAGCGCGCCAATCGCGATTGCGGCGAACGCCACACCCGCGAACCATGACGAGAACATCGCCAGAATTAACGCAGGAACAGCGAAATTGAGGGCCGTGCTGTTTAAACCGAGGTGCTGCTCCGCCATCTTGTCGACACCATCCGCGATCGCCATGAAGCCGAGCAGAGCGATGAGTGCCAATAGGAACGAATAAGTCGGCAGAAAGGCCGCATTACGGCTGATGGCGAGACGGTTGCTGGCACTGAAGACCCCAGTTACCAAATGCGGGTAGAGGAAGAGCGCCGCGTGGCGAAATAGACGATTAGGGTCAGCCCAGCGCCCCAGGCGGGTTCGACGCTGTTGTAGCTCGACACCCAGAACATTGCTATGAACGGCGCCAGTAGTAGCAGGTACCACAGCGGCGAGGGCCGCCTGTCCGGCGTCCTTCTGATCACGGCCTTCTCCCAATAAAATGGCCGGCTCAGTTGCGGCCGGCGACGAAATCGTCGCGTACGCGGTTGCGGAGGTTGGCGGTGCCGGCGGCGATATAGCCGCCGTCGATGGCGATCTCGGCGCCGCTGATAAAGCTCGACTCGTCCGATGCGAGGAACAGCACCAGATCGGCACACTCTTTTGGCGTCCCCTGGCGGTGCAGCGGTATGGCCGTGCGCGCCGCATGGGCGAAAGCCGCGCCGCCGGAGCGGAAGAATCCGGTGTCGCCGATCTGTCCTGGGTGGATCGAATTGACCCGGATGTTCCATTGCGAGAATTGCAGGACTGCGGTTTTGGTGAGACCGCGCAAGCCCCATTTGCTGGCGGTGTAGGCGGCGTCGTCATGCGCCGTCAGTCCGGCGGTCGAGGAGATATTGATGATCGAGCCGCCACCGCTGTCTCGGATCGCCGGCGCGCAATGCTTCATGCCGAGCATTGCACCGGTCAGGTTGACCGCGATGGTACGGTTCCACGCCTCGATCGTAGTATCGACTATGCCCTGACGAGCGATTGTCCCGGCGTTATTGACGAGGATATGGAGTCCGCCGAAACGCGCCAGTGCTCTCGGGACGACTTCCTCCCAGGACGCCTCGTCGGCAACATCCTGGCGCAAGAACATGACGTTGCCGCCCTGTCCGGCGAGGTGCTGCGCTAGGGTCTCGCCCGCTGCCGCATCGACGTCGGCGAGGACCACCGCAGCCTCCTCCCGCACGAAGAGCTCCGCTTCCGCCGTCCCCTGCCCACCGGCGCCGCCGGTGATCAGCGCCACTTTGCCCGTCAGCCGTGCCATTTCCTCACCTCCGGTTGGTTGACCACCCGTTTCGGCGATCTTAGCATCTCCGCCTCACTGGGAGACTATAACTATGGCGGCATTGCTTCCCTACACGGGTCAGGAATTTCTCGACAGCCTCGACGACGGCCGAGAAGTCTGGATCTACGGCGAGCGGGTAAAAAAGATCACCGCGCATCCGGCCTTTCGCAACACGGCACGAATGATCGCGCGGCTCTACGATGCGCTGCACCGCGACCATGCCGAGAAGGAGAAAGTTCTAACCTGCCCGACCGAATGGGGCGGATTTACCCACAAATACTTTGTCGCACCGCGCTCGGCCGAGGATCAGGTCGCGGCGCGCGATGCCATCGCCGGCTGGTCGCGGCTAACCTATGGGTGGCTTGGCCGCTCGCCCGACTACAAGGCGGCTTTTCTCGCCACCCTAGGAGCCAACGCGGGGTTCTACGAGCCCTACCAGGAGAATGCGCGTCGCTGGTACCGCTTTAGCCAGGAGCGGGTGCCGTTCGTCAACCATGCTATCGTACAGCCGCCGGTCGACCGCAACATGGCGCCCGGTGCACCCGGCGGCCCAGCCGACGTCTATGCGCATGTGACCAAGGAGACCGACGCCGGCATCCGCATCACCGGCGCCAAAGTCGTAGCCACTGGTTCGGCTTTGACGCATTTCACCTTTGTCGCGCATGCCGGGGTGTTGCCGGTGCAGGACAAGAACTTTGCCATCGTCTTCCTGGTGCCAAGCAATGCCCCGGGCGTCAAATTCATCTGCCGGGTCTCTAACGAGCAACGCGCCGCCGTGCTCGGCAGCCCTTTCGACTATCCGCTGTCGAGCCGGCTCGACGAGAACGACGCGATCTTCATCATGGACGACGTGTTGGTGCCGTGGGAGGACGTATTCGTCTACGCCGACATCGACAAGGCGAACAGATTCTTCCCGAACAGCGGGTTTCTGCCGCGCGCCATGCTGCAAGGCTGTACCCGCTTGGCGGTCAAGCTCGACTTCATCATCGGCCTCTTGGTGAAGGCGACCGAGCTCGCCGGCACCCGCGGGTTCCGCGGGGTCGAAGCCAATATCGGCGAGGTAATTGCCTGGCGGAATACGATGTGGGGGCTTTCGGACGCGATGGCCAAGAGCGCCGATCCATGGGCCGGCGGCTGCGTACTACCGGCGCTGGAGCCGGCAATGGCCTATCGTATCCTGGCCCCGGAGGCCTACGTCCAGATCAAACACATGATCGAGAAAACGGTTGCCAGCAGTTTGATCTACCTCAACTCACATGCCAGCGACTTTAAGACGCCGGAGCTGCGCCAGTATCTAGACCGCTATGTCCGCGGCTCGGGCGGCGTGTCGGCGGTCGAACGAGTCAAGTTGATGAAGCTGCTGTGGGACGCGGTCGGCAGCGAGTTCGGCGCGCGCCATGAGCTGTACGAAATCAACTACGCCGGCAGCCACGAGGAAATCCGCATCGACGCTCTGCGTGCAGCGATCGGCTCAGGCCAATACGAGCGCTGGAAGAGCTTTGCTGACCAATGCATGGCCGAGTACGACCTCGACGGCTGGACGGCACGGGATTTGATTAACCCGAACGATGTCAGCGCGCTGCGCTAAAGGGCGGCATGACCCTTCAGCTATTGCTGCTTGGCGACGCGCCGGTTGCGAAACTGGTCGAACGCGCAAGACTGGCAGAGGCGAACGGCTACGGCACGGTATGGGTGGCGGACGAACGATTCTACCGCGACGTCTATTCCTGCCTTGGCCAGCTCGCCGCGCACACGACCAAGGTTCTGCTCGGCCCATGCGTGACCGACCCGTTCGCCCGTCATCCGGCGCTCACGGCAATGGCGATCGCAACCCTCGACGAGATTTCCGTTGGGCGCGCGATTCTCGGGATCGGTGCTGGGATTTCGGGATTTGCCGAGCTCGGGATCGAGCGTCGCAAGCCGGCGACGGCGATGCGCGAGGCGATCGAGGTGATCCGTGCATTGCTGCGCGGCGAGACCGTCGACCACCACGGCGAAGTTATCGCGTTCAACCATGGTCGATTGAACTTTTCGCCGCCCCGTCCCGGCATACCCGTTTATGTCGCGAGCAACGGCCCGCTCGGGCAGGGCGTTGCCGCGGAACTGGCCGACGGCGTCATCATGGAAGCCTGTGGCTCGGCGGCCGAGGTTCGCGCCTTCCGGACAGCGGTCGAGAGCGATGCGCGTAACGCAGGCCGGGATCCACGAGCGATCCAAATCATCGCCCGGCTCAACACCTGCATTGCTGCGGATGGGCACGCTGCGCGCGACGCGGTCCGTCCGACGGTTGCGCGCTATCTCGGCGCCGGCCGGCTGAGGTCGCGGACCGCGGCGGCGCAAGGACTGTTCCTACCGCCGGATGCCGTGGCCACGGTCGCCGGAGCGGCCTACGCCGCCGGCGTAAGACCCTATCTGCCACTGCTGCCGCTGATTACGGACCGCCATGTCGATGCTTTTACCCTAGCCGGCACCATTGACGAGGTTGCCGAGCACGCGGACGCTTTGCGCGAAGCCGGTGCCGATGGAATCATCGCGCGTCCCTTTGCCGCCGAGGGCGGGACGATCGAGAAGACGATCGTCTCGCTCGGTTCGGAGGTCTGGCCCCGGGTTAGATAATGGACCGCGCCGGCCTTGACTTTCTCGGGTTGTCCCCGTCGGGCCGAGCGTGGTATCCCGCACGCCTCGCCGGGGCACCACCGGATGGAGTCCGATCCGATGACCACGCCCGCAGCGGCGGGGAGTTCCAGTCCGACCCCGCAACCGACCAACGCGTTGCTCTCGCGCTCGGCGATTTTTCTTGTCGCAACGATCAATCCCGGCGAAGGCTCCGCCGCAGCCGTGAGATCCCTGTGCGCCGACCTCGCCGCACTGCTCCGTTCAATCGGGTTTCGCGAGCCCGCCGAAAACCTCTCCTGCATCATGGGGTTCGGATCCGCAGCCTGGGATCGGCTCTTCGGAGAGCCGCGGCCGGCCGAACTGCATCCATTTCGAGAGTTCAGGGGTGGGTCGCGCCATGCCGTGGCCACACCGGGCGATATTTTGTTCCATATCCGCGCAGAGCGCATGGATCTGTGCTTCGAATTGGCGACACAAATTATGGCCGGGCTCGGAGACGCGGTTGAAACGGTCGATGAAGTGCACGGTTTCCGCTACTTCGACAGCCGCGATCTGTTGGGGTTTGTCGACGGGACCGAGAACCCGACGGGGCAAGCGGCGATCGACGCCACCCGGATCGGAGACGAGGACCCCGCCTTCGCCGGCGGCAGCTATGTCATCATCCAGAAATATCTGCACGACATGGCGGGATGGAATGCTCTTTCGACCGAAATGCAGGAACGCATAATCGGGCGCACCAAGCTGTCCGACATCGAGCTCGATGACACCGCAAAGCCGAGCTGGGCCCACAGCGCGCTGACCGTGATCGAGGAGAACGGACAAGAGATCAAGATCGTTCGCGCCAATATGCCGTTCGGCGTGGCCGGGCAGGGTGAGTTCGGGACCTATTTCGTTGGCTACAGCCGGTCGCCGAGCACGATCGAGCAAATGCTGGAAAACATGTTCGTCGGCCGGCCACCGGGTAATTACGACCGCATTCTCGACTTCAGCCGAGCGGTCACCGGCAACCTTTTCTTCGTGCCGACGGCGGCGTTCCTTGAAGACGTGACACGAGGCGCACCGCCAGAGCCCGTCGCGTCGCCGGCAGTCGAGCCCTCGCAACCCGTCCCACCGGTCCCCGATGGTTCCCTCGGTATCGGTTCGCTCAAAGGAAAACCCCGATCATGAACAACCTGTACCGCGAGCTTGCTCCGATCTCCGACGCGGCGTGGGCGCAGATCGAGGAGGAGACATCGCGCACCCTCAAACGCTATCTCGCCGGTCGCCGCGTCGTCGACCTGCACGGCCCGAGCGGTGTAGCGCTGTCTGCCGTCGGCACCGGCCATTTGCGAAATATCGCGGCACCCGGGGACGACATCATCGCCCGACAGCGCGACGTGAAGCCGCTGGTCGAGCTGCGGGTACCGTTCGAGCTCGACAGACAGATGATCGACGACGTCGAGCGCGGCGCCAACGATTCGGACTGGCAACCGGCAAAAGATGCCGCAAGAACAATCGCCTTTGCAGAAGATAGCGCGATCTTCACAGGATATTCTGGAGCCGGCATTCAGGGCATCCGCCAAGGAACCAGCAACGCGATCGAGCCCCTGCCTGTCGATGTGCGGAATTACCCCGACGCCATCGCCCATTCCTTGAGCGTGTTGCGTCTGGTTGGCGTCAATGGGCCATATTCGGTGCTGTTGGGCGCCGAGGCCTATACCGCGGTCGCCGAAGCCCGAGACTACGGATACCCGGTACTGGAGCACCTAAGGCGCATCGTGGACGGCGAAATCATCTGGGCCCCGGCGATCGTCGGTGCGTTTGTCCTGACCACCCGCGGCGGCGATTTCGATCTGCACATCGGCCAAGATTTCTCGATCGGCTATCTAAGCCAGACCGACACCGCCGTGCGCCTCTATTTGCAGGAATCCTTCACCTTCCTGCTGCTCACTACGGAGGCCGCCGTGGCCCTGGCGCCCGCAACGCCGACATAAGGCGTTATCAGTGGAACGTATTACGGTGACGCCCGAAACATCGGGACGGCGAAAAGGGTAGATTGCGATCGCCTGAACAAGGAATGGACGATGACCAGCCAGTCCGCATTTACCGAGGTCGCCGCTTTGGCAGGAGATCCTGCGCGCGCCGGAATGCTGCACGCCTTGATGGACGGACGTGCACTGACCGCATCGGAATTGGCTCGCGCCGCCGGCATCACGCCGCAGACTGCGAGCGGCCATCTGGTGCGCCTGACTGCAGCTGGTCTTCTCGTTGTCGAGAAACAGGGACGGCATCGCTACCACCGGCTCGCATCACCGGCAGTGGCCCAAATGATGGAAAGCATCATGCAGGTGGCAGCCGGCTTGGACACAAACCGCCCGCGGCTCGTTGTTGGTCCGAGAGACGCGGCATTGCGGGCAGCACGGACCTGCTACGACCATCTTGCCGGCCACCTCGGTGTGGCGCTCGCTGACGCGCTGGTCGAGGGCGGTCAGGTCGAGCTAGCAAGCGATGGAGGAGTGGTTACCGACGCCGGCATCAGGTTTTTCAGCCGGATCGGCATCGACCTTGACAGCGTCGCTGTCAGCAGCGGCAAGCGCACGGTTCGCGTCCTGTGCCGGCCCTGCCTCGACTGGAGTGAGCGACGCCCCCACATCGCGGGCACGATTGGTGCAGCCCTATGCGCATTCAGCTTTGCGAGCGGCTGGATACGCCGCAACAATGGCACGCGCGCCGTCACGATCACGCCGAACGGACAACGCGTTTTTCGCGACGAGTTTCACGCGCGATTAGGATAGTTTCCGTCGCCCTCCGCGTCGGTGGCGATCCGCTTCGGTCGTCGTCTTGCGATGAACGACAAAAGCGCTTGACGGCAGCGTAAGCGCTTGCTAACGTAAGCCATGGCTTACGAAGCGGCACTGACCGCGCTTTCTGATCCGACACGGCGGCTGGTTTTCGAGCGCATCCTGAACGCGCCGCGGCCGGTCGCGGCGATTGCCGAGGGCTTGCCGGTCAGCCGTCCTGCGGTCTCGCAGCATCTCAAGGTGTTGAAAGAGGCCGGGCTGATCACCGAGCGGCGCAATGGCACGCGTCGGCTCTACGCGGCAAATCCGCAGGCGCTCGGTGAGCTGCGCGCGGCAATCGAGGCAATGTGGCACGAGGCGCTCGGCGGCGTGGCTGCGGCGCTCGACGAGGACCGGGAGAAATGACGATCGCCCGGTTCCCGGTGCCGCCGAT
>Ga0318528_10000470_pt1 | contig 13028 bp, 10 predicted proteins | sample GRESIP052b4f26_FD_202500 | JGI IMG/M metagenome (GOLD analysis project Ga0318528, IMG submission 202500) | Tropical soil microbial communities from Luquillo Experimental Forest, Puerto Rico - GRE.SIPMG.052b4f26 | ecosystem: Environmental > Terrestrial > Soil > Tropical forest > Bulk soil...
GTTACATCGAGTCGGAGATGACGGCCAAGTCGGCGAGCACAATGTTCATGGTGAACAACGAAACTGGTGTCAAGGCGCTGGTCGACGCGATCGAGCGTGAGCCCGGCCGGGCCGTGGTGCCGTGGTGGCCGTGGGCGCCGCTGGTGCAGCTGATGCGTTTCCTGCCAACACCATTCACGAACCGGTTCGCCTGATCCTTTGGTCCCCTTTGGAGCTCAGCCGCTGCGCCCTCGTTCGGTGCGGTAGCGACGGACCAGCGCATCGGTCGAGCTGTCCGACTGTGGCGCGGGCGCGGCGTCGGCCGTGAGCACCGGGAGCAGCGCCTTGGCCTGGGTTTTGCCCAGTTCCACACCCCATTGGTCGAACGAGTCGATGCCCCAGATCACTCCTTCGGTGAAGACCTGATGCTCGTAGAGCGCGATCAACTGGCCCAGCACCGACGGGGTGAGCCGGTTGGCCAGAATCGACGTGGACGGCCGGTTGCCGGGCATCACCTTGTGCGGGACGATGTCGGCGGGCGTGCCTTCGGCAGCGATCTCGTCGGCGGTCTTGCCGAACGCCAGCACTTGGGTCTGGGCGAAGAAGTTGCTCATCAACAGGTCGTGCATGCTGCCGGTGCCTTCGACGGTGGCAAGGTCGTCGATCGGTTGGCTGAAGCCGATGAAATCGGCGGGTACCAGTCGGGTGCCCTGATGCAGTAACTGGTAGAAGGCGTGCTGACCGTTGGTTCCCGGTTCACCCCAAAAGATTTCGCCGGTGTCGGTGGTGACCGGTGTGCCGTCGGCGCGCGTCGACTTGCCGTTGGATTCCATGGTCAGCTGCTGAAGATAGGCCGCAAAACGGGCCAGATCATTGGAATAGGGGAGTACCGCACGCGATTGTGCGCCCATGAAGTTGGAGTACCACAGTCCGATCAGGCCAAGCAGGACAGGCGCGTTGGACTCCAGCGCGACGGTCTTGAAATGCTCGTCGACGATGTGGAATCCGGACAGGAAATCGGCGAAGGCTTCCTTGCCGATGGCGGCCATCAGCGACAGCCCGATCGCCGAATCCACCGAATAACGCCCGCCGACCCAGTCCCAGAACCCGAACATGTTGTCGGTGTTGATACCGAAGTCGTCGACCAGGCGCTTGTTGGTGGAGACGGCCACGAAATGCTTGGACACCGCGGAGTCGCCCAGCGCTTCGGTCAGCCAGCGGCGCGCGGCCGTTGCGTTGGTCAGCGTCTCCAGTGTGGAGAACGTCTTCGACGCGACGATGAAAAGTGTGGTGGCGGGGTCTAAGTCAGCCAGCTTGGCGACCAGGTCGGCGGGATCGACGTTGGAGACGAAGCGCGCCGAAATTCCCGCGTCGGCATAGTGGCGAAGTGCCTGGTAGACCATCACCGGCCCCAGATCGGACCCACCGATCCCGATGTTGACGACGGTGCTGATCCGTTTCCCGGTGGCCCCGGTCCATTCACCGCTGCGCAACCTGTCGGTGAAGTCGCCCATCGCGTCCAGCACGGCGTGCACGTCCTCGACGACGTTTTGGCCGTCGACGATCAGCTCGGTGTCCCGGGGCAGCCGCAGCGCGGTGTGCAACACCGCGCGGTCCTCCGACGTGTTGATATGAGCACCGGAGAACATCCGGTCACGGCGCTCTTCGAGGTTAGCCGTGCGCGCCAGAGCGATAAGCAACTGCAGCGTCTCTCGGGTGATGCGGTGTTTGCTGTAGTCGATGTAGAGGTCGCCGACCGTGACGGTGAGGTCGCGGCCGCGATCGGGATCGTCGTTGAAGAGCTGGCGTAGATGGGTTTCGCCGATTTGTTCGTGATGCCTGCGCAGGGCTTCCCACGCCGGGGTGGCGGTGATGTCGGGGATGGTTTGCACGGAGGTCATGGTTCGACCCTAATGCGGGGCGTCACGACCCGCGATTGCCCATCCCGGGCGAATCAGTGGCCGAGGCGGCCTCTGCCCAATCGCAACAGCAGGATAGCCAGATCCTTACCTTCCTGACCGAGCTCGCTGTAGCGTTCGATGACCTTCATCTCGCGGCTGTGGACGAGCCTGGTGCCGCCGGACGCCATCCGGGCCTTGCCGATCGCCTGGGACACCTCGGCGCGCCGTTTTACCGCGGCGAGGATCTCGGCGTCTAACCGGTCGATCTCTTCGCGCAGCTCTTCGATGCTGGTCGGGCTATCGATTGTCTGGGGGTTCATTTCTGCTAACTCCGCATTCTCGTGATGTGGGGGTTCTGGTCTCATCCGTTATCGGGTCTCACAAACGAGACGAGCCCCGAATCCGGAAGCGGACCACGGGGCTCTGCGAAAGCAACTAAACCACGGGCACCGCTGGCCGATACCCGTAGAAAAATCGGCCTATCAACTCTCGGGACCACTCGCGGGTCGAGAGCTGCCGATGACGCTGCATGTTGAGCACCAAACGAGTGTGCCACTAACGACCGCGCGCGCGCAAAGCTATTCGTAAAATGGCCTTTACGCTGCGACGGTGCACTACGCCACGGGTCGTGGTTCCTCATTATTATTCTTCTGTCCAGCAATTAATTATTCTGCCGTCGACCAATTTATTATTCTTCTGTCCAGCAATCGGACTCGAACGGATCGACCGGCTTTCGCGTGCCCGCCGTGTGGGCCGTCCCGACCGTCGGGCCGCGCCGGACGGCCTGGGCGGCGGGAGTGGTCGGTCGGCGGCGGTAAATTTGGACCGACATGAGTGTGCACGTGAGTGAAGCCAAGCCCGCCCCGGAAGCAGATCAACTGCTCGAAGGTCTCAACCCCCAACAGCGCCAGGCGGTGGTGCACGAGGGTTCGCCGTTGCTGATCGTGGCAGGCGCGGGCTCGGGTAAGACGGCGGTGTTGACCCGGCGCATCGCCTACCTGATCGCGGCGCGGGGCGTCGGGGTCGGTCAGGTCCTCGCGATCACCTTCACCAACAAAGCCGCCGCCGAGATGCGCGAGCGCGTGGTGCGGCTGGTGGGCAACCGCGCCCGCGCGATGTGGGTTTCGACGTTTCACTCGACCTGCGTGCGCATTCTGCGCAACCAGGCCTCACTGATCAAAGGCCTCAACTCCAACTTCTCGATCTATGACGCCGACGACTCGCGGCGTCTGCTGCAGATGATCGGTCGCGACATGGGCCTCGACATCAAGCGTTACTCGCCACGTCTGCTGGCCAACGCCATCTCCAACCTGAAGAACGAGTTGATCGACCCCGACCGGGCCGTGGCAGACCTGTCGGATGCTTCCGACGAGCTGACCCGCACCGTCGCCGGCGTCTACGGCGAATACCAGCGGCGGCTGAGGGCGGCCAACGCGTTGGACTTCGATGACCTCATCGGGGAAACCGTCGCGGTGCTGCAGGCCTTCCCGCAGATCGCTCAGTACTACCGTCGGCGCTTCCGGCATGTGCTGGTGGACGAATACCAGGACACCAACCATGCCCAGTACGTACTGGTGCGGGAATTGGTCGGTCGCGGCGCCGCAGAAGATCAAGGTTCCCCCGATGACGTGCCGCCGGCGGAATTGTGCGTGGTCGGCGATGCCGATCAGTCGATCTACGCGTTCCGCGGCGCCACGATCCGCAACATCGAGGACTTCGAGCGCGACTATCCCGACGCGACAACCATTCTGCTGGAACAGAATTACCGCTCGACGCAGAACATTCTGTCGGCGGCCAACTCCGTGATCGCCCGCAACACGGGGCGTCGTGAGAAGCGCCTGTGGACCGACGCCGGCGCCGGCGCGCTGATCGTCGGCTACGTCGCCGACAACGAGCACGACGAGGCCAGGTTCGTGGCCGAGGAGATCGACGCGCTCGTCGAGCAAGGCGAGATCACCAACAACGACGTGGCCGTGTTCTACCGCACCAACAACTCGTCGCGGTCGTTGGAAGAGGTTTTCATCCGCGCCGGAATTCCTTACAAAGTCGTTGGGGGAGTGCGTTTCTACGAGCGCAAGGAGATTCGCGACATCGTCGCCTATCTACGGGTGCTGGACAACCCCGGTGATGCCGTCAGCATGCGGCGGATCCTCAACACGCCGCGTCGGGGCATCGGCGATCGGGCAGAGGCTTGCGTGGCGGTCTACTCGGAGAACACCGGTGCCAGTTTCGCCGACGCGCTCGTCGCCGCCGCCGAAGGCAAGGTGCCGATGTTGAATACCCGCGCGGAGAAGGCGATCGCGGGTTTCGTCGAGCTGCTTGACGACCTGCGGGGTCACCTCGACGACGATCTTGGTGATCTGGTCGAGTTGGTGCTCGAACGTACCGGATACCGCAGTGAGCTGGAGTCCTCCACCGACCCTCAGGAGTTGGCCCGGCTGGACAATCTCAACGAATTGGTCAGCGTCGCACACGAATTCAGCACCGACCAGGCCTTGGAAACCGGGGAAGCGGCCGTGCTGGACGACGCGCAGGTCCCCGAGGACGAAGACGTGCCGGACACCGGTGCGCTGGCGGCGTTCCTGGAACGGGTGTCGCTGGTCGCCGACGCCGACGAAATCCCCGAGCACAGTGCCGGTGTGGTCACGCTGATGACGCTGCACACCGCGAAGGGCTTGGAGTTTCCGGTGGTATTCGTCACCGGGTGGGAGGACGGGATGTTCCCGCACATGCGCGCGCTGGACGATCCCACCGAACTCTCCGAGGAGCGTCGGCTGGCGTACGTCGGCATCACTCGGGCCCGTCAGCGGCTGTATGTCAGCAGGGCCATCGTTCGGTCTTCCTGGGGACAGCCGATGCTCAATCCGGAATCGAGATTTCTGCGGGAGATTCCGCAGGAGCTCATCGACTGGCGGCGCAGTGCGCCGGCCCCGTCGTTCAGTGCGCCGGTGAGCGGTGCCGGCCGATTCGGCACGCCGCGTCCGGCGCCGACCCGCTCCGGGGCCGGCAAACGCCCGCTGCTGGTGCTGCAGCCCGGCGATCGGGTGACTCACGACAAGTACGGGCTGGGCCGGGTCGAGGAAGTCTCGGGGGTCGGCGAATCGGCGATGTCGCTGATCGACTTCGGCAGCTCGGGACGGGTGAAGTTGATGCACAACCACGCCCCGCTCAGCAAGCTCTAGCCTCGCGAGAGCGCCGACTAGCGCCGCAGCCGCTGTTTGATTTGCGGGAGAAACGCGAGCACCACACTCGCGACCGGCAACACCCAAAGCGTGTAGACGATCCATGCGACGCGTGCGCCAGCGAGGAATATGCCGCCATAGGTCAGCACCGCCACCAACGCACCGGCCGCGATGAGGTAGCGCCCGAGAGGCCGATGCTGCAGCAGCATGATCACACCCGAGATGGTGGTGATCGCGAACACCAGGGCGAGAAAGGCGATCGCGATGCAGAACAGGCGGTCGGTTCTCCACCACCCGGCGATCAGGTCGGTGGCCACCACGGACGTCGCCCATCCGCTGACGATGCTGACCACGCAGGCGGCGACGGCCGCTCGGTCGTTCTGCTCATAGCCCGGTAGACCCGCAACGCTTCCACGCCGGACCCCGCTGGGGACGCCGTGATAGAGCAGCGGCTGCTGGGGAATATGCGTGGTCGGTGACTCCGGCACTATCGGCAGCGGTCCGCTCGGCGCCCGTCGGATGATCCGCGTCCGCAACTGGGATGACGGCTCAGGTGACTCGGGCGGCGCGGGAGCGGGGGGGTCGTTGGGCGCGGTCACCTCAGCCAGCGTAGTTGCCGACGCTGAGTCCCCGCTTAGCCAGCCATGGGACTGGGTCAATTCTTTCGGTGCCGCCCTGGAGCACCTCGAAATGCAGGTGGGGGCCCGTGGAGTTGCCCCGGTTGCCCATTGTGGCTATCTGGTCACCGGCCATCACCCGCTCGCCGACGCTGACCAACGTGGTGTTGACGTGGCCGTAGAGCGTGACGGTGCCGTCGGCGTGGCGCAGCTTCACCCACATCCCGTAGCCGGCGGTCGGGCCGGCGTCGATGACGATACCGTCGGACACCGCATAGATCGGAGTCCCGATCGAGTTGGCGAGGTCGATGCCGGCATGCAGCACACCCCACCGGTACCCGAAGTTGGAGGTGAAGATGCCCTTTGTCGGCATGACGTAGAGGGGTTGCTGCAGTCGCGCCTCGCGTTGCGCGCGATCGTTGGCGAAGGCCACGCCCCTCGCGAGTTCTTCGTTGTGCAGCGCGGCATTCGCCGTCGGTTGGACCGCGATGACCTGGGCGCCGCGAATTGAGTTGATAGCCGCCCCGCCGGTAAGCGCCGACGCGTTGGCGGTAAGCACGGCTTCGGTCTTCGTCGGCTCGGCGTGGCTGGTCGCGGTGTGGGCCGCCGCGGCCGCCGCGCCGGCGGCCATTGCCGAGATCAGTAGCCGGCCCTTGGCCGCGCTGGTCGGCTCCTTACGATGCTGGCCGGCGCGCCGTGTCACGGGAATGACGTCGGTGATCTGCGAGCGATCGAGACGGTGCGCGTCGGTGTCGGTGTCGAATGTCACCGGGGCCGGCACGGCGGTGGGTGCCGCCAGCAATAGCGGACCCAAATCGTCTACGTGGTCCAGGTCGTCGAGCTCGGGAGCCAGCAGGACTTGCGCTTCGTTATCGAAGGTCGAGTCGTTGCTGAAGTCCAGCGCGTCGAGGTCGTGAGAGTCGTCGATGAGGTCGAGGTCGCTGAAGTCGAAGCCGTCCAGCGGAAGGATCTCGGTGACTTCGTCGTGCTGCGGGTCCGTCCGCCGGCCACCCGCTGCGCGACTCACCCTCACCACGCCTGTTGCAACGGCTGAAGGGCGAGATTGACGGTGCTGGGACAAGCTGAAATGTCCTCGTATCGTGACCATAACGTTATCTGGACCCTAGGAAGGTATCCGCTGACCGACGGAACTGGCAACTTGGGGCCAGAATCCCGACCAGATTTGTGATTTGGATCACCCCTGAGGCCCGTCGGTAGGTCCTGTCCTCTCCACATTGGTGGACGCGACAGTGGCAGTGATTCGGTGGGTCGATACAGTGCCACCGTGCGAGTTGCCGATTCCGGCTCGCCCAACTGGAAGGCCTAGATGCAGGCCTAGCAACAAGTCGAGCAAAGACGGTGAGCCCATGGACCTTTTCGAGTATCAAGCAAAAGAACTGTTCGGAAAGCACAATGTACCGAGCACGCCCGGCCGGGTGACCGACACCCCCGAGGGCGCTCGGGCCATCGCCGAAGAGATCGGCCGCCCGGTGATGGTCAAAGCGCAGGTCAAGATCGGCGGTCGCGGTAAGGCCGGCGGCGTCAAATTCGCCGCGACCCCGGAAGACGCCTACGAGCACGCCAAGAAGATTCTCGGCCTGGACATCAAGGGCCACATCGTGAAGAAACTGTTGGTCGCCGAGGCCAGCGACATCGCAGAGGAGTACTACATCTCCTTCCTGCTCGACCGCGCCAACCGCACCTACCTGGCGATGTGCTCGGTCGAGGGCGGCATGGAGATCGAAGAGGTGGCCGCGACCAAGCCCGAACGGCTGGCCAAAGTCCCGGTTGACGCCGTGAAGGGCGTCGATCTGGCGACCGCGCGTTCCATCGCCGAGCAGGGCCACCTGCCCGCCGAGGTGCTCGACGCCGCCGCGGTGACCATCTCCAAGCTGTGGGAGCTCTTCGTCGCCGAGGACGCGACCCTGGTCGAGGTCAACCCGCTGGTGCGCACCCCCGACGATCAGATCCTGGCGCTGGACGCCAAGATCACCCTCGACGGCAACGCCGACTTCCGACACCCCGATCACGCCGAGTTCGAGGATCGCGACGCCACCGATCCGCTGGAGTTGAAGGCCAAGGAGCACGACCTCAACTACGTCAAGCTCGACGGTCAGGTCGGCATCATTGGTAACGGCGCGGGTCTGGTGATGTCGACGCTCGACGTCGTCGCCTACGCCGGTGAGAAGCACGGGGGAGTCAAGCCCGCCAACTTCCTCGACATCGGCGGCGGCGCCTCCGCGCAGGTGATGGCCGCCGGGTTGGACGTGGTTCTGGGCGACGCGCAGGTCAAGAGCGTGTTCGTCAACGTGTTCGGCGGCATCACCTCGTGTGACGCGGTGGCCACCGGGATCGTCAAGGCGCTGGAGATCCTCGGCGCCGAGGCCAACAAGCCGCTGGTGGTGCGCCTCGACGGCAACAACGTCGAGGAAGGCCGGCGGATCCTGGCCGAGGCCAACCACCCCCTGGTGACGTTGGTGCCCACAATGGACGAGGCCGCCGACAAGGCCGCCGAGCTGGCGAGCGCCTGAGAAAGGAACATGACCCCATGGCTATCTTCCTGAACAAAGACAACAAGGTCATCGTCCAGGGCATCACTGGCAGCGAGGCCACCGTGCACACCGCCCGAATGCTCAAGGCGGGCACCCAAATCGTCGGCGGTGTGAACGCGCGCAAGGCGGGCACCACGGTCACGCACGAGGACAAGGGCGGCCGGGTCATCAAGCTGCCGGTGTTCGGCAGCGTCGCAGAGGCCATGGAGAAGGCCGGCGCCGACGTGTCGATCATCTTTGTGCCGCCGAAGTTCGCCAAGGACGCCATCATCGAGGCCATCGACGCCGAGATCCCGCTGCTGGTGGTCATCACCGAGGGAATTCCTGTGCAGGACAGCGCATATGCCTGGGCGTACAACCTGGACAAGGGCGGCAAGACCCGCATCATCGGACCGAACTGTCCAGGCATCATCACCCCGGGTCAGGCGCTGGTCGGCATCACCCCCGCCAACATCACCGGACCCGGTCCCGTCGGGCTGGTGTCCAAGTCGGGCACGCTGACGTACCAGATGATGTACGAACTGCGCGATTTCGGGTTCACCACATCGATCGGCATCGGTGGGGACCCGGTCATCGGCACCACCCACATCGACGCCATCGAGGGCTTCGAGAAGGATCCCGACACCAAGGTCATCGTGATGATCGGTGAGATCGGCGGTGACGCCGAGGAGCGTGCGGCCGACTACATCAAGGCCCACGTGTCCAAGCCGGTCGTCGGCTATGTCGCGGGATTCACCGCTCCGGAAGGCAAGACGATGGGCCACGCGGGCGCCATCGTGTCCGGCTCGTCGGGAACGGCGGCCGCCAAGAAGGAGGCCCTCGAGGCGGCCGGGGTGAAGGTCGGCAAGACCCCGTCGGAGACCGCCGCACTGGCCCGGGAAATCCTCAACAGCCTGTAGGTGCCCTTTCGCGCCGAACAGACGCAGAATCGCACTCCGCGGTGCGAATTGATGCGATTCTGCTGGGGGCACCTCCCGCTTGCGGGGGACTGCTCGCGCTAGACCAGGGCGGCCAGCTTGCCGGCAAGCCGCTCCACGTAGTCGGCGACCTCGTCCTCGGAACGGTCCGGCAGGCCGAACAGCACCTCGGTCACCCCGAGCTCGGCCCAGTGGGCCAGCTTCTCGGGGACCGGCTTGAAGTCCAGCGCCACGATCCGCGGAGCGCCGGCGCGACCGGCTGCGGCCCAGGTGTCCTGCAGCAACTTGACCGGCCCGTCGATGTCGAAGTCGCGGGGTGTGGTTATCCAGCCGTCGGCGCTGCGGGCGATCCATTTGAAGTTCTTCTCGTTCCCGGCCGCGCCCACCAGCACGGGAATGTGTGGCTGCACCGGTTTCGGCCAGGCCCAGCTGGGCCCGAACTTGACGAACTCGCCGTCGTAGGCGGCCTCCTCCTGCGTCCACAACGCCCGCATCGCCTCGAGGTACTCACGCAAGATGGTGCGGCGCCGCCCGGGCGGCACGCCGTGGTCGGCGAGCTCGTCGGTGTTCCACCCGAAGCCGACGCCGAGGCTGACCCGGCCGCCCGACAGGTGGTCCAGGGTCGCAATGCTTTTCGCCAACGTGATCGGGTCATGCTCGACGGGCAGCGCGACCGCCGTTGAGAGCCGCACCCGCGATGTCACGGCGCACGCCGCGCCCAGACTCACCCACGGGTCCAGCGTGCGCATGTAGCGGTCATCCGGCAGCGACGCGTCACCGGTCGTCGGGTGGGCCGCCTCACGCTTGACCGGGATATGGGTGTGTTCTGGCACGTAGAAGGTCTGAAAGCCGTGGTCGTCGGCGAGCTTCGCGGCTGTCGCCGGTGAGATGCCGCGGTCGCTGGTGAAAAGCACTAGCCCGTAATCCATGCACAGAATTAGAACGTGTTCTACCTGCGGTGGGCAAGTTGCTGCGCTGCCGACGGTCTCGAGCCGGATCGGCAACGCCGGTCCGCGCCGATCGCCCGACAGGCCGGTGGTTCCGGCACCGGCACACCAACGTGCGCTAGCGTGGGTGTTCGATCGCGCCGCAACGCAGGATCTCCGAAGGTGGTTTCGAGGGCGGCGCACCTGCAAGCACAGCGCCGCACCGCGAGTGGCGCCGCCGAGACACTTCAAGGCAATGGAAGCAACAGGAGGAGTAATGACCTACTCGCCCGGCAGTCCCGGATATCAGCCCGCGCAGCCCGGCGGCTCCAATGCAGGCGCCACACCGTCGTTCGAAAAGGATGAGGCTGGGGAAAGCAAGCTTCCGCGGATCTTGAACGTCGCCGTGGTGGGGTTCGGCCTACTGGTGTACATCCTGAATTTCTTTCCGACGTTCGTCGTCAGCGCCGACCTCGGTCCGGGCGGCGGACGGGCCGGCGATGCCGGCACCGCCGTGATCGTTGCGGTGCTGGCCGCGCTCCTCGCCGGGCTGGGATTGCTGCCCAAGGCGAAGAGCTATGCGGGAATCGTCGCGGTGATCGCGGTGCTCGGCGCGCTGCTGGCCATCACCGAACTGGTCAATACGCCCGCAGGTTTCTCGGTTGCCTTGGCGATGTATGTCTTGGTGGGCTGCAGCGTATTGCAGGCGTTCGCCGCCGGTTACGCGTTGCTGCTGGACGCCGGGGTGGTCACTGCGCCGAAACCGCGGCCCAAGTACGACGCGTACGCCCAATATGGCCAATATGGCCAGTACGGGCAATACGGGCAGCAGTACGGGCAGTACGGGCAGCAGCCGTACTACGGCCAGCCGGGTCCGCAGCAGCACCCGGGACAGCAGGTGCACAGCCCGCAGCAGCCTGCCGGGTATGGCTCGCAGTACGGCGGTTACCCGTCGAGCAACGCTCCTACCCAGGCCGCGATCCCGACCACGTCGGCCGGCGGATTCGGCGCTCAGCCCGCACCGCAGTCCGGGCCCCAGGCGACGGCGCCGCAGCATGCAACTAACACGCCGCCCACCGGCTTCCCCAGCTTCAGTCCGCCGCCATCGGCCGGCCCGAGCGCCACGGAGTCTCAGACTGGGTCGGCGCCGACCGATCAGTCGGGCCAGAGCACAGGCGACCAGCCCCAGGGCCAGGAACAACAGCAGTCGTCACCATCTGGGCCGGCGGCGCCGGCCTAGTCTTGCGCTCTCGGGCGTAATCGGGCACGTGCCCCAAGAGTGACACGGGTGGAGGACAACCGGGCGGCGGGCGCTCGTCAGGCGCGCGACCTTCTCCGGGTCGCGTTCGGTCCGGCCGTGGTGGCATTGGGCGTCGTCGCCGCAGTCACGCTGCTGCAGTTGCTGATCGCCAACAGCGAGATGACCGGTGCGTTGGGAGCCATCGCGAGCATGTGGCTCGCGGTGCACCAGGTGCCGGTCTCGATCGGTGGACGCGAACTGGGTGTATTGCCGCTGCTGCCGGTCCTGTTGATGGTGTGGGGGACCGCGCGCAGCTGCGCACGGGCCACCTCGCCGCACTCGTCGTGGCTGGTAGTCCGCTGGGTTATCGCCTCGGCCCTGGGCGGGCCGCTGCTGATGACGGCGATCGCGCTGGCGGTCATCCACGACGCGTCGTCGGTGATCACCGAGCTGGAGACGCCCAGCGCCCTGCGCGCGTTCACCAGCGTGCTGGTGGTGCACGCCATCGGCGCCGCGATCGGCGTCTGGTCCCGGGTGGGACGACGGGCATTGGCGGCATCGTCGCTGCCCAATTGGCTCGGCGATTCCCTGCGCGCCGCGGCGGCCGGAGTGCTGGCGTTGGTCGGTCTGTCCGGCCTGGTGACGGCGGTGTCGCTGGTCGTGCACTGGGCGACGATGCAAGAGCTCTACGGAATCACCGGTTCGATATTCGGCCAGTTCAGCCTCACCGTGCTGTCCGTGTTGTACGCGCCCAACGTGATCGTCGGCACTTCCGCGGTCGCGGTCGGGTCCAGCGCCCATCTCGGCTTCGCGACGTTCAGCTCGTTCACCGTTTTCGGCGGCGACCTCCCGGCATTGCCGATCCTGGCCGCGGCCCCGACGCCGCCGCTGGGGCCGGTGTGGGTCGCGCTGCTCATCGTCGGTGCGTCGTCCGGCGTGGCGGTCGGGCAACAATGCGCTCGGCATCCACTGCCGCTGCTTCCGGCGATGGCCAAACTGGTGGTCGCATCGGTCGCCGGGGCGTTGGTGATGTCGTTGCTCGCATACGGCGGAAGCGGTCGGCTGGGCAATTTCGGCCATGTCGGCGTCGACCAGGGGACTTTGCTGGTCGGCGTGTTCTTCTGGTTCGCGGTCGTCGGCTGGATCACGGTGGTGATGACCGGCGGAATCAGGCGCCGGCCCAGGCGGCCCAGGCGGCCCAAGCCCGCCCCGGTCCCGGCGGCCGATGAACCCGCGGACTTTGCGGAGCTTTTCGATGATCCCGATGACGAGTCCACCCAGGAGGATCAACCTGCTAGCGACGACGACGCGTCGCCGCCGGGCAACGACCCGAGGAATCGGAGCGCCGGCCCGACTGACCGTCGGTTCCCGCCCAGGCGATCGAGTCCGCGCTGAGCGGGTCGACACGCCGGGCGATGTAGCGCTGGACGCAGACTCGACGCGCCAGGGCGCCGGGCTAGGCTCGCGATGTGGCCGAACCGCTCCACGTGCCCCCGAGCGCGCCGGCGCGGGTGGTGGTGCTGGCATCGGGCACCGGTTCGCTGCTGGCCTCACTGATCGCCGCCGCCGTCGATGACTACCCGGCCCGCGTGGTGGCTGTCGGTTTCGATCGCGACTGCCCGGCCGCCGAGATCGCCGCGGCGGCGTCGGTCCCTAATTTCACCGTCCGGCTGGCCGATTACCCGAACCGCGATGCCTGGGATGCGGCCATTAC
>Ga0318528_10000471_pt1 | contig 13025 bp, 13 predicted proteins | sample GRESIP052b4f26_FD_202500 | JGI IMG/M metagenome (GOLD analysis project Ga0318528, IMG submission 202500) | Tropical soil microbial communities from Luquillo Experimental Forest, Puerto Rico - GRE.SIPMG.052b4f26 | ecosystem: Environmental > Terrestrial > Soil > Tropical forest > Bulk soil...
CCTCTGTCACCGTGGCGATTCGGCCCACCTGTCCACCCAATAGCACCATGAGCGACGCTTCAACGCCGAACTTTTCCTTCAACCACTTGATCCTTTTTTCGAGGTATTCATGCGCTTGGGGGGAACTTGCCCGGTACCATAAGGGCACTACGTACGAAAGTGACTGACATTGGAACTCCCTCCTCTTGGGTCTTTTCGAAAAAGCATAAATTCATTGTGTTGTGGGAAGCGCATTGATCCATGTCAAAAGCATTTAAAATACCGAGAGCGGCCAAAGGATTGAAGAGTGTGGCGTAAGTGCCGCCGTTCGGGTTATAGAGAAAGGCGTGGGTGCCGAACCCGTTGCTGTAATACCCGACGATTTGCCCGAAGTTGTTGATGCCAACCGGAAAGGTGCCGGTGGTGGCGTCGGGATCGTCGAGAGTGGTGTAAGTGCCGCCGCTGAGGAGGAACCCATGAATGATGGCGCTGGCGAGACGCCACGCGCTGCCCGCAATGTACTCATATCGCGAGTGTACCGTGGCTGGCGGCCTAATAAGCTACGACGCGAGTCTGATCGACGCAAACCGCCAAGCGGGTATGTACATCGGCCGAATTCTGAAAGGCGCAAAGCCCTCCGATCTACCAGTCCAGCAGTCCACGAAAGTCCAGCTGGTCATCAATTTTCAAAACCGCCAAGGAGCTCGGTCTTACCGTCCCTCTCTCGCTGCTTGGCCGTGCCGACGAGGTGATCGAATGACTGTGCCCTTTGTTGCGGTGCATGAGGCCGCTTGTGGCACATCCCGTCAATTCGCGGCAACACAGCACTTCGGTCGCTTTCGGAGCGAAGCCGACATCGACTGAGCCGCGCTTACGGAAAGCGGATCTATGAATCCCGCCGCTGTCCTTGCCGCGCTCGCATCGGCCGCCTTGTTCGGCGTGTCGACGCCCGCGGCCAAAGCGTTGCTCGGGGTGGTACACCCCGTGATGCTGGCCGGCCTGTTCTACTGCGGCGCCGGCATCGGCATCGCGCTGCTGCGCATTCTGGCAGCGCCAGTCCTGAATGAACCTACCGCGCGGCAGCCGCCGCTCGGGCGCCAAGACTACGGATGGCTCGCCGGCGCCATTGCCGTGGGCGGGATCGCCGGCCCGGTGTTGCTGATGCTCGGGCTTGCGCGCACGCCGGCCGCCACCGCGTCCTTGCTGCTGACGGTCGAGGGCGCGGCCACGGCGCTGCTCGCCTGGTTCGTCTTTCACGAGAACTTCGACCGGCGCATCGCCCTCGGCATGGCCTGTCTCGTCGCCGGCGCGGCCACGGCGTCGTGGTCGGGAACGCCGACGATCGAAAGCCTCGTAGGCCCGCTCGCCATCATCGGCGCCTGCGTTGCTTGGGGGATCGACAACAATCTCACCCGCAAGGTGTCGCTCGCCGATCCGCTGCAGATCGTGCAGTGGAAGGGATTGATCGCGGGCCCCGTCAATCTGCTGTTGGGGTTGTGGGCGGGCGGATCGCTTCCCGGCCCGCTCGACATGCTCGCGGGCGGGCTGGTCGGCTTCGTCTGCTACGGCGTGAGCCTCGCGCTGTTCGTGTTCGCGCTGCGTCATCTCGGTACGGCGCGCACCGGCGCCTATTTCTCGACCGCGCCGTTCATCGGCGCGGCGACCGCGGTGATGGCGTTGCAGCAACCGCTGACGCTCCAGCTCGTCGCCGCCGGAACGCTGATGGCGGTCGGCGTCTCCACGTCACCGAGCGGCACGCGCACGCCCATACCCATCGCCGCATGGCGCACGCCCATTCGCACCGCCACGACGAGCATCACCGCCACACGCACGGTCCGCAGGATCCGCCGGGCGAGCCCCACACCCATGCGCACGAGCACGACGTAGTGACGCACTCACACCCGCACGTGCCCGACATGCATCACGACCACCGGCACTGATTGCGTGGCGGCAAGTATGACCTGGTGCACCGACAGGTGCGCTCGTCATCTTGCGACCCAGTTGCACTCTTGAGCGGCCAATGTCTGGATATGAGTATGCTGGCCCTCGACCAAGCCTCGCTTGAACGACGATCGCTCGCGCGAAATGAGGTGTTGTTTCGGCAGGGCGATAAAGTGACTGCCATTTATTTCATCGAAGAAGGGCGGCTGCGGCTGGAACGGCGCACCTTCGACGGTCGATTGTTGTTCCTCGGCACCACGCCCGCGGGCGAGTTCTTCGTCGAAGCGGCGCTCTTTTCCGACACCTTCCACTGCGATGCCGTGGCGGCGGAGCCCTCACGGGTGCGCATCTATCCCAAGGCCATGGTGCTGAACGCTCTTCGCACCGACCCGGCGAGCGCCATGTCATTCCTGGCGGGCGTGGCGCATCAAGTCAGAGAGCTACGGCAACGCCTTGAACTCATGAAGGTTCGCTCCGCCAAAGAGCGGCTGATGCTCTATTTCGATTCGAACGCCGAACCGGACGGACGCACGGTCAAGCTGCGCGGCCAGCTGCAGGATATCGCGAGCGATCTGGGCCTGACCCGCGAGGCGCTGTATCGGACCCTTGCCAGCCTCGAGCGCGCCGGCGCGATCGAACGTGCGGGCACCCGTATCCTGCTGAAGAAATCGGTCGGCCCGCGCTAGGAACGCAGGTACTTGATGAACGCCGCGATTCCCAGAACGAGGAAGATGATGACGAGGAGCCAAATGAGGCCCATGCCCCACATCATCGCTATGGGCATGTCGGTCATTTGCATCATGTTCGAACCCCCAATTGATCTGCGCAGTCGTGCAGAAGCAACCTGATAAGCGCAATTCCGTTTCTCCAGGGCGAGTACTCATAAATGGTGATTGTAGCCAATCGCGGTGGGTGGCCGTTTATCCGGCGGCAGGACCAGGCCGCCATTCGGGCCGCGCGCAAAACAATCGATGGCGCGCTCGATATCGGCGCCGGTCGCGATAGGACTGGGCACAAGTTCAACCGCGATCCTGCCAGGCAAAGTGCCGATGACCACGTCGTCGTGGCATCAAGCGATTCATCGCATCAAAAATGGCGCCTTTAGTCGATCATCCAGTACGGCGAACGATAGCGACGGACACCCTTGTAGTCCAAAACAGCCAGCGGCGCGTAATCTCTTTTCTCAGTATCTCGCACCAGCAGATTGGTCAAATTGTCGAGAATGAGCCACTCTCCGTTATAAAAGACCACGGCGACCATATGGTCAAAATTGTGGCGTCGATCGTGTACGGTCACGAGCCTAACGTGGTCTGCGGAGAATCCCGCTGCTCGAGCCGCCCCATACTTAGCGATGGAATGAGACTTGCAATCGCCATTTCTCACCGTGATCACTTCGAGCGGACCGGTCAAGTAGCCAGGCGCGGCGTTGATCAGAAGATTAATCGATCTGTTGAGGTGCCCCAGCAGAGCTTTGCCCTGATTTTGGCGAGCCTCCTCGACGATTTTCATGAGCGTGGATACTGCCGCACAATCGGTGTCGTTAGATTGGTTGTTAGATTCAATGCAAGAGTGAAAGTGGGCCCGGTCGAGCAGCACTTGGTCTCTAAGGGATTCCCACATTTCAACGAGAGGAGTTTCTTTATTTAGCTCAATCGTGTCATTTCCGAATGGATCACTCGGGCGATCATTCGCACAGGTCGGCGCCGCGAAACCAACCACAATTGCGACAACCGTTACAAATATTGCCACATGCATATTCAGCACGCCCCAGTCAGCACACCGAGTCCGCTGCAAACAGGCCGGCAGATTGTTCAGAGAGCTGAGCCATGTGTATTCTCCATTCATTTGGGCGAAACTCACCATGGAGACTTACGCGACTTCAGCAAAGAGCGCTGGCAAGAGTCTTGGGACGTCTTTGCACCAATCTCCTATAGGCCAAATAGCAGAGATAGTCGATCGCCGAATGATGTTTCCGTGCATCCGATCTGCGCGTCTTAATGAGTACACGCTCTAGTCTAGCCCCCATGACGACGGGTGTCGTGCGGCGCGGCGCCGCCTCGATATCCGCGAAGCACGTCGTACTGGGCAATTTGTTCCGGCGTCAGCAGTGCGTGCTGAGCTATGTGGGCCTCCAAGTGAACGGCCCGAAGCTCGCCCTGCAGGGTCGCGATCGCATGGACTTGAGACCGAAGCGTCGCCGGCTCGATTGCGCCATTCGCAAAGGCGCGATCGAGGGTCCGCTCTGCCTCGACGATCTGCCGGCCAATGGATAGAGCCTGTTGCCGCATGTTTGCATAAAGCGAATCGGTTCCCTTGCGCTGCGCGTCGGACAGTCCAAGCTCGTTGGCGAGCTGCAGCACGTGCAGCGGTCCCGGGTAGGAGTTGAGCTCCGCGGCTTTGGCCAAGCCCATGCCGCGCGCCTCCAGCAGGTCTCTGATCTCTTCGTCCGAAAGCGCTTTGATGGCACGCTGTTCCTGGCCGGCATAGGGTGACGTGGTTTGAGCGATTCCTGTCGCTGTCGTCGCCACGATGGCGAGCAACGCGAAGAGGGCCATGCGAATCATAGTCGCCTCCAGCAGTTGAAGGCGCGATTATGCGCTCGGGACCGGTGCCTGAATATGATTACGATCATATCCCGAGCTTGGGGTATCGTCGCTCGAGCACAGAAGATTCACGAACTGCCCGCTTGACCTCGGAGGTACCTCCAAGAGGTAGCGTCTGCTATCGTGCTGCCATCGGCGACCGTTCAGCCGCGGCAGAGCCAATATAGATGGGACCAAGGAGATGGCCGCTACTCGAAAGATCGAAGTGTTCAGCGCCGGATGCCCGGCCTGCCATGAAGCAATCGAGCTCATCAGGCGCGCTGCCTGCCCCTCGTGCGAGGTGATCGTTCACGACATGCGAGACGTCGAGGTGGCCGAGCGTGCCAAACGGCTCGGCATCCGTTCGGTTCCCGCGGTGGTCATCGAGGGCAAGCTCGCCGCATGTTGTGCCGGTCGCGGCGTCGATGAGGCCACCCTGCGGGCCGCCGGACTGGGACGCCCGGCGTAGCCGCAAGCATGGGCGCACCCGCTTGCCCGGGCTTGACCTTGGTCTTACCTCCAAGGTTCAAGCTGACCGTGGAGGCGTCCCATGCTCACCATCGGCAAGCTCGCTGCCGCCGCGGGCGTCCGGAGCGACACGCTGCGTTATTACGAGCGCGAGGGTTTGATCGCGCCTGCCGGCAAGAGCCCGGCCGGGTACCGGCTTTACGACCAGGATTCCGCGCGGCGGCTGCGCTTCATCAGACAGGCCCAGCAGTGCGGCTTTACGCTCGCGGAGATCCGCGAGCTCCTCGTCTTGCGCGGTCGCGATGCCGCCCGTTGCGGGGACGTCCGCAAACGCGCGATCGAGAAGAAGCGGCAGCTCGAAGGCAAGATCCGCTCGATGCGCGCGATGTGCAAAGCGCTCGATCGCCTCATCGCCGGCTGCGTCGATGAAACACGGCCGGTCGAGGCATGCGCGATCCTCGCCGCCTTCGAGCGACCCGGGACAACCGCGCGGACGAACTGACCATTGGACCAGAATACCAAGCTCATGTGGACGGGTGCCGCGGGCGCAGCGCTGTCGATGCTGTGCTGCGTAACACCGGTGCTTGCAGTCTTGCTCGGCGCGCTCGGCTTGACCGCCTTCGTTGCGAAGCTCGATTACGTGCTTATCCCCGTGTTCGTAGCGTCCGTCGCGCTTGTGATCTTTGCGCTTGTGCGCCGGCGGCGGAGCTGCGCCGCCAAGACCCCGGAGCCAACTTAGCTGATCACCGATTCGACCATCACCTGCCCCCAGTGCGGGCATCAGGCGACCGAACGAATGCCGCAGGACGCCTGCCTGTTCTTTTACGACTGCAAAGGTTGCGGACAACGACTCAAGCCGCGGCCAGGGGATTGCTGCGTGTTTTGTTCATACGGCTCGGTGCCGTGCCCGCCCGTCCAAGCGGGGCAATGCGGGCAGCAATTCGACCGGCCGAGGTGAGGCCGAGTGGAAAACGCCACCGCAGGTTAGCGGATTACGAGCCCCGCGGAGTTCACAACGACACGCGCCGCAACCGGAGCGAATTTCCCACCACGCTGACCGACGAGAGCGCCATCGCCGCCGCGGCGATGATTGGCGAGAGCAGGATGCCGAACAACGGATAGAGCACCCCGGCGGCGATCGGCACCCCGGCCGCGTTGTAGACGAAGGCGAAGAACAAGTTCTGGCGGATGTTGCGCATCGTCGCCTGGGAGAGCCGGCGCGCGCGCACGATTCCGGTCAGGTCGCCCTTGAGCAAGGTGACGCCTGCGCTTTCGATGGCGACATCGGTCCCGGTGCCCATGGCGATGCCGACTTCGGCCGCCGCCAGCGCCGGCGCGTCGTTGACGCCGTCGCCGGCCATGGCGACCGCGCGCCCCTCCTTTTGCAGCTTCGCAACGACGGCGCTCTTCTGGTCCGGCAGCACCTCGGCTTCCACCTCGGTGATGCCGAGACGCCGCGCGACGGCGTCCGCCGTGGTCTTGTTGTCGCCGGTGAGCATCACCACCCGGACGCCTTCTTGCGACAGCGCGTTGAGCGCATCGGGGGTGGTGCGCTTCACGGGATCGGCGATGGCAATCACCGCGGCAACCTTGCCATCGACGGCGAGGAAGATCGCCGTCGCCCCCTCGTGTCGAAGCCGTTCGGCGTCTTGCTCCAGCGCGTTGGTTTGAACACCGAGTTCGCGCAGGAACCTGGCATTGCCGAGCGCGAGCCGCCGCCCCTCGACGACGCCGACCACACCTTTGCCGGTCGGCGAATCGAATTCGGCGACGGCCGAGAGGTCGAGCTTGCGCTCCTGCGCGGCGGCGACGATCGCAAGCGCGAGCGGATGCTCGCTCGCCGTTTCCACGCTCGCAGCCCATCGCAGCGCGTCGTTTTCAGCAAACCCGTTGGCCGCGACGATGGCCACCACCTTCGGCTTGCCTTCGGTGAGCGTTCCGGTCTTGTCGACGACGATGGTGTCGATCTTCTCCATCCGTTCCAGCGCTTCGGCGTTCTTGATCAACACGCCGACCTGGGCGCCGCGCCCGACGCCCACCATGATCGACATCGGCGTCGCCAAACCGAGCGCGCAGGGGCACGCGATGATCAAGACCGTGACCGCGGCGACCAGCCCGAACGCGAAACGCGGCTCCGGCCCGTAGATGCTCCACGCAGCGAATGCCACCAGTGCGACCACGATCACCGTGGGCACGAACCAGCCCGACACCTGGTCGGCCAATCGCTGGATCGGCGCCCGCGAGCGCTGGGCCGCCGCGACCATTTGTACGATGCGGGACAGCATGGTGTCGCGGCCGACCTTTTCCGCCCGCATGATGAAGCTGCCGGTGGTGTTGAGCGTGCCGGCGATGACCTTGGCGCTTACCTCCTTGGTCACCGGCATGGATTCTCCCGTCACCATCGACTCGTCGACCGCCGAGCGTCCTTCGATCAGCTCGCCATCGACGGGAACCTTCTCCCCCGGACGAACGCGCAGCCGATCCCCCACCACGATGGCGTCGAGGGACACCTCCGCCTCGCCTCCGTCCGCGTTCAGGCGCCGCGCGGTCTTGGGGGCGAGATCGAGCAGGGCTCGGATCGCGCCCGACGTTTGTTCGCGCGCGCGCAGCTCGAGCACCTGGCCGAGCAGCACAAGCACGGTGATGACGGCGGCGGCTTCGAAATAGACCGCGACCGCGCCGTCCGGGCTGCGAAACGCCGGCGGGAACAGGCCGGGCAGCAGGATCGCGACCACGCTGTAGAGCCAGGCCACGCCGATGCCCATGGCGATCAGCGTGAACATGTTGAGATTGCGGGTGACGAGGGATTGCCAGCCGCGTACGAAGAACGGCCAGCCTCCCCACAGCACCACCGGAGTGGCGAGCACGAATTGCAGCCAGTCCGACCAGGTCTGGCCGAGCAGGACGTGGAGGTTGGTGAGGTGGCCGCCCATCTCGAGTGCGAGAACGGGAAGCGTGAGCACGAGGCCGATCCAAAACCGGCGCGTCATGTCCGCCAGCTCGGGGTTCGGCGCCGCTTCGGCGCTGACCACCTCCGCCTCCAGCGCCATGCCGCAGATCGGGCAGAAACCGGGGCCGACCTGCCGGATCTGCGGATGCATGGGGCAGGTATAGATCGTGCCGTCGGGCGCGGACGGCGACTTCCCCGGCGATCGCGCGGCGCCAGCGTGATGGGAATGGTCGTGCATCAAGGCATCGTCCGCCGCCGCAGCCGGATGGTCGGTGGCCGAGCAGCAGCCAGTTTGCGTCGAGCCGCTCGCGCGCGCCATGACCCTTTCCTCAGGGGTTGCAACTGATACCCTATAGGGGTATATAGCGCGCATGCGCAAAGACATCAAGGCGTCCTGCGCCAAGCGCTTGAGCCGGATCGAGGGCCAGGTGCGCGGCATCGCGCGCATGGTCGACGAGGATCGCTATTGCATCGACATCGTGACGCAGGTTGCGGCGGTGCGCGCCGCGCTCAGACGCCTGGAGGAGGAAATCCTGCGCGACCACGTCGCCCATTGCGTGGAGCATGCGATTGTCTCCGGCAACAAGGCCGATCAGCGCCGAAAGATCGAAGAGCTGATGGCGGTCGTGAGCCGCGCCGAGCGCTAAGGTGCAGGCCCACTTCAAGTAACGCCATTCCCGTCGCTTGAGGGAGCGAGCTTACAAAGCTCCCGGATTGAGTTCGCCGGGGCGTGCGCCACGTCAATGCCGTTGGTTGCGTGGGGGATGCTGTTTGACGTGACCACGCGGGCGCCGGCGCGCGCGAGAATCTGGTCGGCATGGTCGGCGAACGAGCCGTGGACGTCAGCCCGCTGCCCGAAGGCACACCGTACACTTTGATTTAGATCATGTTGCCCGGCACGTGATCGAAAATAATTGACCTTGAGGGGCCGTAGCGAGGGAGTTGACCTCATGGCCGCAGGCCGAGCGACCGACACCGCAGCCGCGATTTCATCGAAGCCAGCACCCGACAATGTACGCGGGCCTGCAGGAACGGTCTTGCGGCCCTTTCCCGCAGCCGCCGAGGTGCCTGCCGATCGTATTCCGTCGGCGCAGGAGAGTCCCGCAAGCCAGATCGATGCCCGCGACTCCTTTGCCGTAACCGCGCTCGCCGACATCATCGACCGCTCGCTGCACGCCGCGGGGGCGCGTTTTACCGCCGGATTGTCCCCGGCGGCGCTCGCCCACGCCTATTTGGATTGGGTTACCCATCTCACCTACGCGCCGGGCAAGCGAGTACAGCTCGTGGATAAGGCGACGAGGAAGGCGGTTCGATTCGCGAATTACGCATCCCGCTGCGCCGTGGCAGGTCACGAGGCACCGTGCTGCATCGAACCGCTGCCGCAAGACAAGCGCTTCGCCGGGGAAGGCTGGCACAAATGGCCATACAATCTCGTCCACCAAGCCTTCCTGCTCCATCAACAATGGTGGCACAATGCGACCACCGGCATTCGCGGAGTCACCAAGCAGCACGAGAGCATGGTCGAGTTCACATCGCGGCAAATACTCGACACGTTCTCGCCATCGAACTTCATCCTGACCAATCCGGAAGTTCTGCAGCACACTTTCAAAAACGGCGGCATGAATCTGGTGCGCGGCCTCCAGAATCTGGTTGAAGACTGGGAGCGCAGCATCAGCGGTAAAAAACCCGTCGGTACCGAGAATTTCGTGGTCGGCCGCGACCTAGCGGTCACTCCCGGAAAGGTGATCTATCGCAATCGGCTGATCGAGCTGATCCAATACGCGCCCGCCACCGACAGGGTGCGGCCGGAGCCGGTGCTGATCGTGCCAGCCTGGATCATGAAGTATTACATCCTCGATCTCTCGCCGCAGAATTCACTGGTGAAGTATCTCACCCAGCAGGGTTTTACCGTGTTCATGATCTCGTGGAAGAATCCGGGCCCGGACGATCGCGATCTCGGCATGAACGACTATCGGACGCTCGGCCCGATGGCCGCGCTCGACGCTTTGGGGGCCGTGGTCCCGGATCGAAAAGTTCATGCCGTCGGCTACTGTCTCGGCGGCACGCTGCTGGCGATCACCGCGGCAGCGATGGCGCGCGACGGCGACGACAGGCTCAAATCATTGACGATGTTCGCCGCCCAGACGGACTTCACGGAAGCGGGCGAACTGATGCTGTTCATCAACGAAGGCCAGCTCGCCTTCCTGGAAGACATGATGTGGGAGCAGGGATTCCTCGACAGCCGGCAAATGGCCGGTGCGTTTCAGATGCTGCGCTCGAACGATCTCGTTTGGTCGCGGATTGTGCGCGAATACCTGATGGGCGAACGCCAGCCCATGACCGACCTGATGGCGTGGAACGCCGATGCCACGCGCATGCCCTACCGAATGCATTCCGAGTACCTACGCCGTCTCTTTCTCGACAATGATCTCGCCGAAGGACGCTTCGAGGCCGGCGACAAGCCGGTGGCGCTGACCGACGTCCGCGTGCCGATTTTCGCCGTGGGCACGGAGCGGGATCACGTCGCGCCGTGGCGCTCGACTTACAAGATCCACCTCCTAACCGACACCGAAGTGACATATCTGCTCACGACCGGCGGCCATAATGTCGGCATCGTGTCCGAGCCGAACGGTCGCGCTCGCAGCTTCCGAGTGATGACCAAGAACGCCAGCGACCGCTATGTCGATCCGGCGACCTGGTTGGTCCAGGCAGCGCAGAAGCAGGGCTCGTGGTGGCCGGAGTGGACCGCATGGCTCAATGCGCGCTCCGGCGAGCCCATCGTTCCACCCAATATCGGTGGAGTCGTCGTGCCCCTGGGCGAAGCACCGGGAAGCTACGTGCTTCAGGAGTGAGTGACTCGCGAGTCACAAAGTTCATGAGGCCGAACGGCGTCCGATTTGGACCGCGGACGAGCAGGCGTTTGTGTCACTGCGGCGACAAGGTCTTCCAGGTGAAGTGATCGTAGACACCTGACCAGTACGCGCCACGGTCGCCCGGCGCGTGGATCTCCAAATAGCGCGTGTCGAGCTCGACGTGCTCGCGAAATCCTACGGACTCACCCAAGCCAGCCGCTTCATCAACATTTTCGACGGTGGCTACGCCGATAAGCTGGAAAAGCGACCCGACGAACGCTTTCTCATGCGCGGCTTCGATATCCGATTACAAATCCCTATATTCGATTTCGGCGAGGTCCGCGTGCGCCAGGCCGAAGCCACGTATATGCAGGCCGTCAATCGTCTCCTCGCACTAGCGGTCGATGCGCGCTCCGAGGCGCGCGACGCCTACCGCGTCTACCGCTCCACGTACGACATCGCGGGCCATTACCAGCGCGAGGTCCTGCCGCTGCGCAAGATCATCTCTGACGAAACGCTACTTCGCTACAACGCGATGCTGATCGACGTGTTTTCGCTGCTTGCAGAGGCGCGCCAGCGCATTGCGGCGACGATCACGGCGATCGAAGCGAAGCGCGACTTCTGGCTGGCAACGGTCGACCTCAAGGCGGCGATCGCCGGTGGTGGCAGAGCGGGCAACAAACACGAACGAGCAAATCCCATGGCGGTATCCGCCGGCGACGCCGGCGCACGTTGAACAAGGAGGATACCCATGATTTCGCGCAGAGGCTTTCTCGGCACCGCCGCGGTGCTGGCAAGCGCAACCGCGGTCAGCGGGCGCGTGCAGGCGGCAAGCATCCCCGAAGCCCCGAGCACCAAGACGACCACCATGCAGCCGCCGATCTTTCCGGTGAGCGGCCCCGATTATCAGCCGGTCGTCACGCTCAATGGCTGGACTTTGCCGTGGCGCATGAACGGCGACTGGAAGGAGTTCCACCTCGTCGCCGAGCCGGTGGTGCGCGAATTCGCCCCGGGCATGAAGGTGAACTTGTGGGGCTACAACGGTCAGGCGCCGGGACCGACGATCGAGGCGGTCGAAGGCGACAAGGTCCGCATCTTCGTCACCAACAAGCTGCCCGAGCACACCACGGTCCACTGGCACGGCATGCTGCTGCCGAACGGAATGGACGGGGTCGGCGGCGTGACGCAGCCGCATATCGAGCCGGGACAGACCTTCGTCTACGAGTTCGAGCTCAGGAAGAGCGGGACGTTCATGTACCACCCGCACTCGGACGAGATGGTGCAGATGGGGATGGGCATGATGGGCATGTTCGTCGTGCACCCGCGCGAGGCGAAATTTCGCCGCGTCGATCGCGACTTCGTGTTCATCATGAGCGCCTACCTGATCGACCCCGGTACTTCTCTGCCGAAGGTCGCGGAGATGACCGACTTCAACATGTGGACCTGGAACAGCCGCGTGTTTCCCGGCATCGATCCCATGCCGGTGCGGCTCGGCGACCGCGTGCGCGTGCGCATGGGTAATCTCACCATGACCAACCATCCCATTCATGTGCATGGCCACCGTTGCTCGGTGAGCTGCACGGACGGCGGATGGGTGCCCGAGAGCGCGCAATGGCCGGAGAGCACCATCGACGTCCCGGTCGGCACGATCCGGGCCTTCGACATGCTCGCCGATAACCCGGGTGACTGGGCGTTCCACTGTCACAAGACGCACCACGCCATGAACGCGATGGGGCACGACATCAAGAACTTCATCGGCGTCGACAAGCGCGATCTGGCGCGCCAGGTCCGCAAGCTCGTCCCCGACTACATGCCCATGGGAAGCGCGGGCATGGCCGATATGGGCGCAATGGAAATGCCGCTGCCCGAGAACACGCTGCCGATGATGACGGGCTTCGGCCAATTCGGGCCGATCGAGATGGGCGGCATGTTCACGCTGATGAAGATCCGCGAAGGCCTTGCGGCCAACGATTACAAGGATCCAGGCGACTACAAGCACCCGCAAGGCACGGTCGCATACGAGGTCGCGAACGCATCCGCGCCGGCGCTGCAACGAAACGGCCCTACCAGTCAGCCGAAGGTGGGCCCCAGGACGATCACGCCCGGGAATAACCACAAGGGCCATAAAAGGAGCCGGTCAGCATGCCGAAGCATACGAGCCTGATTTCCGCGGTCGGCCTGTTCGTAACGTCGAGCGCCGCAGTCCTCGCGACGGGTGTCGCGATGACAACGCCGGCGTCCGCCCACGAGGAT
>Ga0318528_10000476_pt1 | contig 12983 bp, 12 predicted proteins | sample GRESIP052b4f26_FD_202500 | JGI IMG/M metagenome (GOLD analysis project Ga0318528, IMG submission 202500) | Tropical soil microbial communities from Luquillo Experimental Forest, Puerto Rico - GRE.SIPMG.052b4f26 | ecosystem: Environmental > Terrestrial > Soil > Tropical forest > Bulk soil...
GCGTCAACCCCACCGAGGTGACCTTACCGAGCTGAACCCCGCGGTAGGTCACGTTGGAAAACCGGTACAGGCCGCCGGTGGCCGGCAGCTCCAGCGTCACCGTCATCCGACCGATGCCCAGCAGGGTCGGCGCTTGGATGTAGTAGAGGACCATCGCGATCACGCCAATGGTCCCGACGATCGTGAAGATCGCCAGCTGGATACGGACGAATCGCGTCAGCATCTATCCACCCGCTCCCGTCGGAGGCGCCTCTGCGGGCGGCGGCGTTTGACCAAGACCCGCGTCAGGCATCGGGGCCGCGGCCGGCGGCGGCCCGGGCAGCCGGGCCGCAGGTGGAGGCCCGGGCAGCGGCAGCGCATTGGGATCGACCCACGGTGGCCTCGTGGGGTCATGCATCGGATCGTGTGTGTAATTCAAGTAATACGGGTCCCCGGGCGCCGGTACCAACGGCTGGTCCAGCTGCCCCCAGTGGGTCCCCAGCATCAGTCCGCGCTTGAGCCGTGGAATCGACAAGTCCAAATCGACGTGCAGGTTGAAGTAGTCGCCTCGGACCGCTCGGTCAACGAAGTTCTGGGTGAACGGGAAGACCGTCGCCGCCGCGACCGCCATGCCCAACTCCGGTCCGACGTCGGCTAGCGCGCGGACGGTCGGCTCCAAGTTTTTGAGATTCTTGACCAGGTCCGCCTGAGAGTCGTTGACCAACCGGGTGGCGGTGTTGCTGAACACGCGAAGCTTGTCGAGGGCGGCCGTGAAGCGCGGCCGCTCCTTGATCAACACATCGAGCGCTGGCGGTATCTTGCGCAGCGCCTGGGTGAGAACGTCGCGTTGGTCGGCGAATGTGCCGGCAAGCCGGTTCAGCGCCTGGATGGAGTCGACGATGTTGTCCCGCTGCTCGTCCAGTGTTCCGACGAACGTGTCGAGGCGGGTAATCAGGTCACGTACGGCGCCCTCGCGCCCGGACAAGGCGGCGGAGAAATTGTGGATGATCTCCCCGATCTGTCCCAGTCCCCCGCCGTTGACGACCGCCCCCAGCGACGACAGCGTCTGCTCCGTGGACGGGTAGACCGATGACCGGCTCAGCGGGATGGTGGCGCCAGGCTGCAGCCGTCCGCTCCCCGGTTGGCCGAGCGGCGTATTGAGCGCCAGATGCATCGACCCCAGCAGGCTGGTCTGACCGACGCTGGCTACCACGTTGGCCGGGATGACGACATCGGGCTTTACTGAAATCTCGACGTCGGCATGCCAGCCCTGCACCCTCATCGTGCCGACACTGCCGACTACGACGTCGTTGATCATCACCGGCGAATTCGACTCCATCGTACCGACGTTCGGGATCTCGACGTGATAGATGATGGCTCCCGGCCCGCGTCCGACCGCGCCCGGCAAAGGCAACGAATTCAGCCCGTGGAAGGCGCATCCCGTCACCGTCAACATGACGCAACAGCCGAGGGCGAACACCCTCCGGGCGACAACCCGAGCGATCATGGTTGCGGCCCTTCCGGCGCCGGTGGTGGTGGCGATTCCATCGGTGTCGACGGTGGGGGCGGCAGCGGCATCGCCGCGCCCGGGATCCGCGAGGGTGGCACCGCCCCCGGCGGTCCGACGGGATCACCCGGCAGGCCGGTGTAGGCCGACACCGCGGGCGGGATCTCGGGTGGTCCGGGTTTCGGGCCCTCGCCGCCGGGTGCCAGGCGCGGTTCGCTGTAGAGGATCTTGGAAGGGTCTATCGACTTCTGCAGGAAGATGTTGATAGGGATCGGCAGGTTGTTGAAGTTGAGCACCCGCAACCCGGGACCGAGGAACAGGGAGCACAGCTTGCCCGATTCAACCGCGGTGACGTTCTCGATGGCGCCGAGTGCCGTGCACCCGGGCACGGGCACCGGGAGCAGCAAACCCGAAAATGTGGAATTCGCGAAATTCATGATCCCGAACCCTCCCACGATGGTTCCGGTGTCGGCGTTGTAGTCGTTGAAGAAGTTGCCGAGCGCATTCGGCGCCACGTGCAGAATGTTCTCCAGGGCCATGTGCTTATCGACCAGGATCTGCGTGACATCGGCCAACCGGGCGATCTGCTCGCTGGTCTGATTGCGGGTCTCGGCGATGAATCGCTGCACCTCCCCGACCGCCGTCGACAGATCGGTCAGCGCCGCGTCCAGCTCGGATTTGCTGTCGTTGACCACGCTGCTGAGCGTGGCCAGGCGGTCGTTGAACTGTACGATCTGGGTGTTGCTGTCGCGCAGCGCGGTGACGAAGGTCTGCAGGTTTTTGATGATGTCAACGATGTTGCCGCTGCCGTTGGCGAGGATCCGACCCACCCCGGACAATTGACCGAGCGTTTGCCGCAGCTTGTCGCCGTTGCCGTCGAGTGCACTGGCGGCGCTGTCGATGAACCGGCCCACCGACGTGCCCGATACACCACTCTGGGGTCCCAAATCCGTTGCCAGCCGCATCAACTGGGTTTTGACCTCATCCCACTCGACGGGCACCCCGGTGCGTTCCTCCGGTATCACCGCGCCGTCCGGCATGACCGGGCCGCTCGTTCGGTAGGCGGGAGTGAGTTGCAGATAGCGCGCAGCCACCAGATTTTGGGCGACGATGACGGCTTTCGCATCCGCCGGAATGGGGACGCCGTGGTCGACCTTGAGGGTCATCTTGACGCGCGTCCCCTGAGGCTCGATGGATTTGATGGTGCCGACTTTGACACCGGAGACCCGCACCTGGTCACCGGGGTAGATCGCGGTGGTGGTCCTGAAATAGGCGGTAATTGTCTTTGCGCCAAAGAACGTATCGCGGACGATCACGGCCGCGCCGACAACGATGAGCCCGACCAGGACGACCGCCGCCACGGCCGCCAGCCTGTTGCGCGGGATCATTGCGATCCTCCGATCCTGCCGCCCAACGTACAGCCCGGGCACACCGGAATACCGTTGTACGGCCAGGGAGTCAGCGCCCGAGGTACCGGCGAAGGGTAGCCGGGACCGCGAGCCGTGTCGAAGGTTCGGAATCCCCAGAGGTAGTCGATGATCGGTTGGAAGAGTTGCGGGGCAAGGAAGTTCGGGACGAACGCCTGATAAGCGTACATGCTGGAGATGCCCTCACCGACCGTGATCGAGAATTTGGCGAGACCCGGCAGCGCTTTGCTGATGTTGTCGCGGTTCTTTTCCAGCATCGCGGTCACCGAATTCAGCCTCTCCAGCGTCGGTGCCAACTTGCTTTCGTTCTCGTGCACCAATGCCGTCAACTGCTTGGCCACCGCCGACGTGTTGGCCAGCAGGTCCACAATCTCCTGCCGGCGCGCCACCAGCACTTGGAGCAGAGTGTCAGAGTTGAGGATGAGCTTGTTGACCTGCTGGCTCCGTTCGGAAAGAACCCCGGTGACGTCGCTGGCACTCTTGAATAGGTCGCCCAGGTTCTTGTTGCGGCTGTTGAGGGTGCGTGATAACCGGGTGAGTGCGTCGAAGGCCGGCCCCAATTGGGGCGCGATCTGGTCGAGCGTCGCCGACAGCGTGTCCAACGACTGGTTCAGCGCCGTGGTGTTGGTTCCGGCAGTGTCCGATGTTATGTCGCTGACCGCTTCCGTCAGCGAGTAAGGCGAAGACGTGCGCGACACCGGGATGACAGCCATCGGATGCATCGTGCCGCTGCCGGCGGACTCCAACGTCAGCATCCGCTCACCCAGCAGCGTGCCGGTGCGGATGTGCGCGGAGGTCTCCGACCCGAGCGGAATGTTGCCCTTGATCGTGAATGTCACCAGGGCATCGCCCTTTTGCAGCGCCACATTCGACACCGTGCCGACCTTCATCCCCGACACCGTGACGGGGTTGCCCGCCGCAAGGCCGCCGGCTTCGGAAAACAACGCCTGATAGCGGACCATCGTCGCCCAGGCGATCAACCGCTCGGGCGCCAGGCCGACGAGGATGACCAGCGCGATCAAGACCGCGCCGATGAATCCGGCTTTGATCAGCCCAAGTCCGTGATACTTCAGCATTAGGGCTCCGTGCACCTTCCCGCATCTGACCTAAATATGGGGGCTTTCACCGTCCTGCCCTGAAGATCCGTGCCGCGTATCTCTAACATGCACAGGTAGTACGGGACGGTGGCGCCGTCCGCGCCGAGTCGAACCAGCTTGCGGTAGTTCTTTGGCGCCTTCGCAATTGCGGCGTCGAGGCGGTCCTTGTCGTTGTCGAGTATCGGCGCCAGCCGATTCAACTGGTCTATCGTGCCGGACAGCGGCGGCCGTGCGCTGCTCAGCAGATCTGCCAGCGAGGCGGTTCCCTTGTCCAGGGAGTCGATGGCGGCGCCTATGGTGTTGCGGTCGTCCGACAGCCCGCTGACAAGCCGTTCGAGGCGATCGATTGCGGCGGAGAACTTGGTGCCGTCCTTGGAAAGCGTGCCGACCACGACGTTCAGGTTGTCGATCAGTTGCTGCACGGTTTGATCGTTGTCGGCCAGGGCGTTCGAAAACGACGTCGTCTTGGCAAACAGCGACTCGAGAGTCCCGCCTTGACCCTGGAAGACCTGCAACAGTCCTGAGGTCAGCGCGTTGACGTCGTGCGCATTCAGCCCCTGAATAACGGGTTTCAGTCCGCCGAGCAGCAGATCGAGGTCGAGCGCGGGCGCGGTGTGGTCGACGGGAATCTGAGCGCCGGCCGGCAGACGTTTGGTCGAGCCCGGACCATCGACGAGTTCGAGGTAGCGATCGCCCACCAGGTTGAGGTAGCGGACCGCCGCCCGGGTGCCCTCGGTGAGGACGATGTTGCGGTCGGCGTCGAACTTCACCTCAACTTTTTTGTCCGGCCGCAGCGAAACGCCGGTGACCGTGCCCACCCGGATCCCGGCGACCCTTACCGACTGCCCCGTTTTAAGACGGGACACGTCGCCGAACACCGCCGAATAACCGGTCGTCGCACCCGTCCGGTACTGGCCGAAGATGAAGAACAGGAAGGCGGTCATCATCGCCATCACGACCGCGAAGATCGCGAACTTGATCAGAGTCGCGCGCGTCCTCATCCGGGTTGTCCGATCTGAGCGGAGTTGCGCGGTGGGCCGGCGATCGGCCCGTACAACAGCTGTTTGAGGAGGTCGGAGTTGATCAGCAGCTGTGGGTTTCCGTATCCCACCGGGTCGGCGCCGATATCGGTAATGAATTGCGGCGGATTCGTGTTGAACGGCAGCGCCGGCAGACCCACGCAGCGGGGGCCGCCCGTCGCCGCAACCTTGGGCAGGTTCGTCGGATACCGATAACGTTCGCCGCCCCACGTGAGGCTCGCCGTGATGTTGATGCTCGGTTCCGACAACGGCGAACCGTGCCCTATCTTTATCAGCCCGCCGAAACCGCAGGTGAACACCTCGTGGTACTCGTTGGTCAGATCCGTGGTCGGCACCAGCAGATGCAGCACATTCGTCAGCGGTTCGCGGTTGGTGCTGAGGACGTCGTTGCCGATGTCGGCCAAGCCGATCGCGCTGATCAGCAATGCATCCAGGTTGTGCTGCTCATCGACGATCGTCTGGCTGATCCGGGTCGCGTTGGCGACGGTCTTCACCAGGTCCGGTGCCGCGTCGGCGTAGGCGTTGGACACCGCGGGTAAGACCGCGAGGTCATGACTCAATGCGGGAAGGCTCGGCTCGAGCTTGGCCAGAAACGAATCCAAGTCGCTCAGCGATTGGCCAAGCTGTGCGCCCCGCCCACTGAACGCTTTCGCCAGCGCGCCCAGGGACTCGTTGAGCTTCGCGGGGTCGATCTGGGCCAGCACCGAAACCAGTTGCTGGAAAACCGTGTTGATTTCGACCATGACGTGCTCGCCCTGCAGCGTCTGGCCCGCGTGTAGCCGCTGCGCCGAGGGCTGCGCCGGCGCTACCAGTTCGACGAACTTGGCGCCGAACACCGTCGACGACGTGATGTCGACCAGGACGTTGGCGGGAATGAATTGCAACTGCGACGGGTCCATCGCCAAGTGAAGCGCCGCTTGGCCGTTGGGCAGCGACTCGATCGAGTCGACCTTTCCCACCTGCACGCCGCGCAGCTTCACCCTGGCGTCCGGGTTCATCACCAGACCGGCGCGCGGCGACAACACAGTCACCGGCACGGAGGGGGTGAAGCTCCCCTGGAACAGACCCACCGCCAGCGCGAAGATCGCGACGATCACCGCAACGGTCGCCAGGCCCGCCAGCGGCCGCGCGTACGACTGCGCGCCGAAGTGACGCCCCGGCGAGGCACCGACCGGCCCTGCGGCGCTGGTGGTTTCAGACCGGTGGATGGGACCCGGCCCGAGATTTCCCGTCACGCTTGTGTTCCCATCCTCTCCTATCCCGACAGGTTGAAGTTGCCGTTGCTACCGTAAATGGACAGCGAGACCAGCAGCGTTACGGACACCACGACGATGAGCGAGGTGCGCACCGCGTTTCCTGTCGCGTTGCCGACGCCGGATGGCCCGCCGGAAGCGAAATAGCCGTAGTACGTGTGTATCAGCAAGATGGTGAGCGCCATGAGGACGGCTTGCAGGAACGACCACAGCAAGTCGATCGGGTTCAGGAATGTGTCGAAGTAGTGGTTGTACAAACCGACTGACTGCCCGAACAAAAACGTCGTGGTGAACTGGCTGGCGACGAACGACAGGATGACGGCGATGCTGTACAACGGCGTGATCGCGAGCATTCCGGCCAGGATCCTGGTGCTCACCAAATACGAAATCGGGCGAATGGCCATGGCTTCCAGCGCGTCGATCTCTTCGTTGATTCGCATGGCACCCAGCTGAGCGGTCACCCCGGCGCCGAACGGTGCCGCCAGACCGATCCCGGCGACCACCGGAGCCGAGATGCGCACGTTGATGAAGGCCGCCAAAAAGCCCGTGAGCGCCTCGATGCCGATGTTGCCCAGCGAGCTGTAGCCCTGAACGGCGAGCGTGCCACCCGCGGCCAAGGTCAGAAAGCCGACGATCACGACGGTGCCGCCGATCATCGCCAAAGTGCCTGCGCCCATGCTGATCTCGGCGATCAGGCGAATGACCTCGCGCCGGTAATGCACCGCCGCGAACGGAATCCCGGCAAGCGACTTCCCGTAGAAAATGGTGTGATCGCCGATTCGGCCAAAGGTGCCGACCGGCCGCTCGACTTGGCGGAAAAACTTGGGGTAGGCGGCTCGCAGCGTCATTGCATCTGCCCCGTCACTTCGCCGTCATCTTGATGCCGATTGCGGTGACGACCACATTGACGACGAACAGGGACATGAAAGCGTAGACCACGGTTTCGTTCACGGCGTTGCCGACGGCCTTGGCCCCCCCGCCGCTGATTATCAGGCCGCGATAGCAGGCGACCAAGCCGGCGATGAGGCCGAAAAGCAATGCCTTGACGCAGGAAATGATCACCTCGGGCACTCCGGTGAGCAGTGTGATACCCGCGGCGAACGCGCCGGGATTGACGTCTTGCACAAACACCGAGAAGGTGTAGCCGCCCAGGATGCCGATGATGCACACCAGACTGTTGAGCAGCATCGCCACCAACCCGGAAGCCAGCATGCGAGGCGTGACCAAGCGTTGCACCGGGTTGATGCCCAGCACCTCCATCGCGTCGATTTCTTCGCGAATCGTTCGCGACCCGAGGTCGGCGCACATTGCTGTGGCACCCGCGCCCGCCACGATCAAAACCGTGACCAAGGGGCCGACCTGGGTGACCGCACCGAACGCGGCACCGGCACCGGACAGGTCCGCCGCGCCCAGTTCGCGGAGGAGGATGTTGAGCGTGAAGCTCACCAGGACGGTAAACGGGATCGCTACCAACAACGTGGGGGCCAGCGAAACCCGCGCGACAAACCAGGACTGCTCCAGGAACTCCCGCCAGTAGAACGGCCGACGGAACGCGAACTTGATCGCGTCCGCCGACATCGCGAACAAACCCCCGACCGCCTGCATCGGCCCGGAGAGGTTTCTAAATCTCAACGCGGGCAGTCCCGGTGACCAGCGGTCGTCGCGCCTATCTGCCATGGGCCACAAACCCTTCCGCCGCCACGAGACTGGTAGTCTGAAAAATCGGCTGAGGCGGCCGCCGCAAGCGCTTGGTGCGGGACGCGAAATGCGCAGCGGACAGCCACATTCGGGCATTCATGCCCGGCGTGACAACCGCTACCATCCTCACGCCACTCCTCCGTTCTGTTGCGTGAGTTGGCATTCCCAAGCGACGTTGGCCGAACGGGGCCCCATGTCTTGAGACGCCCGGCGATTATGACTCATGCCGAGTCCACGCGGAGTGAAAAATGCAGAACCGTTATCGGGCAGCGCATCGCGGAAGCGCCTGCGTAACGACGGTAAGTCACACCGGAAGCGGCGTTCGGCTCAATCATTTCAGGCGCTCCGGTTCCCGTAGTACTCAAGTGACGGCGCCAGCCGTCTTGAGTTCGATGATGCGGTCCCAATCGAGTCCGATTTCCATGAGGATCTCGTCGGTCTGCTCGGCGAAACCGGGCGCTGGCCCGGTGTGCGGCGCCGCCACATCGAACTGGACCGGGTTGGCCACCAGGTCGAGTTCACCTGCGCGAACCAGGTACTCGTTAGCGCGGATCTGCGGGTCGTCTGCCGCTTGCAACGTGTCCTGCACAGGCGCCCACGGTCCCGCAAGCGTTGCAAAGCATTCGCTCCACTCGGCCAGCGTGCGGGTTGCGATGACCTTGGTCAAGATCTCAACGGCTTCCGCGGTGTTGGCGGCGATTTTCTCGACGGTGGCGAAGCGCGGGTCGTCGGCCAGCTCTGGCAAGTCGACGTGCCGGCATACGTCGGCCCAGAACTTGGTGGGCTGCATCATCACGAAGGAGATGTAGCGGCCGTCGGATGTGGTGTACAGCCCCACTAATGGGTTGTTGGGCGCGCCGTGGACCCCGGGCGGTGGCGCCTGCAGTCGCTGGCCGAGATGCTTGGTCAACGCCACCGTGTGTCCCAGCGACCACAGGCCGCTGCCGAGCAGCGAGACGTCGACGATCGACGGTTCGCCGGTGCGTTCTCGCTTGAGCAGCGCCGCCGCGATGCCGCCGGCGAGGTTGGTCCCGGAGATGGTGTCGCCGTATGCCGGCCCCGGCGGCGCGATCATGCCCGGCATCCCCGCCGGGGTGATGGTTGCGGCCGTTCCGGCCCGGCACCAGAAGGCGGTCATGTCATAGCCGCCTTTGGTCGCCTCCGCGCCTCGCGGGCCGAGCCCGCTACCGCGCGCATAGATGATCTTCGGGTTCACCGCTCGAATGTCGTCGACATCGATGCCGAACTTCCGCCTGGCATCGGGCAGAAAACTCGTGAGGAACACGTCGGACCGGCGGACCAACTCGTAGAGCACTTCCTTGCCCTCGGGCACCGACATATCCAGTCCGATGCTGCGCTTGCCCCGGTTCGCGTGTTCGATGTTGGGGTTCGGGTCGCCTTCCACGCGCAACATGCCGGTCTGCCGGAGCCCGCGTTGCGGGTCGCCGGTCACGGCGTGCTCGACCTTGACCACGTCGGCGCCCCATTCGGCCAGCACGGCGCCCGCCGACGGGACGAATCCGTACATGGCGACCTCAAGGACCCGGATGCCCTCCAGCGGCGTCATGCGTCACCTCCTTGCGCCGGCACCACCGGCACAGCAAATGTCTTTCGCTCCAGGAATTCCTCGAGCCCGGCGACACCCATCTCTCGGCCGATACCGGACTGCTTGAAGCCCCCGAAAGGACTGTCCGCACCAAAGTAGTTGCCGCCGTTGATGGAAAACGATCCGGTCCGGATCCGGCGCGCCACCGCCAGCGCCCGGTCCTGGTCGCGACTGAACACCGCTCCGGCCAGTCCGTAGATCGAGTTGTTGGCGATGCGCACCGCGTCGTCGTCATCGTCGAACGCGATGACGACCAGCACCGGCCCGAAGACCTCGTCCTGGGCGATCTCACTGTCGGGATCGACGCCGGTGAGCAACGTGGGCGCATAGAAGTAGCCGGGATCCAAGCGCTTGCCGCCGGTGACCAGGGTCGCCCCCGCGGCGACGGCCCGCTGGACCATGCCGTCGACCTTGTCCCGCTGGCGTTCGTTGATCAGCGGCCCCATCAACGTTTTCGGATGGGCCGGATCACCGTGGCGCACCTTGGCGAAGTTCTGGGCGATCATCTCGACGATTTCGTCATGGTGCGACTTGGGCAACAACAGCCGGGACGTCAAAGCGCAGCCCTGGCCGGCGTGGGTGACCATGCTGAACGCGGCGAACATGCTGGCGTTGGCGAAGTCGGCGTCGTCGAGCATGATCGCGGCCGACTTGCCACCCAATTCCAGGAAGACGCGCTTAACGGTCTCGCTCGCGGCGGCCATAATCTGCCGGCCGACCGCGGTCGACCCGGTAAAGGTGATCACATCGACATCGGGGCTGGCGGTCAGGGCCGTGCCGACGGCGGCATCCGACGAAGTGAGCACGTTGACCACGCCGGGTGGGATGTCGGTGTGGTTGGCGATCAACTCGCCCAGCGCGAGGGTGATCAGCGGGGTGTCCGGCGCGCCCTTCAACACCACGGTGCAGCCGGCGGCCAGCGCCGGTGCCAGCTTGGCCAGCGCGAGCTGGTTCGGATAGTTGTAGGCGATGATGGCGCCCACCACGCCTGCGGCTTCCTTTTCCACCCATCGCTGGTGCCGCATTCCCCGCGATTCGATCTCACCGAGGTCTTCCGACATCGGATAGGTGCGGAGCAGGTCGGTGTAGAACCGCACGATCTTGATCGGCTCGTCGAGTTGGGCGCCCTGGGTGAGCCCGCGGGTGGCGCCGACTTCGGCGATGGTCAGCTCACGCAACTCCTCCGCGTGGTCGACGAGGGCCTGATGCAGCTGGTCGAGGCAACGGATCCGCAACTCGACATCGGTAGGCCACGCGGTCGTGTCAAACGCCCGCCGGGCGGCCCCAATCGCCGCTTCGGCCTGCTCGACGCCGGCGTCGGGAGCGTGCCCGATGACGGCACCGGTGGCGGGATTGATCGAGGGGAACATCTTGTCAGCCGTCACGAGCCTGCCGTCGATCAGAAGTCGGCGGTCGACCCATGACTCGGGCGCGGCATCCGCGACCACTAGTCCGTCGGCCGTGTCCTGCGCTGGCATCCCGTGCCCCCTAATGCGGTGACGGTAACGAAAATTTCATTCTCTTCCTCGGCGAATCTTACATTCGCATCTCGATAATTCAAGAAATTCTCAGGAACGGGATCGCACCGCTGACCAGCGGTGGGACAGCTCAAACGTTGCGACGCCAGGCCTCTCAGCGCAGGCCGCGCAAGGTTTCGCGGCCATGTTGCACGCCGCTCGGGACCGAGAGTAAGGTTCTCATAATTGTAAGGGACATTCTTTGTGGCTGAGACGGCCACATTGGGAGTAGAGGCCTCAGCGTGAAGACCGCGGTTGTCACCGGCGGCGGATCCGGTATCGGCCTGGCCGTCGCGCAAAGGTTGCGCGCCGACGGTCTGGACGTCGCGACCATCGACCTCAGACCGTCGGAAGCCGATTTCGCTTTCACCGCCGACGTAACGGAACGATCGCAGGTGGATGCCGCGCTGTCGGCGATTCGCGCCCGGCTGGGGCCGGTGACGGTTCTGGTCAACGCCGCGGGCCTGGATGGCTTCAAGCGGTTCAACAACATCACGTTCGAGGACTGGCAGCGGGTGATCGACGTCAACCTCAACGGCGTCTTCCACATGATCCAGGCGGTGCTGCCCGACATGGTCGAGGCCGGGTGGGGACGAATCGTGAATATCTCGTCGTCGAGCACGCATTCCGGCGCGCCCTACATGTCTCACTATGTGGCGGCCAAGTCCGCGGTCAACGGCCTGACCAAATCGTTGGCACTCGAGTACGGGCCCAGCGGCATCACCGTCAACGCCGTGCCGCCGGGTTTCATCGATACCCCGATGCTGCGCAGCGCAGAGCAAAACGGGTTCCTCGGCGACATCGAGCAGACCATCGCCCGGACCCCGGTGCGCCGAATGGGCAAGCCGGAAGACATCGCGGCGGCGTGCGCCTTTCTGGTGTCCGAGGAAGCCGGCTACATCACCGGTCAGATCTTGGGCGTCAACGGCGGCCGAAACACCTGACCATCGAGACAGAGGAGAAATCCGTGGCAGACGGCGCACAGGGTCGCGTCAAGGGGAAGGTCGCGTTCGTCACCGGCGCGGCGCGCGGCCAGGGCCGCAGTCACGCGGTGCGGCTGGCCGAGGAAGGCGCGGACATCATCGCCGTCGACCTGTGCCGTGACATCGAGACCATCGGTTATTCGATGGCGGGACCCGAGGATCTCGACGAGACCGCCCGGCTCATAGAGAAGACGGGCCAGGGTGCGTTTATAGCCCAGGCCGACGTGTGGGACGCCGCCCAACTGCGCGCCGCGCTGGAAGACGGACTCACCGAGTTCGGCCGGCTCGACATCGTGGTCGCGCAGGCCGGTGTCGCCGGCATGAAAGGCCGCCCGCCGTTGCAGGCGTGGTGCGACGTGATCAACACGAACCTGATCGGCACCATCAACGCCATTCAGGTGGCGTTGCCACACCTGAACGCGGGCGCGTCCATCATCGCCACCGGATCCACGGCCGCGCTGATGGACACCAGCAAGAAGGACGCCCCCGGCAACGATCCGGGCGGTATGGCCTACGTCCACTCCAAGCGGGCGCTGGCCAACTATGTGCACGACTTGGCAACCGAGCTGGCTCCGTTGGGGATTCGCGCCAACGTCATTCACCCGACGAACTGCAACACCCCGATGCTGCAGAGCGAGCCGATGTACCGCTCTTTCCGTCCGGACCTCGAACGCCCGACAAGGGCCGACGCCGAGCCGGTCTTCGGCGTGCAACAGGCGATGAAAATTCCCTACATCGAACCCGAGGACATCAGCAACGCCGTGCTGTGGTTGGCCTCCGAAGAGGCCAGATACGTAACCGGTATGCAGTTGCGCGTCGACGCCGGCGGCTACCTCAAGTGGTACGACTACCACAACTGAGCCGCAAAGAAGGAGA